>ENA-OPBO01002591-OPBO01002591.1-human-gut-metagenome-genome-assembly--contig:-NODE-2591-length-10385-cov-2.615295_pt1 | contig 10385 bp, 9 predicted proteins | sample MGYA00241071_ERZ501458 | MGnify/ENA primary metagenome ERZ501458 (study PRJEB25962, sample SAMEA2042509) | human gut metagenome | biome: human gut; feature: human-associated habitat; material: faeces...
CTGCCGTAGCCTTCCTTATCTCTCTGTTTTTCTTATTTAAAAGTTATCAGCACCCCCGTCCGGTGAGTTATATATTCCATTCTTTCGTTTTCATAGGAGCGGGAAGCCTGCTGTTTCCACAATTATTATATTTCATCCCCCTTTGGCTGATAGGAGCTTATTACTTCCAATCACTCACAGCCCGTAGTTTTTGTGCCGCATTGATAGGGCTGAGTGTTTCCTATTGGTTTTTGTTCGGCCATGCGTTCTTCTACGGTCAGATGGAGCTGTTCTACCAACCATTCGTCGAGCTGGTTCATTTCCAACCGGTCAATCCCGGCAAGGACCTTCAACTTTGGGAGCTCGTTACGCTTGGTTATCTATTCATCCTGTTCATAGTCAGCGCAGCGCATTGCATTGTCAGTGGATTCGAAGACAAGATACGTACCCGTTCTTATCTGCATTTCCTGATTTTCATAAATTTCTGCATATTCCTGTTCATATTCCTGCAACCGGCCCACTGCATGGACCTACTATCGTTACTTCTGATAGGAGTCAGTATTCTTGTGGGACATTTGTTTGTTTTAACCAACAGTAAAGCCGCTAATCTATTCTTTATCGGTTCCATGACCGGATTAATTCTCTTATTCTGTTTCAATGTATGGACGCTTTTATAAATTTTCTTATTGAATGGGGTTATTTAGGCATGTTTCTTTCTGCCGTACTGGCTGGGAGCGTTGTTCCTTTCAGCTCGGAAGCGGTGTTGGCAGCATTGGTTCTGCCCAGTACAGGTTTGAGTCCTGTTATCTGCCTGTTATCAGCTTCGGCAGGCAACCTTTTAGGTAGCCTGACCTGCTATGCAATGGGGCGCATGGGCCGTATGGATTGGCTTGAAAAATACTTCCACATGAAACGGGAAAAGGTAGAACGTATGCAAGCCTACCTCAACGGACGAAGCGGCTTCATGGCTTTCTTCGCTTTTCTCCCCATTATCGGAAGCGTAATAGCCGTTGCACTGGGATTTCTGCGAAGCAATATATGGGTAGTTTCCATCTCTATGCTGGCCGGAAAAATGCTGCGTTATATATTAGTAATCCTTGCAGCGAGGGGGCTGATCGACTTAATGGTATGAAACGAATCATTGAACTGACTGCCGATGGCAGCGCCACTCTTTTCGTTCCGGAGTTGAACGAACATTATCATTCTGTGAAAGGTGCCAGAACCGAGTCTCAACATATTTTCATCGACATGGGATTGAATGCCTCCGAAGCCGTAGAACCACATATTCTCGAAATAGGTTTCGGAACGGGATTTAATGCTCTGCTTACACTTGAAACAGCAGAAAGATCCCTTCGGAAAGTACACTATACCGGTATCGAACTCTACCCGCTTTCCTGGGATATCGTAGAGCCGTTGGGATATAGTAACAACCCGTTGTTCAAAACATTACATATGATTCCCTGGGGTGAGGATGCAATAATAACGCCCCACTTTACGTTAAGAAAAGTACAAGCGGATGTAAACAATGTATTTATGTGTCCATGTGGCAATCTATCTGCTGAAAACACGGTGATACCTGACAGTAACCGGAGGATCGGCACGGCAACACATTGGGACATTATCTATTTTGATGCTTTTGCACCCGAGAAACAACCGGAGATGTGGTCGCAAGAACTATTCAACCGGCTATATGTTATAATGAATCCGAAAGGCATACTCACCACTTATTGTGCGAAAGGGATAGTACGCCGTATGTTACAGGCAGCAGGCTTTACAGTGGAACGCCTTCCCGGCCCCCCAGGAGGAAAACGAGAAATACTAAGAGCCCGGAAAGACTGTCCGCCGGAGAAAAAAACAACCATCTAAAAAGAAACAATATATATGAGACATATCTTCGCTCTTCTCCTGATAATCATCTGCCTGACATCGTGCAATACAGGAAAGTCAAAACAAAATAACGAGAAGCCGGTTATTGCCGTCACCATCGAGCCGCAACGTTATTTCACCGAAGCCATTGCCGGAGATAAATTCGATGTCATCAGCATCGTACCCAAAGGCAGCAGTCCGGAAACCTACGATCCGACGCCCCAACAGCTCGTTTCACTTGGAGACAGCAAAGCCTATTTCCGCATCGGCTATATTGGCTTCGAACAAGTTTGGATGGATCGTCTCACAGACAATACCCCCCACATTCAAGTATTCGATACGTCGAAAGATGTAGACCTCATTTTTGAAGAAGAAGAGATTCACGGAGACCACCGCCATGCCGGAGGCGTGGAACCACATATCTGGAATTCGACCGGCAATGCCCTCATCATCGCGCGTAATACGTACAAAGCGCTCTGTCAGCTGGATAAAGAGAACGAAGCCTATTATCTGGCCCGATACGACAGTCTGAGCCAACGTATCATACAGACAGACAGCATTATCCGGGAAACCTTGAAAGAGCCCGGCGCTACCCGGACATTTATGATTTATCATCCGGCCCTTTCCTATTTCGCCCGCGATTACGGACTGCAACAAATCAGCATCGAAGAGGGCGGAAAGGAGCCCTCTCCTGCCCATTTGAAAGAGTTGGTAGATGTTTGCCGCCAGGCAGACGTCCGTGTTATTTTCATCCAACCCGAGTTTGATCATCGTAATGCAGAAATCATAGCTAAAGAAACCCGGACAAGAATTGTCCCCATCCATCCTCTCAGTTACGACTGGGAAGCAGAAATGCAGGCAGTTGCCCGGGCATTGGCAAACAACGATAAACAATAAACGATCCGATGACGACACAACCGATAATAGAAGTTCACGGACTTTCCGCCGGATATGACGGACGTACCGTGCTGCATGACATCGACCTTACTGTCTATGAAAATGATTTCTTAGGCATTATCGGCCCCAACGGAGGAGGAAAAACAACTCTTATCAAATGCATTTTAGGGTTATTAAAACCTACAGCCGGAAAGATTACATACAATATTTCGACTATGGGTTACCTCCCGCAATACAATACGATCGACCGTAAATTTCCTATTTCCGTTGAAGAGGTAATATTATCCGGACTCAGTTCCAAAAAGTCACTCATCAGTAGATTTACAGACGAACAACGCGAGAAAATGCGTTCAACCATCGCCCGTATGGGACTGGAAGGCTTGGAAAGCCGTGCGATCGGACAACTCAGTGGCGGACAATTACAACGTGCTTTATTGGGACGTGCCATTGTCAGTGACCCGTCGGTCGTTATCCTCGACGAACCGAGTACTTACATAGACAAACGTTTCGAAGCCCGCCTATACGAGCTTTTGGCAGAAATAAACAAAGAATGCGCCATTATCCTTGTGAGTCACGACATCGGCACGGTACTGCAACAGGTCAAGTCCATCGCCTGCGTCAACGAAACACTGGATTATCACCCGGATACGGAAGTCACGACAGAGTGGCTGGAACGTAACTTCAACTGCCCTATCGAATTATTAGGGCACGGCACATTGCCACACCGTGTACTGGGAGAGCATCACCATCATCATTAGAGGAAAGAGAGAAACCAATAAGAGTCTTAATCGTTTCACAGTTGTGAAACGAGTTCCTCACATATGAGAGACGTGCGTCTCACAACCATGAGACGCTCTCCTCACAATTGTGAAACAGTAAAAAAGCAATAGAAAAAACATAAAAGAGCGACTGCCTTATCACCTTTATTCAACCTGCACACTCCGCAAACAAAGCATATCGACGGACATCCCGTATAGGCTTCTTCCTAAAATCTTATAATTATTCCTCCCTTTCCACTTCTTTATACATGTAAATCATTATCTTTGCGCCCACTTAACATGTTAATGAATAAACAACTATCGTTTTAATGAAACAGTACAAAACCGTAAACAACCTCGTCGGTTGGCTTACTTTCATTATCGCTGCCACGGTCTATTGCATGACAATAGAACCGACAGCCAGTTTCTGGGATTGTCCCGAGTTCATTACTACCGGCTATAAACTGGAAGTCGGTCACCCGCCCGGCGCACCTTTCTTCATGCTGACAGCCAACCTATTCTCACAATTTGCATCCGATGCCACCACCGTGGCCAAAATGGTGAATTACATGAGCGCCCTGATGAGCGGTGCCTGTATTCTGTTCCTTTTCTGGAGCATCACCCATCTGGTACGCAAACTCATTATCAAGGACGAAAACAACATTACGACCGGCCAACTGATCACCATTATGGGTAGCGGACTTGTCGGTGCATTGGTATACACCTTCAGCGACACCTTTTGGTTCAGTGCCGTCGAAGGTGAAGTTTACGCCTATTCATCCCTGTTCACAGCCGTTGTATTCTGGCTGATTCTGAAGTGGGAGGATGTGGCCGACCAGCCACACAGTGATCGCTGGATCATCCTGATCGCCTATCTCACAGGATTAAGCATCGGTGTTCACTTGCTGAACCTGCTTTGTTTACCCGCCATCGTATTGGTATATTATTATAAAAAAGTTCCCAACGCCAATGCCAAAGGTTCGCTTTTGGCCCTTTTCGGTTCTATGGTACTGGTAGGAATCGTACTTTACGGCATTGTACCGGGAGTTGTAAAAGTAGGCGGATGGTTCGAACTGCTCTTTGTCAACAGCATGGGGCTGCCATTCAATACCGGTGTTATTGTTTATATCATTATACTTGCAGCGAGCATCATCTGGGGAGTATACGAAAGTTATACGGAAACCAGCCGCCCACGCATGAATATCTCTTTTATGCTTACCATTGCTCTGTTGGGTATCCCATTCTACGGACACGGAGCAAGCAGCGTCATTATCGGTATTATCGTACTGGCAGCCTTGGGACTTTACCTGTTCGCAAAAAAACTCAATCAGAAATACCAGATATCTGCACGCACCATGAATACCGCCCTACTCTGTACCATGATGATCATGGTAGGCTATTCGTCGTATGCCCTGATCGTTATCCGTTCAACGGCCAACACCCCGATGGACCAAAACTCTCCCGAAGATATCTTCACACTGGGCGAATACTTGGGACGTGAACAGTACGGAACCCGTCCGTTATTTTACGGACAGGCCTACTCTTCAAAAGTAGAATTGGAAGTCAAAGACGGATATTGCGTTCCTGTAGAAGCCAACAGTACCACCAAATATATCCGTAAAGAAAAAACATCCGCAGACGAAAAAGACTCGTACATCGAGGTTCCCGGACGTGTGGAATATAAATATGCACAAAACATGCTCTTCCCGCGTATGTACAGCAGCGCACACGCAGCACAATACAAAGGATGGGTAGATATCAACGGTGTCGACGTCCCCTACGACGAATGCGGCAATGCCATCATGGTCAACATTCCGACCCAATGGGAAAACATTAAGTTCTTCTTCCGCTACCAGCTCAATTTCATGTACTGGCGTTACTTTATGTGGAACTTTGCCGGACGTCAAAACGACCTCCAGGGAAGCGGTGAAATAGAACATGGCAACTGGATTACAGGCATCCCGTTCATCGACAACTGGCTGGTAGGCGACCAGAGCCTGCTTCCGCAAGAACTGAAAGACAACAAAGGACACAATGTATTCTACTGCTTGCCTCTGCTCTTAGGTATTATCGGCCTCCTTTGGCAAGCCTACCGGGGACAGAAAGGCGTACAGCAATTCTGGGTAGTATTCTTCCTGTTCTTTATGACCGGTATTGCCATTGTGCTCTATCTGAATCAGACCCCGAGCCAGCCCCGTGAACGAGATTATGCATATGCAGGCTCCTTCTATGCCTTTGCCATCTGGGTAGGTATGGGCGTGGCAGGTATCATCAAGCTCTTGCAGGACTACGCCAAAATGAAGGAACTCCCGGCGTCTGTCCTTGTTTCAGTACTCTGTCTGCTGGTTCCCATCCAAATGGCAAGCCAGACATGGGATGATCATGACCGTTCGGGACGTTATGTTTGCCGCGATTTCGGTGCCAACTACCTGGAATCCTGCGAACCAAATGCCATCCTGTTTACCAACGGTGATAACGATACCTTCCCGTTGTGGTATGCGCAGGAGGTAGAGGGTATCCGTACCGACGTGCGTGTCTGCAACACCAGTTACCTGCAGACCGACTGGTATGCCGACCAGATGAAGAAACAGGCGTATGAATCGGAACCGCTGCCGATCTCGTGGACACACGACGAGTATGTGCAGGGTACACGCGACTTTGCCTATATCTTCCCGATGACCGACAAACCGATCGACCTGAATACAGCATTGGAATTTGTGCGCAGTGACGATCCGAAATACAAGAAAATCCCGGGATTCAGTCAGCCGCTGGATTATATCCCGTCTGAAACCCTGATCTATCCGATTGACTCGGTAGCGCTGGCACAAGGCGGTCTGTTGAAGAATATGGATGTACCGGTACCTGCCAAGGAAATGACCATCAACCTGAAAGGCAAGGATGCGCTGGGCAAGCAGGAACTGCTGGTACTGAACATGCTGCAGACCAACGACTGGAAGCGCCCGATGTATTATGCGATCACGGTGAGTCCGGATCAGTTCGTGAAGCTGGATCCGTATTTCCAGCAGACCGGTATGGCCTACCAGATTGTCCCGATGCAGACCCAGAACACGATGAAGGCTATCAACAGCGAGAAGATGTTCGACAACGTGATGAACAAGTTCAAGTGGGGTGGCGTGGACAAACCGGGTATCTATCTGGATGAAAACGTGATGCGTATGTGCAAGAGCTACCGTATGGTGGTATTCGGCAAGCTGGCTACGACACTGATCTATGAGAAGAAGAACGATAAGGCGTTGCAGGTACTCGACAAATGTATGGAAGTATTGCCGCCTGAGAATGTTCCGTTGGACTATAGCGGTCTGACGATCGGTGAGTCTTACTATCTGTTGGGTGAGAAAGAGAAAGGACACAATGTCCTGAAGGCGATCGGCGACAACTCGCTGCGTAACCTGAACTGGTATTTCCGTCTGACTCCGAAACAGTTTGCTTCGGCAGCCAGTGATGTCAATTCAGACTTATACACCCTGCAGGAAGTCATCAAGATCACCAAGGATAAAGATCCGGAACTGACAAAACTATACCAGGAAGAGTTCGACAACTTCCGTATGGCGCTCTCTTCTTTACAACCTAAAGAATAAAGACAAGATGTTTATCGAACAACCGCCCTGGTTTTACAGGGCTTTGTTCCCGGGGGTAACCTGGAGAATCCCGGCTGAGCCGAAGTGTGTGTATCTCACCTTCGACGACGGTCCGATTCCCGAGGTTACCCCTTGGGTTTTAGATATATTGGACCAGTATGGCGTGAAGGCAACCTTCTTTATGGTGGGGGATAACGTGCGTAAGCATCCGGACATCTACCGGATGGTGGTCGAGCGGGGGTACCGTATCGGCAACCATACCTTCAACCATATCCAGGGCATCCGTTTCCTGACCCGCAATTATCTGGCGAATACCGACAAGGCTGCCGAGTGGATACCGAGCAATCTGTTCCGTCCGCCCCATGGGCACATGCGTATCCCGCAGGTATTCAAGCTGCGGAAGAAATACCGCATCATCATGTGGGATGTCGTGACCCGCGATTACAGTCCGCGGCTTACCCCTCCGCAGGTACTCGACAACGTGAAGCGGTACGTCCGCAACGGATCGATCATTGTATTCCACGACTCGCTCAAGGCCGAGAAGAACATGCGTTATGCCATGCCCAAGGCCATCGAATGGCTGTTGCAGGAAGGATACGAATTCCGCGTTTTTGAATGAAAGGATTGATTGGTTATTCTAATCTGTTTTTTCTATCATCTGCCAGTGCCCACCTTTATCCGGTCCGACGCGCTTGAGTATTCCTTCTGCCTTCATCTTGGCGATATGCTTTTCCACTGCTTTGGGGGTTATACCTATCCGCTCGGCAAGGGCAGCCGCACTTAATGAATTATCTTGAGATAGCAGAGAGATGATTTTCTCCCTGCTTTTCGTTTTTTCTCCCTACTTAATTTGATTTTCTCCCTACTTTTTAGCAATAAAAGAAGATCGAATCTGTATCCTTCTCCTGTTTAATAAGTGATAAGTTTATTGTATCTTCGTACAATAATCCTTATGTACTACTCCCTATGGTACATAAGGGATGTACACAATTTTTTTGTTTATTATTATTGATTATATTGTATATAAATCAATGTTATAGACTTATTTGTCTATATTCTGCAATTATAGAGTATTTGATCTATAATTAATGATGAGATTAAAGAAAATTCATACCTTTGTCATCCAATCAATGAACGATAATATGTTTGCAACAATTTCAGCGGATATAGTTTCATCCACATCCTTGTCAGTGAACGAAATTATAGGATTAAAGCAAAGGATAGAATCATTATTTGGCTTGCTAAAGGTGAGTTATCCTGGTTTTGAAGGTCGCCAGATCAAAGGTGACTATATAGAGTGCGTAATGAAAAATGTATCAAACGCATTCCGGATAGCCTTTATAATCAAATCCTGCATTAAATCCTTTTCCACAGTTAAAAATAAAAAGACAAAAAATTTCCAGACATACGGAATACGGATGACTATTGGTATTGGAGATATGAAGATCGTGGATACCGAACAAGGTATTTGGGATGGTGAGGCCATATATCTATCAGGACGTGCGCTTGAGGAAATGAGTTCCTTGAATAAGGGAACGTTGGCTGTCCAAACAAGTAAAAAGCAATTATCCGCCCCATTGCAAACTGTAGCTCTGCTGACCGATGCCATATTAAATGATATGACTGTGCGCCAAAGTGAGGTCGTTTTCTATAAATTACTTGGTTTCAAAGAAGCAGACATCGCCAAGGAATTGGGTATATCTCAAGCCAGTGTAAACAATGCTTCTACAGCCACCAAATGGTATTGTATAGAAGAAGCAATAAAATATTTTGAACAGCTAAATTTTGAAGATTATGAATAGCTGCTTGTTTTTAAGTCTGCTATTGGCACATGTTATAGGTGACTTTTACCTGCAAAATGATAAATACTGTGCACAAAAAGAGGAAAGGAAACTCAAAAGCTGGTTCCTATATGTACATTCGCTTATTATCGGTGGTGTGTCATGGATAGTTGTTCCTATTTGTGATTTCGGAGTTTATGCTCTTGCTATTGCTTTTTCTCATTGGGTAATAGATGTTATTAAAACATATAGTCCCCAAGGATTATGGAATTTTGTCATTGACCAGATTACTCATTTGTCAATACTGATTATAGTGGCGTTTTCCTTTGACATTACCACCGAGTTACCAATCCAATCAATGGATTGCTATGAAAGTTTCTCAATGCCTTTGTTCCTATTGGCGATATTATTGTGCATTAAACCTGCCAATATCCTGATTAAGTTAGTCTTGAAGAAATATCAAATTGGTGAGACACAATCCTGTGAAAATATCAAAAATGCAGGAGCGTTGATTGGAAATTTAGAGCGTATTCTCACAATCATATTCGTTATCATTGGACAATATGAAGCAATTGGTTTTATAATAGCGGCAAAATCCATACTTAGATTCAAAGACACGGATACTGCAAAAACAGAGTATGTCCTTGCCGGAACATTTCTGAGTTTTGGAATTGCATTGCTGTGTGGTTTAATGGCAACAAAATAACAGATGGACAGTTTTCAAGAGAAATACAATGCGCTTGTCATTAAATACAATGCTCTGCTTGCCGAAAATGAAAAACTGAAGTCAATACTTTCACAGCATGGTATAGTGTATTCCTCCATTAAATGTGCTGATGAAAGTACAGCATTTTCTTCCATAACATATCCTCAAATCAAACTCTCTCTTGATGAGAAAATTGCAATTATCAAGCATGCGCTTAATGTAACCAATTCTAATGAAAAGGTTCGGGTGGGCGATGCAGAAATGAGCATTGATACAATTCTTATAAAGATGGCTCAGCTGAACAAGAGAAAATCAGTGCTTGATCAGATGCGTAAGCAGCTACCAAAAGCCAGAGAGGAGCAGCGCTCTTATATGTCCAGAAATACGGTTCCGGAATATAGGTATATTAACTATGACCTGGAGCTGATTAAGAAGGAGTATGAGACTGTATCCAAGACCATTATGGAAATGCAGATGGCTCTTGATAAGTACAATCAAACAGTACAGTTTGAAGTAGACATCTAAGAATTTTTCCGTACAAGGCTTTATGAGATTGATGGTGATCCCAGAAGTTTTTGTTTATGGTAAGGGTATGTCTGTTATGGGTTATGTGTTATCGGTTTATGTTCATTGTAGGTTTTAAAATCTGATGCAAGATTTCTTAACAGCGGCCTTGTAGAAAACCTGCAGGAAACTGCGTGTGGAGGTTCGGTTATAAGCACAGGCTGTGGGAGGTCTTCGGATCTTCTGCAGCTATCTTTATGTTGGAGATGATGAGAATGAAGAATTATTGGAAAGT
>ENA-OPBO01002594-OPBO01002594.1-human-gut-metagenome-genome-assembly--contig:-NODE-2594-length-10379-cov-2.204088_pt1 | contig 10379 bp, 10 predicted proteins | sample MGYA00241071_ERZ501458 | MGnify/ENA primary metagenome ERZ501458 (study PRJEB25962, sample SAMEA2042509) | human gut metagenome | biome: human gut; feature: human-associated habitat; material: faeces...
TGGCAAACAGGTCGTACACACCTTCGAAGGGGCACTTCTGCTTCTTCATCTTCTGGTAGATGGAGTGGATGGACTTGGTACGTCCCTTGATGTGGAACTTCAGCCCCGCCTCCTCCAGCTTCTTCTGTACCGGCGCGATGAAGGCGGCTATGTAGCGGTCGCGCGCGGCCTTGGTGGCGTTCAGCTTGTCCTTGATGTGGTAATATACATCGTGTTCGGTATATTTCAGCGAAAGGTCTTCCAGCTCCGACTTCAGCTTGTAGAGGCCCAGCTTGTGGGCCAGCGGCGCATACAGGTAGGCCGCTTCGTTGGCTGCCTGGCGGCGTGCTTCGTCGTTCTCCGCATCCTTGATCTGCCGCATGATGTTCACACGGTCGGCAATCATGATGAGGATGACGCGCATGTCCTCGGCAAAGGAAAGGAGCAGGTTGCGGAAGTTCTCGGACTCAATCGTGGGGCTCTTGGCATACAGCTCGTTCACGCGGATGATGCCACGGATGATGCCTGCCACGTCTTCTCCATACTCGCGGTGGATGTCTTCGGCCGTACACTGCCCGCTTCGCACCACCTCGTGGAGCATCAGGGCCAGGATGGACGCCCGTCGCATACCTATTTCTTCGGCCACGATGACGGCCGTCTGCATATCTTTGATGACGGGGTTCAGTCCGAACACGTCGCGTTGCAGGCCGTTGGTAGCGGCACAGGCCACGAGGTGCGCCTTCAGCTTGCGGCAGTCACCCGGCAGCAACGTATCACCCGACAGTTGTAACAGCTTGCGATAGAGCGGGATGAGCATCTTCTTCTCATCCCCACTGAAGAAAGGGTTTGTGTCCATAACGTGTTTTCTTTTGATGGTTACAAGCGCAAAGTTAGCATTCTTTGCCACATTTCATGCGGTTTCGCAAGATTTTTTTCAAAAGAGAGAAGCCTGCTTACAGTTCGTTATAGGCCGGCACATCGGGCAGGAACAGATAGCGCCCGCCTGCGTAGTCCATGCGGCAGCAGTAGTGCTGGAGGCCGTTGCTCACAATCAGGTAGTCCACCTTCAGCACCATGTTGTAGCGCGTAATCTGGTCGAAGACGGCCTGGGTAATCTGGACATCGGGGGCCTTGTACTCCACAATCATGCGGGCCGACAGGTCGCGGCGGTAGAGCACGGTGTCGCACCGCTTCCGCGTACCGTTGAGCTGCACCTGCACCTCGTTGGCCATCAGCGCCTGCGGATACCCTTTATAGGCAATGAGGAAATGGACGAAGTGCTGGCGAACCCATTCTTCGGGCGTCAGAGCCACGTAACGGCGTCGGATGGGGTCGAATATCACCCGTTTGCCGTCGCGTACGGCAATCTTGGCATCGAAGGCAGGCAGGTTCAGTGAATGCATGGGCGGAGTCTTTTTTATATTCTATAGCTTAATTAATAGGGGAGGCAAAAGTACGAAAAAGGATGGAAATTCAGCAACCATACCAAATATAATCATCCAAACCAATAAAAATCATCCAGAATATGATATATTTGCCCGACGTACAGAAATCGTTGAACAAATTTATTCCTAATGAATTATGGCAATAAGAATCAGCACAAAAACGGCGGAAGGTACACTGACGTCGAAAAGCCATTGGTGGGGCTTTCCCGACCTGCCGGAAGGGATTGACTTCCCTGCCATGCCGGACGATGCGAACAAAGATAACGGTGGAGGCGAGGATTGGCTGACATTTATCTGCCAAATCAGGCTGGAAGATATCGCCCCATACGATTGCGAAAACCAACTTCCACATCAGGGAATGTTGTATTTCTTTGCTTCGCTCGACTATTTTCTGGGCGATTTGGAGGCATATAACGGGCACATCGGCTTTTGGCCGGAGGACACCTACAAGGTAATCTACAGCCCCAAGACAGACGGACTGCACACGCACAAAGTAGTTTGGGAAGATGGTACAGACGCCTGCCTGTCAGCCGAAGCCGTCTCTTTCGAAAAGACTGGAGCCTGCGACGACAACCATAAACTCCTCGGCCTGCCATTCTTTGAAGAAGTTCGTGAAGAAGCCCCCGGGTATATTTCTTTGCTCCAAATTGACGAAGACGACCGCTGGGGGCTCCGCTTCTACGATTGCGGCATGCTGAACTTCCTCATTTCACAAGAAGACCTCGCAGCAAGGCGATTTGACAGAGTTAGGGTTTACCTTCATTGTATGTAGCCCAAACAAGACATCATCCAATATACCCTGTCCAACAACTTCTGCGTTGTTTTATCAATCAGCTGTTCGGTTCGTTTGCCGCCCAGTCTACAGCCAACTTGAATAGGACTTGGTTCAATCGGTTGACACAAACCGTTTCATCAGAGACTGATGTATCACAACTTGGAAAAGCGGCAAGAGAAGGATAAATATCTTGGAAAAGTGGCAGAAATAACCCATATTTATCTTGGAAAAATGGAAATCCTATGCTTAAAAGAAAAATTGACCGCTATATCGAAATTAGTACCCAAATCTCGTTTTCATCCACTTACATAATCTTTTTAACCAACTTCTTTTTTTCCGAACTTTTCTCCCCAATAAAGTCTCAAGCAAGTCATTCATATTTCGTTCCATCATTTCCTTTTCATTATTATAGAAATGAGTGTTGTCTTTTTCGTATTCCCCTATAACATACCCTGCTTTAATTTTCAAAAAGAGTTCTTTTTCAAACAGAGAAGCATACCCCTGATGCACATACCTCATCATTTCACCGTGAGGGATACGTATTTCGCCTGTAAACCAACTGGCAAATACCCTATTTTGCCCAGGGAACAGATAATCCAATCCTACAATCCTTTCATTTAATTCATTATTTTCTATAGGCAGATAGGCCTCTAAATCTACCAAATATAACTTATCATTTTCAATAATCCATCTTCCTTTATATCCTCTCCAGCATGCAGTACTATAGGCATAAAACTTTATATTCTTACTTACTAAGTACGGATATAGAGGCTCAGTGGCCATATAGTATTCTTCTCCTTTATAAAGCAGTTTTTCTCTAAATTGTGCTGTCATAATTAATTCATGTTGAGTTTAGAACGGCTATAAATCAGATTTTTTCTCTTAACTTAAATAGGCTAATGAATAATCGTCACAAGCAATCAGCCCTTTTCTATACAAAGCTTTTATATGACGTTGAAAATTGGTCGCATGCCCCAAGCAATTAAACAACTTACTCAAAACATCTTTATCAAAATCAACCTTACGCATAGCCATCGCTACTTTGATGTAGTTTGCATTCTTGTAACACTTAAATTCTGACATACTTAATTCTTGAGCAAATAGTTCTTTATGGGCTACTTCATACATCATTAAAATATAGTGAGCAAGTGCATCTGTTACACAAAAAATACATGTCTGGCTGTCTATCCTAAACTCACCGCTTTTAAAACCAGTTTCATGTAGCCTATCCTTATAATTAATCAGATAAGGTGGCTTGTCAAAATCTACCAATTTCGTAAAGCTATACTCCAAAACACCACTTTCTTTATGAAAACAAAAAACTACACTGTCACCATAAGTTATCCATTTACAGACATTACCAATCCTCCAGACAGCTGCGAGAGTCGCGAACGATCCCTCATCATAAAACTTGCTTAAAACCATCCCCCCAGCACGTTTGGCTCTATTTTCACAGTCCACATAAAACTCTTCCCATATACTATCTACCCAATTATCCAATTCTTCAAAAGAAGTAATTGCTTCATCAGGGAGCTTATTCAATAAAAAAGCAGCCCACAAATCCGCATAGATGCCTCCGCCACCTGCTCCATCTGAGACAGCAATCAAATTTTCCTTAGACAAAGCACAGTCTTCATTTGCCTGTTCTTGCCCAAACTTGCCTATACTTATTATTCCTTTCTTTCTCATATTAGATATTTTGACCTATATTCGTAGGAGTTCCGATATCCATCAGTTGTATTAAGGCCGACATATCTGCATTTATTGACATAGCTGTATATCGTTCATGCGGTGCAGTGTCTTGTCGTAATTCAGCTACTTGTGACGAATATCGGGTTGGCAACAGACTGGATAGCTCGTATAATGTAGTGGCGAGTTTATTCGATAATACTTCTGCTTTATCAGAAGGACAAAGTACACTGGTTTCCTTATTTGCCGAAATATGGATATTAAACAATATTACATTCCCATCATTTGTAAACATAGATTTAAGTTCATTGGCTTGTTGCAAAACATATTCCTTTGATGCACCATTAAATTCACCGTCAGTAATATTAATAATGGTAGGTGGATAACAGTCTTTATCATGATACTTTTCCATCCACTGTTCCAGTAACTTTTTTGCCTTGTCAAAAGCATGGTGTACCCTCGTCCAACTTTTAGTGGCATCTGCTTCTATCCATTGCACTTCTTCCACTTCGACGACCTTCATTCCTTTACGTGTTCGCGTCTCTTTTCGGGTTATAATTTTTTTATAGGGATGTGCTTTCAATTCAGATGGTGTGACAAAATCTTTTCCTTCCAATTCTCCTTTCCACCCACTATATGCGTTTTCTCCATAACCAATGACAGCTATATCATAATAATCTCTGGTTTCAGTTCCTTTGATACAACGTAACACCAACTGATTCAATTGGTGATTGATAATTCTGGCAACAGCTTCAGACATCGGCATTTCTTCTCCATATAACCTCGTTGTTTTCTTCATAGATACAGACTGGTCTATCAGGAATATAAATGCAGTAGGAGTGTTTCGGGTAATTTGTGCAGTATAAGGTAATTTGGTTTGCATGGATTGTGCTGGAATGGAAATCCCGAAATTTCCTATATTGGTAATATATTGTAGTGGAACAAAGTTTTTCACCAATATTTCCGCCTGATAGAATGCCTGTTCTTCTTCCAGTAAATCAAAATATCTCTTGGTTTTAACCGTATCAAAATGAATTTTCCTGAAGTCATTGATCCCTTTTCCTACTTGAGCTCCATCTTTGGTTGCATTCCTGTCGGCATATTGTGTATGCTGCCAATAGACGACTTCCGGATCTATTTCAAGAATCACGGGGTTAGAGATGCGTCCATCATTCATAGCCGCATACATCATAGGGTGTTGGACAACAAAACTGATATGTACATAATCCTGTAATCCATCTCGCATATCCAAGTTCCGAGATAATTGGTTTCCCCCAGGTTTTTCTATATAAATACTTTGCGCATCGCAATCGGCCCACGAGTATAGCCCGCCGCTTTTTATGATAGACTCTAAATTATCACGGTCTGTAAAATGATACAGTTTCTTGATACCTTGTTGTTCAAGTATGGCCTTATATTCCTGCCAATCAGTCTTCTTTTCCATACAATAAATCTTTTTTTCTAATCAAAAAATGAAAGTTGTTTAGTCTCTTTATCTGCCTTTGGTATATTTAGTTTATTCCACACATCAGCAACATCTCGTTCTGGATACAATCCCTCTACATATGCCTTGATAAGAAAGGCATGCGAAAGAGGTTTGTTTCCATTTTCCACATCACAATTTGTGTCATAATCCAGCAATATAATCGTCTGTTTTTTGGCAGCCTCCCTCAACCTGTCAATAATACTTTTTACTTTATGCTCCAATACCCATCTGTAAGTTGGTATATAAATTTCCTTTCGGGCTTCAATATAATCCAACAGTTCCGTACCGTCCACCCCCTTGCGATGTCCCAAAGGCTTTCCAAATCGACGAACTGTACGTTTCAGATTTTTCATCGTATTATTATAGAAAAGTGCAGTATCTATATCTGCCATTTCAAACACCTTCAATCCCTGCCAGATTGCTTCTACACAGCTTGCTGTCCAACCATCACTGAAAGGTACGGGTATGTCTCCGTGTGGATAAAAAGGACTGAGGCGTATTAAATCGTCTTTAGCTTGGCTGGTAACATCTGCTATTACGGCATATGGATAAGCCTTTAATATAGTCTCTGTTTTTTTACGTTTGGATGCAATAATAATCATAAATCCATTTCTTCAATTTTATCTTTATACTCTGCCAGTGCAATCAAATTTAAAAAATATTGTTTACGTTTTCGAGGAACATATATTTTTTGTAAAGAAGTACAACCTAGGTATTTACAACCGATTATTACTCAATATTTTAATCTTTATAAATTCCAAAGATGTGCAGTGGCCAAATGCCAATATTCCTATTTTAGTTACACTATCTGGAATTTCTATAGACTGTAAAGAGGTACAATTATAAAATGAAAATTCTCCAATTTCAATTACCCCATCAGGAATAATAACACATTTTACTCTCTTATTATCCTTGAATTGTCGTGCCTCAATAATCTTTGTACCTTCAGGGATAATCACTAACTCTCCTTCTTTATAGATAGAAACATCAGGCTTCTTGATATTAATATGAAATATCCGGAAGAAACTTGGAAGAATGAACTAATAGAAACAAAGCATAAAGTTGCTCCAACTCATTATCATAAAACAAGTTGGGGAGTTTCTTAAATAAATCACTTTCTGCCAAATTGAAATAATCTTTTGCAGAAAACAATAATCCATCGCCAGCCGTTTTGCAATCGAGCAATGAAATATCCAGCGAAATCGCCTTTAGAGAAAGCGCAATGACAGCCAAAGAAAAATCATCTATATGCTCATCAAATTGTTCTTTCGTACGGTATGGATGACAATAATCGGGACTACCCAATTCACGCGCTTGTTGTCCTGCCATCTTAGGTACATACATGCCATCATAATCTACCAAAATCAGATTTCCTTCTGCATCTACCAAAATATTATCAGGCTTAATATCACCGTGCGCAAAAGGTTGGGTAAGGAGCCAGCCTGCCAAATTACAGAATCTATAAGCCAGCAGTTTCAAATCATCGGAATTATTCAGGTGATTTTTGAGGTATATATCTAAAGGAAGTCCGTCAACCCAGTCCATCAGCAATACAGGAAACTCTGTTTCTTGACAATTATGGGTATCTACAAACAATTCTTTTTCAAAATAGGCAATATGGATAATGTATGTTGAAGAAACATCCTCCAATTCCTCCGTTATCATCTTATATGCTTCATCACGTCCGCTCTGCTCTTTGAGAAAGCATTTAAGAGCATACAACTTTGTACCGTCTGTCATCTTGAACACGACAGCAAAATTGCCACTACTCATAACAGGATTACCAGTATCGTCCAACACAGGACGCAGATGACTTAACTTATCAAAAGTATCTTCTCCTGAGCGGATGGCAGTTATATATTCAGAAATCAATGGATATTGCATATTTTCAAATAGAATTATTCATAACAACAAAGTTATAAAAGAATTACAAATTATTCCTCTAGAATAAGAGAAAAATTCTAAATTGAGCATGCGAATAATTATTTCCATGAATTTTAGCCCAATGCAATTGCAATTCCGTCAGCCCTTTCAGCAATTTCTTATCCATTTGTTTGCACAATTACCTATTTTTCATGACTTTTGCATATAAAATTCAATATATCATGAAAACGGGGAATAAACTACTGACTACTTTTTGGATGTCGGCCGCCTTTATCGGCCCGATGAGTGCGGTCGAAAAACCGAATATCATCATCATCAACTGCGACGACATGGGCTATGGAGACTTGTCGTGCTTCGGAAATCCTACGACCAAAACTCCTAATCTGGACAAAATGTCCGTTGAAGGGCAGAAATGGAGCAGCTTCTATGTCTCCGCATCGGTTTCGTCGCCAAGCAGAGCCGGCCTGCTGACGGGAAGGCTGGGGGTGAGAACCGGTATGTACGGCGACAAAAGGGGAGTGCTATTCCCCAATTCGCCGGGAGGACTACCGGCCGAAGAGATTACAATAGCAGAACTGCTGAAGCAGGGAGGATACCAGACGGCCTGTATCGGTAAATGGCATTTGGGGCATCTGCCCCAATACATGCCCATGCAGCATGGATTCGATTATTTCTACGGCATTCCTTTCTCGAACGACATGAGTCGCAAGGAACAACAGAAAGTGGGGAACAAGAATTATCCTTACGAACTGATTGTGTACGAACAGGACAAGGAAATAGAACGTGAACCGGACCAGACGCAACTTACCAAAAGGCTGACAGAAGTTGCCGTACGCTACATCCGCGAACACAAGAAGAAGCCGTTCTTCCTGTATCTGGCACATCCGATGCCCCACTTCCCGGTCTATGCTTCCGAAAGGTATCAGGGTGTGTCGGACCGCGGACGCTATGGCGACACGATAGAGGAGCTGGACTGGAGCGTAGGCGAAATTCTGGAAACGCTTCGCAAAAACGGCCTCGACGAAAATACACTGGTCGTGTTTACGTCGGACAACGGCCCGTGGCTGTCCTATAAAGCCCAAGGAGGATCGGCCGGTCCGCTGAAGGACGGGAAGAACTCACACTGCGAAGGCGGCTTCCGTGTGCCCTGTATCGTATGGGGAGGGATGGTCAAGCCGGGGCATATCACCCAGATGGGAAGCACACTGGACTTGCTGCCTACTTGTTGCGAAATGGCGGGAGTAGACTTGCCTGCGGCTGTGACACTGGATGGAGTGAGCCTGCTGAACGTGCTGCGCGACAGCAAAGCCCGGTCGAAACGGGATACATTCTTCTTCTACAGGGGAAGCAGGCTGTATGCCGTACGCAAGGGTAACTATAAACTGCACTACATGAACAAGTCGGCCTACGGAAACGACAAAGTGGTGCTCTACGAGCATCCAAAGCTCTACGACCTGGGAACAGACACCGCCGAGAAGTTTGACATAGCCGAAAAGCACCCCCAGATTGTCCGTGAGCTTGACCGCCTGGCCAAGGAACATCAGGCCTCCTTCTCAATAGCTTCCAGTATTTTCGACCTTTAATCCATCAGATTACATTATGAAGAAAGTATTCTTATTGATCAACTTCTTTTTATGCGGCCTGTTCGGCTCGCTTGCAGCCCAGTCTACAGATGACCTGGACCTTTCATCCTTAATTCAACCGGTCGACACAAACAGTTTCATCAGAGACCCGATGTATTACAGCTGGTGCAATTCCTTCATCAAGGGGGAAGACGGCATGTACCACCTGTTCTATTCGCGCTGGCCGAAAAGTATCGGCTTTACCGGCTGGCTTACCCATTCGGAAATAGCTCATGCCGTTTCTTCCCGTCTGGAAGGACCTTATCAGTTCAAGGAAGTGGTCATCAAAGGCCGGCCGGGAAAATGGGATGCCATCACAACGCACAATGCCCAGATAAGGAAGTTTGGCGACAAGTATTATCTGTATTATACTTCCACCAATACGGGTGACGAGGTATGGTCGGCCGAATTTCTGAAAGAAGTGGGACGTGTGGGATATGGTCACGGGAAGTGGGAGGTACTCCGCTCCAACCAGCGCGCGGGGGTGGCTTCCGCCCCATCGCTGAATGGTCCGTGGACCCGCATGGACAGCCCTCTGGTGCAACCCGCAGGCCCCATCAAGAATGTGGCGGTCAATCCTTCTGTCTGCCAGGGCGGTAAGGACAAATTCATTCTGATTATCAAAGGCGACGACGTGACAACGGAAAAAAGAAAACTGATACAGGCTGTAGGTACCGGAAACACACCCTGCGGCCCCTTCAGACTGGAAAACAAGCCGGCTTTCGACGACATCCCGACAGAAGACGTATGCGTGTGGTACGACGAAGTACGGGCACGCTACTATGCGCTGTTTCATGCACACGGAGGAAACTTCATCGGGCTGATTACTTCGGAAGACGGAACCAACTGGCAGAAAGCCAAACACTACAGAGTCTGCTCAAAGCAGATTCCTCTGAAGGACGGCACGGTGATGAAAGTAAGCAACATGGAAAGGCCATTCGTCTATCTCGAAAACGGAAAGCCAGTCATGCTTTCGTTTGCCGTCAAGAAAGGGAATGATTCGTTCATCGTTACATTCAGAGGAAAGACTGATGTTTCTTGAAAAGAATAACGAGGTACCGACGTATTATAAAGTGAATTTGGCAGGACTGGGATAGAGTATTACAGAAATATATCATCCGGAGAACAGAAGAACATATTCCGCAGGAAGCCATCCTTTACATGTAAATTATTCTAACCACTTCATAAACGCTGCATCCATTTATTTCCCGGATTATCATCAGACGCCCGCCTGCCTATGTTTCAAACCCAAGGGGGGAATGTTTCAAACATTCGGCCCCTATGTTTCAAACATAAGCCCCTTGGGGTAGAAACACGCCTCAAAGACTACTCTTGCAGTGAGAAGCAGGATTCATTCATTTTGTAAGTAATTATAACCTCCATCGAAAAGACGGCGGAAAGCAGGAGTTCTCATTTGTATATACAGAAAAATACGCACCTACCATGAGTATACGACTGATCCTACATCAGTCGTATACTCATGTTGGATGCCTCCCGGA
>ENA-OPBO01002596-OPBO01002596.1-human-gut-metagenome-genome-assembly--contig:-NODE-2596-length-10375-cov-2.024031_pt1 | contig 10375 bp, 9 predicted proteins | sample MGYA00241071_ERZ501458 | MGnify/ENA primary metagenome ERZ501458 (study PRJEB25962, sample SAMEA2042509) | human gut metagenome | biome: human gut; feature: human-associated habitat; material: faeces...
TAAGGTAGAGGATGGCCAAATGAAGCCTAAATATGACTCGCAGGAAATTATTTATCCGGCTATTTTGGAAAATCTGAAAGCTATTGCGGACGAAATGGCTGGTGGTCTGGGAACCGACAAGATCGGTGAGGGCGACTTCTTGTTTAAAGGTGATACCAAGAAATGGCAGAAGTTCTGTAATTCCTTACGTTTGCGTGCTGCTATGCGTATTGTGAATGTCGCTCCTGACTTAGCTAAAAGTACCATTGAAGAAGTTTGTCAGGATTTGGAAACCTATCCGGTTCTTTCTTCCAGTGATGAAAATGCTTACTTCTACTGGCAAGGTTCGTCTCCTTATTATGAACCTTATTACAACAATTTCCGTACACGTGATGACTATGGAATGAGTAATATCTTTGTCAATCATCTGAAGAGTACAAATGATCCTCGTATTTCTGCTATTATGCAACCAGCTTCTTCTGATGGAGAATACAGAGGTTACGAAAACGGAGCTTTGGCTGCTCCTTCGAATATTCAGACAATATCTCGTATGGGAGTCATGTACCGTGAAGAACCGGCAGGTTTTACACCGGTATTAAAGTCCTGTGAAAACTATTTCATCATGGCTGAAGCTGCTTTACGTGGTTGGAACGTAAGTATTTCTGCTCAGGAAGCTTATGAGACAGCAGTCAAGATTTCTATGGAAGACAATGGCATTTCAGCAGCCGATGCGGAAAAATATTTGGCAAATGCCGGTAAATGGGATGGTACATTAGAACGTATCTATATGGAAGAGTGGGTCGCTTTGTTTAAGGAAAATTGTGAAGCTTGGAGTTTGTACCGTCGAACAGGCTATCCGCAGGAAATTCAGACTTCCGGTGAATATCCGGGCAAGTTCTGTAGTTTCGGTACAACGCACAATGATGTTCCGTTCCGTATGCCGTATCCGGATAATGAATACCAGTACAATAAAGAAAATGTAGAAGCTGCAACTGTAGATGTTGTTGATAATACATGGGGTAAACAGATGTGGTGGGATACACGTACAAATGTACATTAAAGACTTTTCAACCTTTTCATAATTACACACACACTTTGAATGGGGAATGTGCTATGGCATGTTCCCCTTTGTTTGTTATTGTTTTACTTTTCTGGTGGTGAAATAAGAAATGTTGTCTAACTACAAGAAATTTTGTATGTTTGTAACCGTAAAAAAAGGAAAAGAACAAAAAGATCAGTGATATGGAAAAGAGTATCGTTTTACTGGCAGGACTGCTATTGTCGTTTTCGGCTGTGGCACAGACAAAGGTGGTGAAAGCCAATGCGGTCAAGGCAAATGATTACGGAGTGGCTTATTCGTTGCCGAAGACAGAACTGGTTGTCGATGCAGAAGTAACCAAGGTGACTTGTAAAGCAGGTCCATATTATCAATATGCCGAGAAATATTTAGGCGTAAAGAAAGTAATTACAGATGATGAGGTATATTACGAATTAGGTAAAGTAAAATTAGTAAATTGTGGTGTGCCTGATAAGAACAATACGTATATGGTTTCGTTTAAGCCGGGAACAGTAGCTCCGTATGCTTACTTGACGGAAGAAGGTTTGCTGTGCTCTATCAATGCGGAATATACGCCTGATTCGACAAAAGAAGCGGATAATGCAGCCAAGAAGGCCAAGAAAGCCGTAGCTACCGACGCTTCTGTCTTCTCGGAAGAACTGCTGATGGCCGGTTCGACAGCGAAACAGGCCGAAGTGGCAGCCAAGCAGATTTATCGTATTCGGGAAAGCCGGATGAATATCCTGACCGGTGAGGCCGATAATTTGCCGCCTGATGGTCAAGCCATGCAGTTGGTAATTGAAGAACTGGAAGCTCAGGAACAGGCTCTGACTAATTTGTTTGTTGGAGTTATGACCCGTACGACAGAACATTATGAAGTAACAGTTGAACCGACTGGTGATCTGGAAAAAGAAATCTTGTTCCGTTTCTCTGAACATTTAGGTGTGGTGGATGCCGACGATTTGGGAGGCCAGCCTGTCTATATGAATCTGAAAGCTATTGAACGGGCTCCGCAATTGGATCCGAAAGAAGCAGAGAAGAAAGAGAAGAGTTTGAAAGGTATCGTATATAATGTTCCGGGAAAAGCCGGAATCGAAATCTTTACCAGCCGCAAGTCTTTGTATAAAGGCGAAGCTCAGATTACTCAGTTCGGTACACAGGAAGCATTGGCTCCGGTGATGTTTGAAGATAAGAAAGCTCCGGTAAAAGTTTATTTCTATCCGGAAACAGGAGCAATCAAGCAGATAATTCAATAAATTATTAATCAATATTTAACTTATACTTTTATGTTTGAAGGACAACCTAAAGGATTGTATGCGTTAGCCTTGGCCAATACGGGAGAACGTTTTGGCTATTATACCATGCTCGCAGTATTTGTATTATTTTTACAGGCGAACTTTGGCTTTTCAACAGGAACAGCCGGTTTGATTTATTCTGTTTTCCTGGGATTCGTTTATTTTCTACCTTTATTTGGTGGAATGCTGGCAGATAAATACGGATTCGGGAAAATGGTGACTATCGGTATTACTATTATGTTTTTCGGTTATTTGCTGTTGGCTATACCTTTAGGAACAGGTATACCCGCTATTGCAGCTATGGGCGGTGCCTTGGCTTTGATCTGTGCGGGGACTGGACTCTTTAAAGGAAACTTACAGGTAATGGTCGGTAATTTATATGATGAAGCTCGTTTCTCAAGCAAGCGAGATTCGGGTTTCCAGATCTTTTATATGGCTATTAATATCGGTGCCATGTTTGCTCCGACTGCAGCCATTAAAATGATGGAGTGGGCTCAGACATCGTTAGGTATGAGTGAAGCTGATTCTTATCATTTAGCTTTTGCTGTAGCCTGCGCATCGTTGATTTTTTCTATTATTGTTTATTATTTATTCCGTGGAACATTCAAACATGCAGATCGTAGTAAGGTAACGTCTTCTTCTAATTCAACAACAGAGGAATTAAGTCCGGCTGCTACCAAAGAACGTATCGTTTGTCTCTGTTTGGTTTTTGCCGTGGTTATTTTCTTCTGGATGGCATTCCATCAGAACGGTTCAACGCTGACTTATTTTGCCCGCGATTATACTGCAACTACTTCAACAGGTGTTGCCAGCATGGCTTTTGATGTCATCAACTTGGTATTTGGTATTCTTGTAGTGTACGGTTTGTTTGGTTTGTTCCAAAGTACAACCGGAAAAGGAAAAATCATTTCTCTGGCTGTTATCTTGGCCGCGGTGGGCGGATTGATCTATAAATACAACGGATTACCCGATGTAACGAATGTAAGTGCTCCGATCTTCCAACATTTCAATGCTTGCTTTGTCGTAGCTTTGACTCCGGTTTCGATTGCCTTGTTCGGTATGTTAGCCAAGAAAGGAAAAGAACCTTCTGCACCGTTGAAGATTGGATTGGGTATGCTTGTCGCTGCCGTTGCCTACATTTTGATGACAGTCGGTTCTATCGGCCTTCCTGTTCCGACATTCGATGCAGCCGGTCAGCCGCAGCATATGGCAGATGTTACTCCGAATCTATTGATCACTACTTATTTGATCCTGACATTTGCCGAACTGTTGCTTTCACCAATCGGTATTTCGTTTGTATCGAAAGTGGCTCCTCCTAAATATGCCGGTATGATGATGGGTGGTTGGTTCGTTTCAACTGCTATCGGTAACTTGTTGGTTAGTATTCCGGCGTTGATGTGGGGCGCTCCTTTAACTATAGTTTGGGGTGTATTGGTTGCGATCTGTTTGGTGGCTGCCTTGTTCATCTTCGTTATCTTGAAGCGATTGGAAAAAGTAGCCAAGTAATCCGGTTGTAAGATTATAGAGAATGAGAAAGCAGTACACATATAAGCCGGTTGTGCTCCGTTTCAGAAAATGGAGCCGGAAGGCGTATGCTGCTTTTATCAGTATTCATCATACGGTAAATATCGGGCAACTGGCCACTCATGTATCAGAACGTTTTCAGGCTAAGAATCTTTCGTTACACGGTTGTTTGTGCTTGTCTGCTGATCTGATACCTGCAGATGTACAGGAACAGGAAGAGAAAAGGAAAGAAGAATCGGAACTTCTATTGAAAGGAATCAGTGGCTTCTTGTGTCTGGTGGTATTGGGTTTGCCTGCTGTTGCCGATGAAGAAAACGAATGGAATAATTATAATAAATCATAGATGAAAGCGGATAGATATCCTTTGGGATGTCTGTCCGCTTTTTTATTTAGCAAAAAGGAAATATGTTGGTCGATGAATTAAAACAACAAGTATTGGATGGCCGGTGGTTGGATGAGCAGCAGGCCAAGTCATTATTGACTGCTGACCGTGAAGCTTTGTATGCTGCTGCCCACGAAATCACCCGTCATTATCAGGGAAACAAGTTTGATACGTGTTCCATTATTAATGCCCGGAGCGGCAATTGCGGAGAGAATTGCAAATGGTGTGCCCAGTCTGCGCATTATCCGACAAAAGTGAATCTCTATCCTTTACTGCCGGCTGAGGAATGTGTACGCCATGCTGTCTATAACGAACGGCAGGGAATCGGACGGTTTGCCTTGGTTACCAGCGGAAAGCGTGTTAACGCACAAGACATGCAGCAGATTGTGGAAACGGTCAAGGCGATCAAGCAGCAGAGTTCTATTAAATGTTGTGCCTCAATGGGCTTATTGCGGCGCGAAGAATTACAGGCTTTGTATGATAGTGGTGTGGAGAACTATCACTGTAATATTGAAACAGCTCCGTCGTATTTCCCGGAACTGTGTACAACGCATACGATTGAACAGAAGATGGAAACTATTCATACGGCCCGTGAAATTGGCTTTCGCGTTTGTTGTGGCTGTATTATCGGGATGGGAGAGACGATGGAACAGCGTATTGAAATGGCTCTTTTCCTCCAAAAGGAAGAGATTCTTTCCATTCCTCTTAACTTATTGCAACCAATTCCCGGTACTCCGCTGGAACATACGGCTCCTTTATCGGAAGAAGAGTTCCTGACAACGGTTGCTCTTTTCCGTTTTATCAATCCGAAAGCCTATTTGCGTTTCTCTGGTGGCCGTGCCCAGTTGAGTGAAGCGGTACAGCGTAAGGCTTTATATATAGGTATCAACTCGGCCATTATCGGTGATTTATTGACGACAATCGGCAGCCGGGTGGAAGCAGACAGACAATTATTCACCTCCGAAGGTTATTCGCTGACGGAACAAACTGATTGGGAAAAATGACAACAGAAGCATTATTAACATTTGATCGTGAACATATCTGGCATCCTTATACTTCAACAATTGATCCGCTTCCCGTTTATCCGGTGGCAAGTGCGCAGGGTGTCCGCATCCGTTTGGCCGACGGTCGGGAACTGATCGACGGCATGTCTTCCTGGTGGGCGGCGGTTCATGGGTATAATCATCCGGTTTTGAATGCAGCAGCCGAGGCTCAGCTGAAGAAAATGAGCCACATTATGTTTGGAGGTATTACACATGAACCGGCAGTCGAACTGGTTTCGAAGTTATTGCCGATACTTCCTCCTTCGATGGACAAGGTCTTTTTGGCTGATACTGGCTCGGTAGCGGTAGAAGTTGCCATGAAGATGGCAATCCAATACTGGCAGTCACAGGGAAAAGCCCGGAAGCATGCGTTTGCTACTATCCGAAGCGGTTACCACGGTGATACGTGGCATGCCATGTCGGTCTGCGATCCGGTAACAGGAATGCACGGTATTTTTGCCGGGAGTTTGCCGGTACAGTATTTCATTCCGCAACCTTCCGTACGCTTTTCTGATGAATGGAACGAAGAAGCCATCCGGCCTTTGGAGGATTTGCTCCGTCAACATGCCGAGGATATTGCAGCTTTGATACTCGAACCGGTTGTACAAGGTGCCGGAGGCATGTATTTTTATTCACCGACTTACCTGGTGCGTGCCCGCGAATTATGCAATCAATACAACGTATTGCTGATATTCGACGAGATCGCTACTGGTTTCGGACGGACCGGAAAGCTTTTTGCCTGGGAATGGGCCGGTGTAGAACCCGATATCATGTGTATCGGAAAAGCCTTGACAGGTGGATATATGACTTTATCCGCCACGATTACTACGCAGCCGATTGCCGATATGATCTGTTCCGGAGAAGCCGGATGCTTTATGCATGGTCCAACCTTTATGGGAAATCCGTTGGCTTGTGCGGTTGCTTCGGCTTCGGTTTCTTTATTATTGGAAAGTGGCTGGCAGGAAAAGGTCCGTCGGATTGAGACGCAGCTGAAAGCAGAACTGGCGCCGGCAGCCGACTTCCCTTCAGTGTGCGAAGTTCGGGTTTTGGGTGCTATTGGTGTAGTCGAGATGAAGGAACCTGTTGATATGGCTACGTTGCAACGGCGGTTTGTAGAAGAAGGTATTTGGGTACGTCCTTTTGGAAAGTTGGTATATGTAATGCCGCCCTTTATCATCTCGCCTGAAGAACTCCATCAATTAACAACCGGTTTATTGCGGGTTTTATCATGAAAGATTATCAGAAGATATTGCATGAATTGGCGGCAAATGGCAGTTTGCGCAGTTTGCCACATGCTGTTCATCAGGGAAAATGGATCGAACAAGACGGGCAGCGGATGCTGAATCTTTCGTCGAACGATTACTTGGGCTTGGCTAATGATCGGGATTTACGGAATGAATTTCTGGATTGGCTGCGGGATTCGGATTGCCCCTTGTCGTCGTCTTCTTCTCGTTTGCTGACGGGCAACTTTACCGAATACGAGGTCTTGGAACAACTTCTGGCAGAAACATTCGGGCGCGAGGCGGCTTTGGTATTTAATAGTGGTTATCATGCCAATACCGGTATCTTGCCCGCCTTGGCAGACAAGCAGACTTTGTTGGTGGCCGATAAGCTGGTTCATGCCAGCATTATCGACGGTTTGTTGCTGAGTGGTACTTCTTTTCTCCGGTATCGCCACAACGATTATGAGCATTTGGAACAGATTCTCCAAAAAGAAACTCCGAGATACGAGCAGGTAATCGTAGCGACCGAAAGTGTTTTCAGCATGGATGGCGATGTGGCTGATCTGAACCGATTGGTAGCATTGAAGCATAACTATCCGAATGTGCTGTTGTATGTTGATGAGGCGCACGCTATTGGCGTACGTGGTAGCCGGGGGTTGGGTGTAGCCGAAGAATGCGGTTGTCTACAAGATATCGACTTGCTGGTCGGAACCTTTGGTAAGGCGATGGCATCGATGGGCGCCTATCTCTTGTGTAGTCAGGAGATTCGGACGTATTTGATCAATACCATGCGCCCATTAATATTCAGCACAGCTTTGCCTCCTGCCCAGATTGCCTGGACAACCTTCCTGTTCCGGCGTTTGCCGCAGATGAATGTTCGGCGTCAACACTTAGCCGCTATCAGTCGGAAGCTGGCAGCTGCCTTGCAGGGACACGGAGGAGAAATATCCCGGAGTCATATCGTTCCCTTTATCATCGGAGCAAACGAGGACTGTGTATTAACGGCTGAAGACTTGCGCCGGCATGGCTTTTATTCCCTTCCGGTACGTCCGCCAATCGTTCCGAAAGGAACGTCCCGTATCCGTTTCTCCTTGACGGCAGATGTAACGACGGAGGAAATGGATGCCTTGCTGGCTTATATTTTTGAAAACTTGGAAGAAAAATTTGGAAACACAACCGGAAAAACTATCTGAAACGGTCTCTTTTTCTTTATTCGCCGTCGGCGAACATATAATCGCCCATGCTGAACATATATTCGCCCAAGGCGAATATATGTTCGTCGGTTCGGTATAAAGTAAATACGGAGAGATCGGTAAGTTTTTTTCGGGAGAAAATATAAAAAACTATGGAGATTGAGAAATATATCTGCGAAGGCCGTCCCCGGCTACTGCTGTTTTTTTGTGGCTGGTCTGCTTCGCCTGCTTTGTTTCACTCTTTACAGGCTGATCCGGATCAGGATGTCTGGTTGGTATCTGATTACAGGAATCTGACGTTTGATGCCGACTTGTCGGCTTATCAGTCGGTTACTTTGCTAGCATGGTCGCTGGGCGTATGGGTGGCAGAACAGCTTTTTGCGGATGAATCGTCCGTACATTGGGAACGGAAGATCGCCATCAACGGAACCGGTTGTCCCGTCCATGATACCGAAGGCATTCCGGAAGCCATCTTTCGGGGTACGTTGGAGAATCTGACACCCGATGGCATCCGGCGTTTCAACCGGCGGATGTGTGGCGGAAAGGAACGTCTGGCTGTTTGGGAAGCCGTACCGCCGCGACCCATAGATGAGATATCCGACGAACTGCGCTATTTGTTTCAGGCTATTCAGGCGCGGAAAGAAAAGTCGGCTGACTTTACCTGGGATCAGGCCATCGTTGGTTTATCAGACCGGATCTTCCCAACCGCCAATCAGTTGACCCATTGGCAACGGCGGAATGTCCGGATAAAAGAAGTACAAGCTCCACATGATCCTTTTGGCTTATGGAAACAATGGAACGAACTCGTTACAGCATAGATAGTGAACGGATACGGCGGAAGTTCGACCGGGCTTGCCTGACGTACGATGAAGCTGCCGTAGCGCAACAGCAAATAGCCCGGCATTTGTCGGCTATCTGGGAAATGTATCAGCAAAAACATGGTTTCCGCCCGGCAACAGCCTTGGAAATCGGTTGCGGAACCGGTGGTTTTACCCGCTATTTGCAGCAGTCGTGTGCTTCAGCGCTTTGGACGCTCAACGACTTGTATCTGACTTGTGCCGATAAAGCCTTGAGTTATTGTGCAGAAGGAACACGTTTCGTTTGTGCCGATGCTGCTACAAAAGCGTGGAAAGGACGGTATCAGCTGATTGCATCCTCGTCGGTTTTCCAGTGGATTCCGGAGCCGGAAAGTTTTGTTGGTCGGCTGGCTGGCTGCCAGCGTAGGGGCGATGTTTTACTATTCTCTACTTTTTTGCCGGGAAATCTGGTAGAAATCCGGGAACTAACTGGTCAAGGGCTTTTCTATCCTTCGGCCGAGCAATGGAATGACTGGCTGGAACCGTTTTATCAGGTAGATTTTCAGGAAACAGAAACCATCCGTTTGCTGTTTACTTCTCCGCAGGCCGTACTCCGTCACCTGAAGGAAACGGGTGTAACGGCCAATCATTCGGAGTTCTGGACACCGGGTAAGTTACGTACATTCTGTGCTGCTTATCAGGAAAAGTTTGGAACTAACAATCAACAGGTAACATTAACATACCGGCCATTGTATATCTTGGCCGTCAGAAAATAAAAGGAAAAAGAAATGGGAAAAGTATTATTTGTCACCGGTATTGATACCAATATCGGGAAAACCTATGCAACAGGATTGCTGGCGAAGGCAATTGCCGCTGCCGGAAAAACCGTGATTACGCAGAAAATGATACAGACGGGTTGCCGGGAAGTATCTGAAGATATCGAGATGCATCGGAAGATTCAAGGCATTTCCTTTACGGAAGAAGACCGGATGGGCCTGACTTGTCCGTATATCTTCACGTATCCTTGCTCACCGCATATGGCAGCCGACCGCGATGGTCGCACGATTGATTATGCCGTCATCGGAGAAGCAACCCGGAAACTGCAAGAGAAATATGAATATGTCCTGCTGGAAGGAGCCGGCGGACTGATGGTTCCGGTAGATCATCAGATATTGACCATCGATTATATCCGGCAGCATCAGTATCCGGTCATCTTGGTTACCAACGGAAGATTAGGCAGCATCAATCATACATTGTTGAGCCTTTCGGCTTGCCGTCAATATGGAATTGAGGTGGCAGCGTTGGTTTATAACCAATATCCGGAGGAAGATGCAGAGATTGAAAAGAACACCTTGGATTATTTGAAGGAACGTTTGCCGCAACTGCCTATTATACTGTTGCCTGATGCTACCCGGGAAAGCTCTCTGCCGGAAATAGCTTCTCTTTTATAACTCGGATCGTTTTTTTCATCTTTCCTTAAAAATAATTCGGTTTCATGATGCAGAAACCGAATTATTATGTTATGTTTGTCGCAATAGTCATGAAAAACATAATAAAATGATGAGAAAGAGCGATTATTTATTTCTTCTTGTGGTAGTGATTCTATTCCTGCCTTTCCTGTTAAGTCCGGAGCTGTATGCCGGATATAAGGCATTCAATGCAGCACATGGTATGGTGATGAGTTTCCTGAAGTTTGCAATTTTGTCCATGTTGGGTGAATGTTTGGGACTACGGATCAGTACCGGTGTTTACAATCGTGCGGGATTTGGTATCATCCCGCGCATGATGATTTGGGGAATATTAGGCATCGGTATTAATATGGCCATGATAATCTTCTCGAAAGGTGTTCCGCAGTTACTGGTCTATATGGGCATGACGAATG
>ENA-OPBO01002599-OPBO01002599.1-human-gut-metagenome-genome-assembly--contig:-NODE-2599-length-10361-cov-11.924219_pt1 | contig 10361 bp, 6 predicted proteins | sample MGYA00241071_ERZ501458 | MGnify/ENA primary metagenome ERZ501458 (study PRJEB25962, sample SAMEA2042509) | human gut metagenome | biome: human gut; feature: human-associated habitat; material: faeces...
AGGGGAGCGGCTTCCCACAGCGCGCGTGGAGTGCCGTGCTTATCGATGATTTTTTCGAGATTGCCGAATGGCGTGGTGATGACGTCATACTGCTTCACCACGCTGGCGATGTTTTCGTCATCCAGGCCATACTTCTTTGCCGCGGCGGCATCGATGTAGTCGTCCATGATTTCGCCGTAGGGATTTTCCTCATGCGGAGTGTCCGAGAAGTCGAAGTAACGGCGGTAATGGCAGAAACCGTAGTAGTCGGCGTCGATGTTTTTCCAAGCCCAATATTGCGTGGTCAGTTCGCAGTAACGTGGGTTGAGATCGGCGATATTCTCGCCTTCATCATCGTGGAATGCCCAGGGGAAGCGATAGTTCTTCGGTCCGACCTGCACCGGCTGCATGATGGCGCTGTCGAAGGTGTCAACGTTTTTGTGAGTGGTGACGAAGATGCGGATGTGCTGTTTATTGTATTCGTTGATAGTTTTCGCTGCTTCGATTCGTTCGTTGAGATTATGCATGTGGATGGATGCGAGTTGCTTCATCTCATGGAAACGAGTGACATCAGGTCCTTCCGCATTCTGCGGCAGCTTGCAATTGTTTGCGATATTGAACCATGTTTGCAGCTTGGAGATGCCGGGAGTGAAGTTTTCTTTGACGATTCGGTCATAGGCATCATCGCGCACGAAACGGTACAGTTCACGTCCCGTGATGGCCGGACCGAACACAGCCTCCATTTGCTTGGCGGCTTCCGCCTTTTCCTCTTCCGGAACCCTGACCTTCCAATCATTGGCAAGGATTTCGGTTGCCTTGCGTTGGAAGCCTTGTGCGCAATCACGAAGCATGTCGGAATGCTGTGCATCGGCAAATTCGTAGGCTGCATCGAAATCCGCCTTGAAATGGCCGCAATAACGGGCATACTTCGCTGCATCGATCATATTAGTGCCACTGATCCCGCGGCCATAGTAATACACGTATCCACGACATTCCTTGAAGGAATGGTAGCTGTTGGCAAATGCTGAAACCACGAAGCACTCGTAGCCGTCCTGAGAACGGCCTAGACGGTCGCGAGTCATGGCATTAAAAGCTTCCTTAAGCATGGAGGTCTTGTACAGACGCTGGGTCACACGCCAATCGACCTTGTAGCCGCGAGTCTCATCGAAAATATCGCGGACAATGTCTTCTCCGGTGGAATCAGGCGTAGGAGTGTTGTTGAAGGTTTCGAAGGCCTGGCGCTCGTTTTCCAGTAGCTCGTTGGCGGCGACAACAGTAAGGCCATAATGCAGCACGTCCACTGGATGTTTGTCGATTTCCGCGGCGAGCTGTTCGCACATGTCCGGCTTGAGCGCGTCGTCGCCGTCCAGGAAGAACGTGTATTCTCCGGAAGCGTTTTCCACACCGGCCATACGAGTGCGGTGCGTGCCCATATTCGGGTTGTTGGTGATGACTCGGATGCGCGGATCCTCTGTGGCTGCCCGTGCTGCGATCTCTCCAACATTGTCGGGGCTCGCATCGTTCACGACAATCGCTTCGATATCGGAGAAAGTCTGATTCCGTACTGAATCAAGACATTCCTGCAAGTAATCACCGACATTGTATGCGGGAATGACGATTGAAATCTTAGGCATTGACTCTTCCTTACTGGCCGCGGTCCTATTCGCTCGCTGGTAACAGTGTACTGTCTAACTTCGAAAAGCATACGTCAGGCTACTATGTGACAAGTGCGGAACAAACGTGAGGAGAGGATTGTGCTGTCTGCGGACTGGTTTCGGGTCAAGAAGAACAAGTTGCGTCGTGCGGGTACGCATGTTTTGCGCATGGTGAAGCCTCGGCACCCCCGGATTATCGTCTCCATGACCTCATATCCTGCACGCATCAATACCGTGCATCTGGCGATTCGTTCATTGCTTGCGCAAAAAGTATTGCCAGACAAAATCGTGTTGTGGCTCTGCAAATCGGATTTCCCGAATCGTGAGGCCGATTTGCCGCAGAGTTTGCGCGATATACTGTGGCACGACGTTGAAGTGCGCTGGGTTGATGATGATCTGAAACCGCATAAGAAATATTTCTGGGCTTTGCAGGAATTCCCTGATGATTACGTCATCACTACCGATGATGATTTGCTGTACCGCAATACGATGATTGGCGATCTGCTTGCAGCGCATGAAGCTCATCCTCATGCGATTGCCGCCGTGCGTACGCATTTGATTATGTTCAACGAGGACGGCTCCCGTACTAATTATGAGGATTGGATTTATGAGGCACCTCATTACCATCCTGCGCTTGTAGGTGTGCCGTCCATGCGGATTTTCGCCACGAATGGGGCAGGTACGCTGTATCCGCCCCATGCGATGCCTTCAGAGACGTTTGATGCCGAGGGGATTAAAAAGACCTGCCTGACCGCGGATGATTTATGGCTGAAAGTAATGCAAGTGAAAGCTGGTATTCCTGTAGTGGCTGCAACATCTGATCAGCTGCTTGATTATGTACCTGGCACGCAGGGCGAGGAAGCGTTGTGCCACCAGAATACCGAAAGTGGCGTCAACAACATTGTGCTGAAAGCGATTCTGAAAGAACTGCAAGCCAAAGGCGTGTTGGACGACGGCTTCGACAAGCTTGTTGCCGATTCCAGCTTGGATGCTCTGGTTGCCTAAGTACCGCAAGAAGTGTGGTGAGTGCTTTATTGGAGCGAATAGGGCTGAGCCATGAAGTGTTAGGAGACGGTGTATGAATTTGACGGAACGACAGAAAAAAATATTGACTACATTTGTATTGGCTGCGATATCAGTGATTTCTTCTATTCCGTTGCTTTCTCGCACCTTATTGTGGGGTGCAGATCTGGAATTTCATCTCTTCCGTATTGAAGGAATTGCCCAGGGGCTTCGGGATGGCCAATTCCCCGTATTTATGCAGACAGTGCAGGTGGGGGGATATGGTTATCCAGTTTCTGTGATGTATGGCGACATGCTCCTGTATATTCCAGCTCTTCTCCATCTTATGGGACTCTCAACAGCAATGGCCTACAGGCTTTTCGCCATATTCCTAAACATAGTCGCTGTATGGAGCACTTATCTGATTTTTGGCCGCATTTTTCAATCCCGACAAGTGGGCATGTTATCTGCTGCTCTATGGACGTTATGCACATATCGTCTTGATGATGTGTATTCACGTGGCGCGGTGGGCGAATGGGTCGCAATGCTCTTTTTCCCGATTCTGCTGCTCGGTGTTGTCTCTGTTGTCTTTCCCGAGAGACGCGGCAGTATTAAGCATGGAGGATTGGTATGTGCATTTTCTGCAATTGGGATAGTGACTTCACATGTCATAAGCACGGAGCTCACAGTAATAGCAATATTACCCATTTTGATATGGGCTATGTGGTATTGCTGGCATTCCATTTATTTCTGGAAACAACTCGGTATTGCCTGTGGAATGACAGTTGTACTTAGCTCCTTTTTCTTGATTCCCATGCTGGATTACTCGATTCATGGCAATTTCCAGGTGTACAGCCAAAATTTGCAGACGCAGATGGAACTTGCCGCTCGGAAGGCTATTGAGCCGGGACAATTGCTGACTTTATTTTTGCCGCTTAACCAGATGACAGAGGGCCATGCATTTCAAGGCGACATCCCTTACTCAATTGGCTGGGCTTTGATTGCGTGCGCATTATTGCTTCCGATTATCGCGCTCTTAACAAAGTCAGAGGAGAACTCGGAGCGGAAATGCAGTATCGCGGTGCCTTTATGTGTGAGTATTATCCTTGGCTTGTTCATGACAACCACGTTATTCCCCTGGGATTCTAGGAAATTTGCAGATGTATGTAAATTTTTGTATTCTATCCAATTCCCGACTCGCATGCTGGGGCCTGCATGCTTCCTGATTGTAGTGCTTGGAGCTATGGGACTATACGCACTTCGAAGGAATGAACAGTTTGGCCGTTTATCCAGTCTTGTCTTCTCTTCGCTACTTATACTGGGGTGCTTGGAAGGTGGCGTAACGACTTCCACCTTCATGTATAACGCCAAAGAGGAGCAGTCGGTTGATACGTCGCTTGCAACGAGTTCCGGTGTTGCGGGTGGAGAGTACTTGATTAAAGGCACGGATTTGGGCAGTCTTTTCTCCGAGGGCTTTAAGGCTGGAAAGCCCAAAGCTACTGAAGGTGTGTATGTCTCAAGATATGAAAAGAGGGGCACCTCGATGAGTATGTACATTGAATCCTCCCAAAAGGGAACGATTACTTTACCTGCGTTCGCATACGACAATTATCGAATTTCCGATTCGGAAAGCAATAAGGTATTAAATTTGGGTTCAACACATGGGATTGAGAATCTGCTTACTATGCGAGTTCCGAAAGGGTTCTCTGGTGAAGTGCAAGTCCGATACCGGGTTCCATTTGTATGGCGAGTAGCTGAAATTATTTCTTTGCTTGGGTGGATCGGCTGCGGAGTATTGTATGCGCATGAAGCAAGATTTCGCCGTAGGAAGTCAATTTAAAATTAATTTGTATAAAAGGTAATGTCGATGGAAGAAAATGTGCAGAATCGTACTTTAAGCATAGTTGTGCCCTGTTTTAATGAAGAGGATTCTTTGCCATTGTTCTATCGGGAAGCTCAAAAAGCTGCTTCTGAGCTTAAGACGCTGCTTGGCTACCGTGCGGAATATATATTTGTTGATGACGGCTCAAGTGATTCCACCCTTGCGATTCTACGAGAAATGCATGAGACGGATGACAATGTGCACTATGTTTCCTTCTCTCGGAATTTCGGTAAGGAATCAGCCTTGTATGCAGGGCTGAAGGCTTCTCGCGGAGAATACGTTGCCACACTTGATGCGGACTTACAGGATCCGCCATCCCTTCTTCCTCAGATGGTGCAGTTTCTGGAAGAGCATGAGGATTATGATTGCGTCGCTACTCGACGGGAAACTAGGCGTGGGGAGCCCCCTGTGCGCAGCTTCTTCGCGCGATTGTTCTATCGTATTATCAATAAATTGTCTAAAACAGAGATAGTTGATGGCGCTCGTGATTACCGCTGCATGTCAAGGAAATTTGTGGATGCAGTTCTTTCATTGAGAGAAGTCAACCGTTTTTCCAAAGGTATTTTTTCTTGGGTTGGTTTTAGAACCCATTGGATCTCCTATGAGAATGTTGAAAGGGTGGCAGGAAAAACCAAATGGAACTTTTTCTCTCTTTTCCGATATTCGCTTGAAGGCATTGTGGGCTTTTCCACAGTCCCTCTTGTTTTTGCCTCATTCGTTGGAATGTTGTTTTGCCTTTTGGCTTTTGTAGGAATTGTTTTTGTTGTTATTCGTGCGTTGATGTTTGGCGATCCTGTTGCAGGCTGGCCTAGTATGATATGCGTGATTCTGCTCATGGGCGGATTGCAATTATTCTCTCTAGGTATTCTTGGCGAGTATTTAGCCAAAATGTACATGGAAACAAAAGAGCGCCCAATGTATGTGGTTTCTGAAGCAGAATAAGATGACTGCCTTTTACACTGGACAGCAATGTAGCCGTGTTTCGCGGCTTTTCTCGGCGAAGCACCTTACTTTGATAGTAATAAGATTGAACGGCCATAATTCATGGCTTCAGGTGCTTCGACTGCGGATATTTCTAGGTGATCAATTGCGAGTCAGGACTACTATAGAGCCGTTGTATGCAATCGATCTATTAGATTCTTATGTTGGTTGGGCAGGTAAACGACTGCGAATTATCTGCCCAACCATATCTATTCAGACATAGTGCCAACGAGGCTTGTTATCACCGTCGGCTACTTTGCAAACGATTAGCTTGCCATTCCTAGCGTCATGGTCTGTTTTATTCAGATCAGATTTTTTACAGAATTCACCTGCTTTATGAGTACCATAAACCGGATCATTCGGTTTGGGCTGCGGCGTAGGCGTTGGCTGAGGGACATATTCTCTGTCGCTCAATCCAAAGCTGCTGGAAATTGCATTGAACGTTGCCGGTCCGATGGCATTCTGTCCGCCGAGCACATACACGGATTCAACATCCGGCAATATGGATGATGCACCGACTGTCGGAGAAGACTCGTTCTGTGCGAGCAGCAGTACTGTCTTATTGATGCCGGCAAGTGCGCTTCCTGAAAGAGCGTCCGGGAAATTGGCTCCAGTGGCATATACAACGCTGGAAGGATTGATAGAGAGGTTATTCAACGTGAACTTGCTGATTTCCAGGCTGGTTTCATAACGGGTTGCGCCCTGGATTCTCGATGTTGCAACACCTATAGATCGGAGCTGCTGCTCAACGGAGGGAGGAACCGCGTTTTGTCCACCGACGATAATTGCAGATTGGAAATCCTTGAGCGCAGTAAGAGATTCCTCGTCAAGCCCTGACTGAGAGCTCAGGAAGAACGGCGCGGATTGCATGTATGAATACGGGGATACGGAAAGTGCGTCGGCAAAGTTGGCTCCAGTGGAAATAATGGCGGTCTTGGATTCTACTCCGAGCTTGGTGAGTTCGTTATAGATTTGATATGCGGTATCGAAGCGAGTGCTCCCTGCGAGTCGTGTAATAGTTGCTGACGGACGAGATGTTCGGATTTCATTTTCAGTGTTGCTTGAAACCGCATTTTTGCCACCAATGATGTAAATCGTATTGGCGTCAAGTCGATTAAGTTCATTGATTGTTGCATTGGAAAGCGTTTTGGGGTCAGTGAGTAGAATCGGTGCATTGAGATGCCCCGCGAGGGAAGAGGCGGCAAGCGCATCAGGGAAACTGCTTCCTGATGCTACGACTGCGACTCTGGATGTAGTAGAGGGGAATGCTGTCTGTGACACCATTTCCATGGTCTCATGCCTGGTGTTGCCGGATATTCTAGTAATTGATGTGGCTGATGCATTAGCTATTAATCCCGCTCCTGCAAAAGCGGCAGAGGCCAAGAAAACACTAGATAGCACAGCAGTGATTCTTTTGAAGCAAGTGACAGTTTTCCTGCTCATGGTTCTTCCCCTTTCCTCATTGATTGGTAGTTGTCTAAAAGTATAGAAGAGTGATTCCTCTAGCGGCGACTATCCTCCATTATGAGTGAGAGGACGGCTTTAGATGGTACGACGTGCAAAACGTGTGGCTGGCTCTTTGGGAATGCTGATAGTTATCGCTTTCCTCATTCAAGGTGCTGCTACGGCAAGCGCGGACGAAGGAGAGAACGCGCAATCTGCGTTGCAGTCGTTGGCTATAACAGCGCAGACGGATGATTACCGCTCGTCGGAGCGCACGGATTTATTCGGCACATGGCTTCACAGCAATACTCTTGGCGGTAATGCGACTACCCGAGACGATATTTTGAGTCGTGACATGAAGAATGTCACATATACCAATGATCGTCATGTCGCAACAGGCATTCTAAATGATCCCTATACCGGCGAGACAATCGCGTTTCAGCGTGGACAGGGCACTTCAAATGCGGTGCAGATCGACCATGTCGTTGCTGTCGGGGAAGCATATGAAAGTGGTGCCGATCATTGGACCAAGGATCAACGTGTCGCCTATGCGAATGATCCATATGTGTTGCTTGCGGTAAAGGGATCTGCAAATGCTTCCAAGTCGGACAAGGATGCTGCGCATTGGCTTCCAGGACATGGTTATGATTGCGCCTATATCAGCAGGCAAATAGGAATAAAGCAGCATTACCATTTAGCAGTGGACTCTTCGGAGAGAAACGCTATGGAAACGTCTCTTGCACAGTGTCCGTCTGGACAGACAGTTCCACTTTATGATGGCAACAATGCGACGCCGAATACTCCGGAGCTTCCGTCTGACCCATCGAAACCTGATACGCCAGCTACGCCTAGCAAACCTGCATCTGGCAAATTGACTCGGTTATCCGGCATAACGCGGTATGACACCATGTCACAGATTGTGGATACTGCTTTTCCGGAGTCCGCGTCAACGGTAGTTGTTGCTTCTGGAGAGAACTATCCAGAAGCGTTGGCAGCATCGGGATTCGCCGGAGTGTTGGACGCTCCGATTCTCATGACGGACCCTCTGTACCTCAGCAATCAAACAAAGGCTCAGATTAATCGTTTGAAGCCGGAAAAGATCACCATTGTCGGTGGACAGAATGCGGTATCCGGGAAAGTGGAACAGTCGTTAGCCCAGTATGCCGCAGTGCAGAGAATCGGAGGAGCTACTCGAAGTGACACTGCTTTGAAACTGTACGACAGTGATGTCCGAATCGAAAAGAATTGGGGAAAAACGGCAATCGTCGTTACCGGTGGAAATGGCTCGTCTGGTTTTGCTGATGCTTTGTCCGTCTCGTCGTATGCCTATGCCTTCAAAAGCCCCATCTTCCTTTCGGGTATTAACTCTGGTCTGTCTTCCGAACAATTGGAGGCATTATCCAGTGGAAAGTTCGACAGAATCCTCATTGTGGGCGGTCAACACGCTGTTCCGGATTCGGTAGTGACGCAGATTAGAAATTCCTCTGGTTCTGCGGTATCTCGTATTGCAGGGGCAACGCGTTATGAAACGAGCGTTACATTTGCCCAGTGGGCTTCTGAAGAAGGAAACCTTCATATGGACAATGTGGTGTTTGCGACGGGCGCGAATTTCCCGGATGCGCTTGCGGCTGGTCCTTTTGCCGGGCGCAATAAGGCGGTTTTGCTGCTTGCGGATCCGAACGGGAGCACTGCCAATTTTGTGAAGCAGTATGTGAAGCAGCATGGCAATGTTGACAATGCCTATATTGTTGGCGGTGAGAATGCCGTCTCTCGCAATACTGCGAACGGTCTTGCTGACGCTTTGGATATGCTGCGGCCATAAGGCGGAAACTGTAGCAACGTTAAGAGGGGCTGACCATGGTTCACATGGTCAGCCCCTCTTAACACGTTTTATGTCGTCATTGCGCGTGTCTGAGGCTGAGGTTGTCGGCGATGGCGTTCGCGGTGCCTTGGTCCACGGCGTTCACGCCGTCGACTACGAGCACTCTTGAGAATGATTTTAATGCGGTCTTTTGGTCAGACCGTTGGCGGAATCGCACAAGAATACTGGATCTTTTGTCGTGTATGCATATGAACTTACGGATAAGGCGTCCGCATAATTCGCGTTTGTCGCAACAATTGCAGTTGATCCCCATCCTGAAGCGTTCTGATATAGCGCGAAAGATGTATCTATACGAGTGGCGCCGGATACACGGTTCACGCTTTGCGCATATGTATGAAGAGTATGAAGAACGTTATCTGATACGGCAGCTGATCCACCTACCACAATAATTCGTGATGGTGCCAACTGCCGAAGCTGATTGGCGAACTGCGAAGAAAGCGCGGACTTCCCCGTTAGTATGATCGGAGCATTGGTTCGCCAGCCAATCCGGAAGCTGCCAATGCATCTGGATAGTTATCGCCTGAAGCTATAATCGCGGTACCACCAGTTTTCCAGTTCCCCTCTGAGACGACTGCGGCCATGGTGTTATAGCGGGTATTGACTGTTAATTGAATATTTGTAGCTTTTGAGGCCACTGGTTATTGTGCTTGGGGACCAGCATTATGGCGGGAGAAGGCCGATGGCGGATTGGTTAGAAGCCGCCGGCCTTCGGGGCTAGTTGTCGAGCATGGCTTGCCCGTGGCGTTGCCTCATGTTGTACTCGCCTGTATTAATCCAGACCGCGTTGTGCACGATGCGGTCGAGAATCGCGTCGGCGATGGCGTCGCCGCCGAGCTGTCGGTGCCATTCCTTGGTCGCCAGCTGCGTGGCGAACGCCGTGCTGACGGTGTCGTACCGGAGCTCCATGAGCTCCAGGAGGAATCGTTTGAATGGTTCGTCGGGCTTGTCGACGAGCCATTCGTCGATCGCGAGCAGGTTGTAGGTGGCGTATTTGCGCACGAGCTTGGGCGCTCCTCCTGGCTTGTTCGACGCGACCGTCACCTGCTCGGCCAGGTCCGGCATTCGGACGTAGACTGCGCGGTACCGTGCCCGGCACGCGGATTTCGCCAACGCGCATAGCAGGTGGGATTTGCCCGATCCCGTGGCTCCCTGGAACACGACGTTCAACCGTTGTTCCAGATAGTTCCCGGCGTCGAGGCCGGCGATCACGCTCCGGTCGAGCCTGCGTTCCTCCACCAGGTCGATGGTCCTCAGGTCCGCCTGGGGGTAGCGCAGACCCGCGCGTTTGACGAGGCGTTGGATCTTGGCGTCCATGTGACCGGAGTGGGCGTTGTCGACCGCAAGCCTGACGACCTCCGTGTGGCTCATGGGCGCCGTCGTTCGCTCGTCGAGCCGTTCGAACGCGTCGAGCAGATCGGATGCGTTCATCTCACGCAATTTGCGTTTGGTCTCGGTGTCGATGATCATCGCGCGTCACCTTCCCATGTCCGCGTAGTAATCGCCGCCGCGCACCCATCCGGCGTCGTCAACGGCGCCG
>ENA-OPBO01002600-OPBO01002600.1-human-gut-metagenome-genome-assembly--contig:-NODE-2600-length-10359-cov-4.837927_pt1 | contig 10359 bp, 10 predicted proteins | sample MGYA00241071_ERZ501458 | MGnify/ENA primary metagenome ERZ501458 (study PRJEB25962, sample SAMEA2042509) | human gut metagenome | biome: human gut; feature: human-associated habitat; material: faeces...
CCCGGTGGCACAGCTCCAGCCGCTCGTCCAGGATCTCCCAGAACCGGTCCATGTCCCCCTCGGAAGAGCAGGCCACGTCTACCAGGTTGATGGTCACCACGCCCTGATTGAACCTGCCGTAGAACTTGTGGCTTCCGTCCGCGTTCCTCTGGGAATCTTCTACCGTCAGGAAGGAACGGCATCCCATACAGGGATATACCTCTCCCTGCTTCAGCTCCTTCATGATCTTGGCGGAGATATAGTCCGGAACCATCCGCTTCGCGGTACATTTTGCCGCCAGCTCTGTCAGGTACCAGTATTTGGAATCCGCGGTTACATTATCCTCGTCCAGCACGTAGATCAGCTTGGGGAAGGCCGGCGTGATCCACACGCCCTTCTCATTCTTCACACCCTGCATCCGCTGTACCAGCACTTCTTCTATGATCATAGCAAGGTCGTCCCGGATCTTCCCGTCCTCCACTTCGTCCAGGTACATGAACACCGTGACAAAGGGCGCCTGCCCGTTACAGGTCATCAGGGTGATCAGCTGATACTGGATGGTCTGGATCCCGCTCTTTACTTCTTCCTTCAGACGGCGTTCCGTCACTGCGTCGATGATCTTCTCATCCAGGCTCTCGCCGCAGGCCTCCCGCTCCGCGATCACATTCTTGCGGATCTTCTGGCGGCTGATGTCCACGAAAGGCGCCAGATGGGCCAACGTAAAGGACTGGCCGCCGTACTGGTTACTGGCCACCTGCGCCACGATCTGAGTGGTCACATTGCAGGCCGTAAAGAAGCTGTGAGGCTTCTCGATCAGAGTCTCACTGATCACCGTGCCGTTCTGCAGCATATCCTCCAGGTTGATAAGATCACAGTTGTGCTCTCTCTGAGCAAAATAATCGGAATCGTGGAAATGGATGATCCCCTCTTCATGCGCCCGCACGATCTCCTCCGGGAGAAGGACTCTTCTGGTCAGGTCCTTGCTTACTTCCCCCGCCATGTAATCTCTCTGGGTGGAGTTGATCACCGGGTTCTTGTTGGAGTTCTCCTGGTTCACTTCCTCATTGATATTGTCCAGAAGAGACAGGATCCCGTTGTCCGTGGTGTTGGACTTACGGGTCAGCTCTCTCTTATAGCGGTAGCGCACGTATTTCTGGGCAACTTCATACCCCCGCATCTCCATGATGCCTGTCTCCACCATGTCCTGGATATCCTCCACGTTCACTGCGTGGGTAAAATCCCGCACCTTCAGCGCAATGTTATCCGCGATGGCGATGATCTGATATTCATTCATCTGGTGGATCTTGTCTACCTCTTTATTGGCCGCCTTGATGGCGTTGATGATCTTCTCCAGGTGGAAGTCCACCTCTTCCCCGTTTCTCTTGATCACTTTGGTCCTTACCTGAATGTCCATGTTTACTCCCTTCACATACCAAATATTGATATTTATCATTTGTGATTACTATATTTAGTGTCCTGTACTATCATACACTAATCAAAGGAAAAAGGAAAGAGAAATTTTTTCTTTTTTGAAATCATAAAAAAACAGAGGATGAAATCACTCATCCTCCGCCTGTTTCTTTCACTTATGCCTCCTGCAGCGTCTCCATCGCCCGCCGGATTTCCTTCCCGGAGATCCCGGTGTGGCGTTCAATATCCTCCGGAGAAAAACCATTGTCCACCATGTGCTTTACCACGGAGAAGATTCCCTCTTCTCTACCCTCAGTTACCCCGTCCGCATAGATTTCCTTCAACGCCTGACACATATTGATCTCCTCCTTTCCGGATTCTGGTTCTCCAATATCTTTTAACATCTTTCTGGAATGTAAAAGTACTTTTAATGCCTCATAAGTTTCTCGATCTGCCTTTTCAAAATACTGCCGGTTCTCTTCTATGTATTTTAAAAGTTCTTCTCCTCCTCCCCTACATTTTAACATGCCAAATATTTGTTGTAAATCGCTGCGAAATACTTTCAGATCTTGTACGTTTCCTGCATCCACCAGGTTGATCCGATAGTTAGGCAGAAACTTCCGCCAAACCTCTGTCTCTTCTATCTGAAACATCTCATATAGATCCGTCGCCCCATCCCATTCCCGCAGATCATAATAAAATACAATGGTAATTACCGGACAGATCCTGTCTCCTTTACGAAATCTGGATAAATATTCTTCCTGCGTAAGGAAAGACGACCCTTCTTCTTTCCCGCCTGACCGTTGCTTCCACATCTCCCGGATCTGCCCTGCATAAGACAGGCTGTCATACAGCATATTCCTTACCGGCATTGCATAATGGACTTTTTTCTGAGATTCACAGGCCAATATAGCAAGCGCAGGGCCTTTCTTCCATCGTTTGACAACATCCCTGTATCTTTGAACCCCTTTTGTCTTTCCCCGCTTATCAGTAACTAAGACATCCGCTTCCCGGTCAAGGGGCTCCAGATCCTCCGGCCGGACGACTTCCTTTCCGTCAAACAGCACCCCGTTAAACAGATCGGCGAATCTTCTGTCATCGCTCAGCCATTGATTTACTGCTACATTTGCATCTCCCATAGAACGACTCCTTCTTCAATTGTATTTTCATCAAAACAGGTATCTCTGGCTGAAAAGCCGTGAATTCTGAGATTGCGCACTCTACCGTACATTGCGCTGATCGGACTTGGAATCTCCAGGATATGGAGGTGTCCGGAATTTTGATGTGAATGTATCATAACACACATGACTCCAAGCGTTTGTGCATCCGCCAACACCAATGACACCGGCATGCTCATCGACTCCCGCGACGACAAGCAATACTGGGTGGCTAAGCTCGCCGATGGTCGTTGCTGGATGACCCAGAATATGGAACTAGACCTAAAATCTCGCACGCTAACCAGCACAGATTCCGACGTTGCCTCCAATTATACCTTTGGCTCTAGCGTAATGTACACTAGTCCCTCAGGTGGAGGTTCCACCAGCACTACTATTGCAGCTTGGAACTTAGGTGACTACGTCCGTACTGTCCCCTCTGAGGCCTCATCTAGTACAAGTTGTGACACCTACACTAACCTCTCCGAATGTACTAGCTATTTTACTGATGTTTCCAGCATAACCCCTATGACCAGCGTTCGCACCGACGGTAAGGCTGTAGAAGGGACTACTTACGACGCTCACTTCAAGACTGGCTACTACTACTCATGGAATGCCGCCACTGCTGGCTCCGGCGGAAGCATTACTAGTGGCCAAGCAGCAAGCTCCATTTGTCCCAAAGGCTGGGAACTCCCCACTTCCAGCAACACCTCTTCCGGCTCTTTCTACTACTTGCTGAGCCAATACGGCCTCACTAGTAATGTCACTTTCGGCAGCAACAACATTGCCTTAGCACCGCTATACTTCGTGCGGAGCGGGACTGTCTATCCTGGAGGTTCACTCTACGGCGTCGCGCTCTCAGGCACATATTGGTCATCTACACCGTATTCCTCTAATTCCTACGCCTACATCTTCTACTTCGATTATCCCGTTGTCGAACCGTCCAGTTACGGCACCCGTCAACGAGGTTTCTCCGTGCGCTGTATTGCGTCGGCGTAGTATTCCTAGCGACGCCTTCGGCGCCGCTAAAGATTTGTTTATTTTTCACTCCTATACACCCCCTCAAAACCTCCGCGTCGCTGCTTGAATGCTTAGCGGTGATTTTGTACGTAGATCACATGCCTCGTAACCCCTCCCTCATATTCCCCGTTTCTTCCAGCCTACTTCCTTTCCAAAGGCAGAGGAGCGACTGTAAAATGGCCTGCAATAGAGCCTTGTTCAAAGGCCATTTTTGGGGCGTTACAGAAGGTTTATACTTATAGATGATATCAATTTCTTTATAGAAATTAACAATTTTCTTTTTGAATACTCTTATGATAACATCTTCTTTACAAGAATTAGCGTGATTTATAGCATGCATTATCGTCCTTCGAAATAAGATCCCTATCTCTTGCATATAAAACACAAACAGGGAAAGCTTTCTGTTATTTGTTGTTGAAGAAAGTGAGAAAAGTATGGATTATGAACAATTAAAAAGAGAGTTAAAAAACCAAAAAGTTGAAATGACTCCCGATGAAAGGATAAAAGCATACACACGGGGTGAAGAGGTAGATTGTCTACCTTATTTTTTAAATGCACCCGAAGCCGCATTTGCAGATATATTTGGATATACAACCAAACAAATGAACGATATTGATGTAATGATAGATATCATATCGAGAGCAAGCAAAGAGTTTGACTATAGCGGAATATATGTGGGGTTAGGTCTTCGTACGTTAGGTATTGCTCTGGGATCAGAGGCTTTCTATCCGGAGCACGGAATGGATTATTTGACCTCTTTCGTTTTAAAAGACTATCTGGACTTTGACAAGATTAAAGACAAAGAGGTCTCAAAAAATAAAATGTTACTGGGAATGTTGGAAGACGCGAAACTACTAAAGAAAACGTTTCCGGATATGGCTATAGCAACAGGCGTTAGCGGACCAATCACGGTTGCAGCAGCTATACGCCCATTAGACCTTATTCTTCGAGATACAGTTAAAAATCCAGAACTCCTTAATAGTCTTCTGGATTTATGCGTAGAACGCTCTTTGGAATGGGTAAAGATGTTCTGTGATGAATTTGGACCCGTTGCTACTAGCATAGCCGATCCTGTTACTTGCATAGATATTTTAAGCAAAAAACAATTTATAAATATATCTATGCCGTATTTGGAAAAGTTAATTATTGGAATTAAAAAGATTACGGGGATGGAGCCTAATATGCATATTTGCGGTAAGACACGTCCAGTCTGGGAAAACATCAAAAAGATGAACCTTTCTGGGTTCAGCGTTGATAACTGCGAAGATCTTAGTGAGGCTAAGCGGGTATTTGGTGAAAGCATGATGATTATTGGTAATGTCCCACCAGTAGACGTCATGAAAGAAGGTAGCATAGACGACGTAATAAACGCATGTCGAGAATGTATAGAAAAAGCTGGAGACAGCAAATGCGGCTATCAACTTTCTACGGGATGCCAAATACCAATTGGGACACCCAGAGAAAATGTCGAGGCATTCATATATGCTGCCAGAAAATATGGCAGGCAAGCCAAGATCGGAGTGATGCCTCGAGGAATTACTTTAGAATAAACTATATTAATTTGAGCAATAGGGAGACGCAAATGATCGTTGTTGAAAACTTGAGTAAATCATATGATGAAGAACAGGTTCTAAATGGTGTTAATTTAGAAATAGAAGATGGTGACATATTTGGAATTATAGGACAAAGCGGCGCGGGCAAATCTACTATTTTAAGATGTTTAAATGGAACCGAAAAAATACAAAAAGGTCGAATTATTGTAGATGGAAATGATATCAGTAAAATGAATATCAAAGAAATAAGAAATCTTCGACGTAATATGGGGTTCATTTTTCAACATTTTTCATTAACAGAGAGAGATACTGTCTCTCAAAACATAGCAATACCCATGAAGTGTTGGAAATTTGACAAAAAATACATTCAAGACAAAATTGATGAATTATTGCGTGTGGTTGACTTGGAAAGCAAACGGGACAAAAAACCGCGAGAGTTATCAGGTGGCCAAAAACAGCGGGTCGCTATTGCTCGTGCGCTCTCTATGGAGCCGCGTTATTTGCTTTGTGATGAGGCAACCTCTGCGCTAGATCCAAAAACAACAAAATCTATTTTAAAATTACTGCAAAAGATTAATGAGCAATCAGGTGTGACCATTATCATAGTAACGCATGAGATGTCTGTTATTCGAGAAATTTGTAACAAGGTAGCTGTCATTGATAATGGAGAAGTTGCAGTTACCGGGCGCGTAGAAGACGTATTTTTGAATGAAAATGAGGCGCTGAAGAGGCTTACCGGAGAAGAAACATATGAAGATCTTCCATCGGAAGGCACAAATATTAAACTGAAGTTTTCGAATTCATCACTAATGAATGAAACCTTAAATGACTTGATTAAGACTTTACAATTAGACATTACCATATTGAGCGCAAAAACTGAAAAATATAGAGACAATGCATTAGGAGAAGTCCTGATCAATGTTCAAGATCAGGATTACGATAAAATCTTGGGCTATTTAGGTGAAAAAGATGTGAAATGGGAGGCATTAGATGTTTAAAACAACATGGGAAACCTTACCTCAGAAAACTATGGAATTGATATTGCCAGAATTGGGGAACACATTTTACATGGTAGCATTAGCAACGCTGTTTTCTCTGCTCTTTGGAACCATAATGGCAGTTTTGCTAATATCAACAGAAAACCAAGAATTAACACCTAACCGAACGGTAAATTTGGTACTGGATACGATTGTTAACATCGTAATGGCTTTTCCGTTTATTATCTTAGCCATATACATAATACCATTCACAAGATTAATTGCTGGAACTTCCATTGGGCCTAAAGCTGCAGTGGTTCCATTAACAATTGTTGGAACTGCTTTTGTGGCCAAATTATATCGAGATGGGCTGAGAGAAGTTAATCCTTGGGTAATTCATGGAGCCAAGTCATTTGGCGCTTCAAATTGGCAGATAATTAGAATTATGCTAAAAGAATCTCTACCAGCCCTGTTTTCTGGTTTTATTATGACCGTGATAAATCTGTTGGCTTACACTACAATGGCTGGCGCATTGGGTGCTGGCGGGGTTGGTTCGGTGGCAATATTATATGGATATCAACATCAAGATACACTGTTAATTGTAGCGGTAGCCTTTGTTTTGTTAGTTTTAGTTGAAATTTTTCAATTTACCGGAGACGGTCTATATAAAAAGCTGAAATAGGAGGATAAATCATGAGTGATGAAATACTAACGCACTACATTTACAACATAATTATTCCTGGCTTTTTGGAAACATTATTTATGTTTTTCGTGATTTTGATCATCTCGTCCGTTTTCGGTTTTTTATTGGCATTATTGTTGTACAATACTTCTCCTATGGGGATGAACCCTAATAGAGTTATCAATACGATTGTAGGATTTTTGGTTAACATTGTTCGCTCTTTGCCAGTAATTGTTTTGATCATACTGCTTGTTCCGTTTACTCGAATGGTGCTAGGAAAGTCTATAGGTGTTAAAGCCGGTATTTTCTATATCACAATTGCAGCCATTCCCTTTATAGCAAGAGTGCTAGAAGGCAATCTACGAGAAGTGGATCCAGTCATAATCAAAATGGCTCGTTCGTTAGGGGCGTCTGATTTTCAAATTTTGATGAAATTCGTGGTGCATGAAGCTGTCCCTTCTATGGTATTAGGAATTACTTTTTCTGCCATACTGATATCGGGCTGTATATCCATCGCGGGTATCATCGGAGCGGGTGGTTTGGGCGAGGTAGCCTTAAATTATGGGTATAAAACATACAATCATTTCATAATGAATACTTGCGTCTGTATTATGGTAATCTTTGTTGGGGTTATACAATTAACCGGAAACCTCATTTACAGAAAATTGCGATAGCTTCATTCAATGTACTTTATGATAACCAGTTTTTTATGATACGAAAATAATACTTTGAATGATAGTATATAAATTTATAATTGATATGAAAGAGAGGAAGAAGGATGAAAAACAAAAAATTAAGCCGTCTTATCATCTGCTTAAGCACATTTTCATTGTTACTTAGCGCTTGCGGAAGCCAAGAGGAGACAGATAGCGCCGAAAGCGAATCAGGAAAAGAAACCATCGTTATTGGAATATCAGCGGATGTTACAGAGACTATGAATGTAATCACTCCGCTCATCGAAAGTGCTGGATATGAGGTAGAAGTAGAAGTCTTCGATGATTGGACAGCGCCTAATACTGCACTTTCTGAAGGAAGTATTGATGCTAATTTCTTCCAACATGAACCTTTTATGGAAATATACAACGAAGAATATGGTGAAGATTTGGTTATGTTAGAGCCTCACCTTGAATATGGTATTTGGGGATTATATTCAGAAAAATTTGATTCACTTGACTCAATTGCAGATGGGGCATCTTGTGGTATAGCTTCAGATCCGAGTAATAGAGATCGCTCTTTGCAGATCTTGAATGAAGGAGGCGTTATTACGCTTGCAGATGAACCCTTAGACGAGTACTATGACGTTGTTGATATTGTAGAGAATCCTCATAATATCAACTTTGAACTGGTAGAATATAACTCTATGGTGTCTGTTATGGATGATGTGGATATGGTAGTACTGAGCGCTGTTCAATATTATGAAAACGGTGGTGATCCCACTACTGTATTATGCCACGATGACAAAACAGAGTATGCATTGGGATTGGTGGTTCGTTCAGAAGACCAAGACAGCCAATGGGCTCAGGACATGATTAAGGCAGTGGCAACTGAAGAATTTAAGGAAAACTTGAACGAAGTATATCCTTCTTGCTACGGATATGCATTCTAAATTATAAATATTAAACTGGTTATCTTATGTTATTATCAAAGAATGTCGCAAGACCAAAATGGTGGTGCGGCATTCTTTTTTGGTAAGCAATTATCTGCGTCTGGCAAAAGGTATTCTTAGAGGCACATTTCGCCCTTTACGCTTCCACCATGTCATGATAAAATCTGGAGAAATGGAAGGTCATAAAACCAACAATAAAATCTCGTCTCGCTTCGCAGTTTGGCTGAGTGCTGAGCGACGTTGTGGGGGGGCAATAAAAGGAACCCTTCTCGCGGCGTAGCTGCGAGGCGTAAATTTTCTCTAAAAATCTTTGCTTTTGCTGCCAGCGCGGCCGCACTGGGGTCGCTGGCGCTAATTGCGGGGCTTTTTGTCGCGGCCGACGTCGCCTCGCAAGCCAGCGCCGTCAACATGACTGGCGAGGTGACCGCCGTAATTGACAATACCTACACTGTGACCATTAGCGCCCCTGACGTTACCCTGGGCGCAAGCACCGCTAGCACTGGAGACCGCACCGCCTACAGCCAAGGCAACATTGATGTCAGCACCGACGCTCCCGGTGGAGTAGAGCTCTATATAAATATGGATGGTGACACCAACGCCCTCTTCCTAGGCGGCGATTCTAGCGCCACCAGCTCTATCGCTAGTACTACCGCTACCAGCTCAGATCCGCTTACGTTAGACGGCCTCGCCAGTAACACTTGGGGCTACTCCGTAGACAACACCAACTACCAAGCTGTGCCCACCAGTACAACTGGCGCCGTCCTCATTTCCAGCATTGACGAAGGCACAAACGGCCAAACCAGCGCCAGCGTACCCATCTATTACGGTATGAAGGTGAATGACGAGCTAGTAGCCGGTTCTTACTCTAACAAAGTAACTTATTCCGCCGTAGTAAACGGCACCACCAGCGCCACGGCCAGCCTCACTAGCATCACTGTGGACGGGGCACCGGTAGAGCAGCTACAGGCCGGAGCAACTAACACAATCACGGCCACCATTGGCCTCATGACCGCCAGCTTCGGCACGCCGCGGGTTTACCTCACCACTACCGACCCAGCTGGGACCATAGAATGCCAAAACGTGGTTACCGGCGCCAACAATAATAACTACTTGCAGGTGGTTTGCGATGTTACACCAGACCAAGCCGCTACCGACGTCACCATGACTATTACGGGCAAAGGCAGTAGCGATGATATTTTCTGCCAAGGCGGCACTTACGAACCTGCTAGTAGCGAATGCCAAGCAGGGGATTGGCGCTGGGGCACCTACACCGTAGCCATGCCTAATGTTGCTGCTAATGGTCCCACTACCTTCGAGGAGGCTATCTACATGTAAGATATGACAGCAGAGATTTGCAGTACAGCCAATAGCGGCGACACGAAACAACTGATAGATTCACGCGATAGCAAAAAATATTGGGTTGCCAAGCTCGACGACGGTCGTTGTTGGATGACTCAAAATATGGAGCTAGATCTAACTTCTCGTACATTAACCAGCGCAGATTCTGATGTAGTTTCTGAATACACCTTTGATTCCGATGTTATGCATACTAGACCTTTAGTCTCAAACTTCTCAAATACCAGCATTGTGGCGTGGAACTTTGGTGATTATGTCCGAACCACTCCATCGACTGCTACCTCCAGCACTTACTGCAACAGTATTCCTGGACTATCTGGCTGCACCGATTACTTTACAAATGTTGCCGATATGACACCTATGGCTGCTGTTCGTACCGACGATGTTGCAGTATCCGGCAACACTTATGACGCTCATTTCAAGACCGGTTATTACTATTCCTGGAACGCCGCTACGGCTAGCTCAAGCGAACATATCATTGTCAGTGGTCAAGCACCCAATTCTATTTGTCCCAAAGGCTGGGAACTCCCCACTTCTAACGCCACCACTACTGGCTCCTTCTATTACTTTCTTGTAAGTTTGGGATCCATCATGGTAAGCAGGTCTGTGACATCCAGTCCTC
>ENA-OPBO01002603-OPBO01002603.1-human-gut-metagenome-genome-assembly--contig:-NODE-2603-length-10354-cov-4.203127_pt1 | contig 10354 bp, 8 predicted proteins | sample MGYA00241071_ERZ501458 | MGnify/ENA primary metagenome ERZ501458 (study PRJEB25962, sample SAMEA2042509) | human gut metagenome | biome: human gut; feature: human-associated habitat; material: faeces...
TGACGTGGTTGCGCCAGCCGGTGAAGCCGATCAGCGCCAGGCCGACCACGCTCACCACGTTGATGCCAAGCATGAGCATCTCGACCTTCTGCATGCCGGGCTTATAGACGCTGCCGGGCATGGCACCGTCCATGGCGTTGGAGTTGGCCACGGTGTAGAGCAGGTGGTGGATCGCCTCGCGGCCGTAGTGGTACTGGGCCGCGTCGTCCTTGTCGTAGGTCCACCAGTCGCTCTGGTCCATATAGGTGAGCTTGGAGTCTCCGCCCGCCTCGATCATCTGGTAGGCGTCCATGAACACGCCGGTGTTGGCGTTGTCCGTAATGATGAAGCCATCGAAGCCCCACTCGTCGCGCACGAGCTCGGTGAGCAGCGCGTAGGAGCCGCCGGTCCAGGTGGCGCCAATGCGGTTGAAGCCGGTCATGACGCCCTGGCAGGCGCGAACCTGCTTCGTGGCATTGGAGTAGGTTCCGTCGCCGTTGTCCTCGAGGTAGTTGAGGTCGACGTCGCCCACCTTCATGCACATCTCGAAGGGCTCGAGGTAGATCTCGCGGATGGACTGCTCGTTGGCCCAGGTGGCAATGGAGAACTGGCCCTCGCGGTCGCCGCGGTGGTTCTCCTGGTCGTTGAGGGCAAAGTGCTTGATCATGGCGTAGACGCCCTTGGAGGCGGCGCCCTTGACCTCGAGCGAGCCGATCACGCCGGAGAGGAACCCGTCCTCGGAGTAGTACTCGCCGTTGCGGCCGGTGAAGGGCGTGCGGTGGATGTTCATCGAGGGGGCGTACCAGCCGTTGGTCATGCCCATCGCGGCGTCGTTGCCGATCATCTCGCCGTAGTCGAGGTAGATCTCCTGGTTCCAGGTCTGCGTCACGGTGACGGGCGTGCAGAAGGTGAGGCCGTTGCCGCCGTAGATGAGGCCGGAGGCGGTGTCGGCGTCGATGGCAAACGGCTTGCCCACGCTCTCCAGCGCCTCGGTGCCGTAGCCGCCGCGGGCGATGGTGAGGTCGTAGTCCTCGGGCGTCAGCTGGTCGAGCAGGTCGTCCCACAGGGGGTCGTCGTAGTCCTTGCCGCGCAGGTCGATCAGCGTGAGGCCGTTGTCCGCGCCATAGACCGGCTCGTCGGTGATGCTCGCCGGGTCCACGGGGTTACCGGACTCGGTGGAGTCGAGCTGGGCCACCAGCTCGTCGGACGCCTCCTTCACGTAGAGGAGCGAAGCCGGCTGGCCGTCAAGCTCGCCGTTGATCTCGTTGCCCCAGGTGGAGACGGTGCCCTCGAGCGGGGTGCCGTCGTGCGCGGGCCAGGTGCCCGTCCAGTCGGCGCGCGTGAGGTACGTGGCGTCGCCGGCGGCCTCCTCAAAGAGGTTCTCGATCTTCTCGCCTGTGTAGGAGTCGGCGGCGTAGGTCGTGGCGTCCACGTCCGCGTTGTCGGGCACGTAGGTGGCCGTCATCGCGGCGTTGCCCTCGGCGTCCATGCCGTCGGCCGTGGTGTAGCCCTTGGCGGCGAGCACGTTGTTCACCGCGTCGTGCGCTTCGCGCCCGGCGGTCACGTAGTAGGTGCCCGCGTCCAGGATGTAGGTCCCGGCGCCGTTGGCGTCGTAGGCCTTGAGCTGCTCCTCGCTGAAGGAGATCTCCACGGTCTGGGACTCGCCCGGCTCGAGGAGCCCGGTCTTGCCCAGGCCCACCAGCTCCACGGCGGCCTTCTCCACGCCGTTGGCGCGGTCGTAGTCCGTGTAGGGGCTCTGCGCGTAGAGCTCCACCACGTCCTTGCCGGCCACGTCGCCGGTATTGGTCACCGTCACGCGCGCGGTGCACGTGTCGCCGTCCCAGCTGGTCTGGAAGTCGGACCACTCGAAGGTGGTGTAGGAGAGGCCAAAGCCAAACGGGTGCGTGACCTCGTCCGCGTAGGAGAAGTCGCCGGCGTTGCCGGTCCCCATCACGACGTCCTCGTAGCGGGTCTCGTAGTACTTGTAGCCCACGTAGATGCCCTCGGCATACACGTAGTTGCGCCGCCAGTGATGGCCGATGTCGTTGCCCGGCTTCCACTCGTCGTAGGTGCGGGTAATCTCCTCGATCTTCTCGGCGGAGACCCGAGAGAGGTCGGCGTCAATGCGGCCGAAGTTTGCCATGACGGGGTTCAGGCGGTTGTTCTTGTAAATGGTGTCCGGCATGCGCCCGGAGGGGTTGGCGGCGCCGCTCAGGATCTCGGCGAAGGCGGCCCCGCCGAGCGGGAGGGCCTTCTCGTAGTTGGTGAAGCTCACGTTGCCGTCCCAGAGGATGGCGTCAATGGCGTCAGACCAGGGGCCGTCCTCCCAGCTCACGGTATTGGACATCGAGAGGGAGACTATCATCTTGGAGAAGGTCCCGCCGCGGCGGAGCTCCGCGACCCCGCTGAGCATGTCCTTCTCCTCCTGCGAGAGCGCCAGGTAGTCATGGTCCTCGTACCACTGGGCGTCACACCCCTCGTGGCAGGTCCTGCCGAGAAAGACGATGGCGACGCCGCCCAGCTCGGAGAAGAAGGGCGCGGCCTCGACATCCGCCCAGGGGTTCTCGTTGACCTCCCAGCTGTTCGAGTTCTGAGGGCCCTCCTTATAGAATTCCCACGCCGCATCGTCAAAGGTGAAGCCCCCGTCCTTCATGGCCGCATCGAGCCCGGCCATGAAACGGGGGCCGGCGTTTCCGAAGGCGGTCACCTTGCCGTCCTCGGGAGAGAGGGGGAGCGCGGCACCCTCGTTTCTAAGCAGGACGGTACCCTCGTGAACCGTGCGATGGAAGAAGGCCGCCTGGTCGGCGACAAGCTTCTGCTCGCCCTCCAGGGAGTAATCGTAGTCGCTCTTGTAGTAGATTTCGCCCTCCGTCACCGGAGTCGGCGCAACGGATTCCTCCGTCGTTGACGGCGCCTGCGCAACACCGGTGTCGCAGCCCGCAAGCCCCGCCATGACGGCCGCGGCCGCAGTGCCGAGCACAAAGCTCCTGCGCGAGATTCCCTTCCACGTTCTTCTCATCTTGCTTCCCTTCCTATGGCCCTTTCGGGCGCCCTTCACCCGCCCTGCGGCGGGACGTGACCCCATCCCCTCTCCCGGGGGCCGGTCGGGGGACCGGCCAGGGAAGGGAGGGGAGGCCAGAAGCCTCCGAGCTCTACGATAGGAAGCTGAAGGGCGGCCAAAGGGGGCGTGCGTCAGACTGCGGAACGTGTCGCACCAAAGCGCCCCCGTGGCACCAATGGCGTGATTTGCGTCACCAACTGCAATAAACCGCTGGTTGCGAGCGGTATGGAATCGCCGGCGAGCGGCGCCTAAAAGATGCCTAAAAGGGGCCTGTCCCCTTTTAGGCATCAGAGCATGATCGAGTTCTTGTTGTTCAGGTAGTCCATGTAGGCGCGGCGGGCGTCGGCCACCTTGGAGCGGCCGATGGGCACGAGGTCGCGCCCCACCACGAAGCCCTGCGGCGTGAGCTGCCGCACGTGCGCGAAGTTGACGAGATAGCCCTTGTGGACGCGGTAGAACCCGAACGGCGCGAGCTTCTCCCCCATCTCGTCAAGGGTCGTCAGGACCTCCTCGGTGCGCCCGTTGGCAAGATGCACGACCTTCTCGCGCCTGTGCGCCTCTACGTAGGCAATCTCGTCCACCGAGAAGGTGCCCATGGCGTGTGCCATCTTGAGGGTGATGGTGCGGTTGGTGCTCGTCTTGCGGCGCTCGCGGACGAAGGTCTCCACGGCCTCCGCCATGTCCTGGTTGAAGTGGCTCTTCCGCACAAAACCGATCGGCCGCAGGGAGAGCGACTCGAAGACCCGGTCCTCGCTGTTGGACACGTAGATGATGTCCGTCCCAAAGCCGATCTCGCGCAGGGCGCGCCCAAACTGGATGCCGTCGATGCCCGGCATCTCGATGTCGAGAAGAACGAGGTCGAAGCCCACCGAGTCCATCCTCTTGGCCAGGTCCTCGAGCACGGTGTAGACCTCGACGTCCGCCTGTGCCCCGCGGAGGGAGAGCTCTCGCTCGGCGGCCGTGGCTATGGCGTCCGCGGCGAAGCGCTCGTCGTCGCAGACGGCAACGTGATACTGAAGCATGTCCCTCCCGTCCCTGGGGCCTCCCGCCCCGCGCGCCGCCTATGCGGGCAGCGCGAGCATTACCCTAGCCACAAACTCCCCGTCGTAGTACGTGAAGTCGGCCGCTCCGTCGTACTTCTCGGCGACCGCCCTCACGATCGAAGTTCCGTACCCATGTCCCTCCGGGTCCTTTTTCGTGGTTACCAGCGTCCCGGCCTCGCTGCGTCGCGGCTCGTGCGGGGAGGGGTTCACCACCGTCACCGCAAGCGCGCCCTGGTCGACGACGATTCCCAGGCGCACGTTCTTCTCGTCGCCTTCCGCGCAGGCCTCGATTGCGTTGTCGAGCAGGTTCATAAGCAGGCTGCAGAGGTCAATTTCCTCGTAGGGCAACTCGGGCGGCACCGCGATGCGCGCGCTAATCTCCACTCCGGCCGCGCGGGCCTTGGCAACCTCTATGTTCACGATGTCGTCAACGAGATCGTTTCCGCTGGCCACCATGGAGAACGTTGGGTTGGCGCGCAGAGACATCTCCCCAAAGAACTCCTCGGCTCGGGCGTAGTCTTTTTGCTCGAGCAGCATGCGGATGTAGGCATACTGGTTCTTTACCTCATGCCGAAGGCGCCTCAGGCTCTCCCCGCTCTCGCGGTAGGCAACGAGCGCCTGGTAGCGCCCCTCCATGAGGTGGCGCTCCGCCTGGATGCGCTCCTTCTCCCGCAGCTCGCGCGCAAGGCGGAGGACGGCCCAGTACACCACGAGCTCCGCGAGCTGCCCGTTGAGGCAGGTGAGGAAGCTCTCGAGCGTGCTCGCCGAGTAGTATACGAGGCCGAAATCCGAACGGAGGTAGAGGATGGCTCGCTCGGCGAGGCCAGAGACGCAGACGATGAGCACGGGTATGACAAAGGAGAGCGAGACGTTGTCCTCGTCGAGCGAGTTGTGGCGCTCCAGCACGACGAGGATCGTGCGCAGCAGGAGCATGTACGCAAGCGAAGTGACGGACGCGAGCTCAATCCCGCCCTGAAGCTCCGCATTGAGCATGTCGGCAACAGAGAGCGAGTAGAGCCACGCGCAGATGACGAGCCCTATGCGCACGAGCTGCGCCGGCGTCTTGCGATCCCAGAAAATGGCACCGCAGACCGCGGCCGGCGCGACCGTCCACGTGATGGAGTTGGGGAAGATGAGGTCGCTCACGGTGCCGAGCAGCCACACCACCGGGAGCGCAATCGCGAGGCGCAGCGGCAGGAGCCAGAGAAGCCGCCCGCCCGCGCCGTGGAACTTGGTGAGGAGCAGCACCAGGGAGAGCGCCCAGGCGAGGTTGTAGAGTGACTCGACGCTCGCCGTGAGCGTGGTCATGAAGTTCTGCAGCAGCTCTCCCATGGTCCTCCCGATTCACCTGCCTTGCAGACAGCTTGACGGCAGCTTAAGTGTATCGAGGGGACGCTCGGTCAGCCAGGACCCGCACAACCAGCACGGTTTTCGCCACAACACGTGACAAAGGTTGACAAAGGTGACAGGGTCGTTTGTCAGGTTAATTCTGACAAACGACCCTGTCACCTTTGTCAGGAGGCGTTGACGGCGTGCTCGGCAGAGACGGCGTCAATCAGCCGCACGAGCGGCCAGGCGCGGTTTGTCTTGGTGAGCAGGGCCTTGGGGCCCACGACGCAGCCCGCCTCGCGGCTCCGGGCGAGAAACTCGTCAACCTGCGCGTTCGTAAGGCCGCAGAGCAGGACGAACTCCTCGCATTCCGGGGCCGGTCCCACGTAGTCCACGGGAGCGGGCCTGAAGCCAACGAGCCGCGCGAACGCGCCCGCGGCATCGCCCAGACGCTCGTACGTCGCCGTCCGGGCCACCACGCCCATCTCCCTCAGCACTGCCCGGACCGCCGCGCCCTTCTCGCCGTCAGCGTCAAGCCCCCAGAGCACCGCGCAGGACGCGGGCCCCGAGGGCTTGACCTTCTTCGATCCGGCGGCCTTCTTCCTAGGCCTGCCAGCCATTAGCCGAAGTAGCGCTCAAGCAGGCCCTTGAGAGCCTTGCCGTGACGAGCCTCGTCGCGCGCCATCTCGTGGACGGTGTCGTGGATGGCGTCGAGGTTGTTCTTCTTGGCGCAGGTGGCAAGCTCCGTCTTGCCCTGCGTGGCGCCGAACTCGCAGTCGACGCGCCAGGCGAGGTTGGCCTTGGTGGAGGCCTTCATGTTGGGCTCGAGCTCCTCGCCAAGCAGCTCGGCAAACTTGGAGGCGTGCTCGGCCTCCTCGTAGGCGGCCTTCTCCCAGTAGAGGCCGATCTCGGGGTAGCCCTCGCGGTGGGCGATGCGAGCCATGCAGAGGTACATGCCGACCTCGGAGCACTCGCCGGTGAAGTTGGCCTTGAGCTGCTCGAGGATGTAGGCCTTGTCCTCGTCGGAGACGTCGGGGTTGTCCTTGACGGTCTTGCCGTAGATGCCGTACTCGTGCTCGGCGGCGAGCTTGAGCTCACCTTCGACCTTCTCGAACTGGCTGGCCGGGGCGTGGCAGACCGGGCACTCCGCCGGCGGCTCGGCGCCCTCGTAGATGTAACCGCAGACCTTGCAGACCCACTTGTCCATGGTGAAGCCTCCTCATTGCCTCGTAGGTGGCGAGGCCCCCTCGGCCTCGCCGTCCTCTCCTATGCACACGTCCCGAGAGGTCCCCGGTCCGTAGGTGCCGACTCTTGCTGACACGCAGGGCAGATGCCGTCGAACTGCAGGCTGTGCCCGCAGATCCGATAGCCGGACACCTTGGCCGCTGCCTCGTTCACGTCTTCCCCGATGGGGTCGATCATGACGTCGTCCACCCTGCCGCAGCGCACGCAGCGCACGTGGTAGTGAGGAAACGAGCGATGGTCAAAGCGGTCCGCCCCGTTGTTGATGCGCACCCGCCCAATCTTCCCCTCGTCGGAAAGCCTGTTGAGCGTACGGTAGACCGTCGCCCGGCTGATTGTGGGGTGCTCCTCGTGAACGGACTCATAGACCTCGTCGGCGGTAGGGTGGTTCGCCAGGCAAGCGAGCTCGTCCGCGATGATCGCGCGCTGCACGGTATTTCTCGTCGGCATGTCCACCTCCCTCGTGTCCTCCTCAGGATAGCATATTGATATTTAGTATCAATTGGGAATTTCTACTATTTTGAACGATGGTGGGGACAGAGGCTGCCAGCCGCTGTCGACGCGTGACCGGGAGCGGCGCAGAGCCCCGGAGTCACGCGTCGGTCCCCGTCGGGCGAGCGTGACGAGAAGGGCGCGATGGCCGCGACCCGCTGGCCGATCATGACAAATTGCCCTGCCACCTTTGTCAGAATCGCTACAGCGTGGCGAGAAGGGCCTCTCCTCGCCCGTCGTGCGCGACGAGCCGCACCTCGCGCGGGGGCTCCTCGCCGGGAGCCGCCTCGTCGTCGAGGCGGGTCACGAAGACGTCCACGCGTGCGTCGCCGATCTCCTCGGCAAACTGCTCGCCCCACTCGATCGAGCACACGCCGTCGGTGCCGAGCACGTCGAAGATGCCCGTGTCCTCCAGCTGGTCCGGGTCGTCCAGGCGATAGAGGTCGAAGTGGTAGAGCGGCATCTCTGCGCCCTGGTAGACCATCTCGATGGTGAAGGTGGGGCTCGTGACGTCGTCCGTCACGCCCATGCCGGCGGCGATGCCCTTGGTGAGCTGGGTCTTCCCCGCCCCAAGGTCACCCGTCAGCACGAGCACGTCGCCGGCGGCAAGGGCGCGGCCAAGTCGCTCGCCGAGCGCGATCGTCTCGTCGCGCGAGCACGTGCGGAAGCTCTTCTCGCTCATCGTGCCTCCCCCGCGGGGTGAGCGGCGAGCCACTCCCCCACCATCGTGAGATCCGCCTCGAGCAGCGGCTGCCACTCGGCGTGATAGATGCACGCCGCCGGATGGAACGTGGGGCACACCACGAAGTGCCCCGTCTGGTGAAGCCTTCCGCGCAGCGTGGTCACGCCCGCGTTGGTCCTCAATACGAACTGGGAGGCGAAGTTGCCCAGGCACACGATGACGTCCGGCCAGATCGAGCGGATCTGCTCGCGCAGGAAGGGCGCGCAGGCCTCGATCTCCTCGGGCCTGGGGTTGCGGTTTCCGGGCGGGCGGCACTTCACCACGTTGGCGATGTAGATCTCGTCGCGCGTGAGGCCCGCGCAGCTAAGAAGGGCGTCCAGCTTGTGGCCGGCGGCACCCACGAAGGGCTCGCCCTGCAGGTCCTCGTTGCGTCCGGGACCCTCGCCGATGAACATCACGCGGGCGTGCGGGTTGCCCACGCCGAAGACGAGGTTCGTGCGCGTGGCGCCGAGCGGGCAGAGCTGGCAGTTGCCCATGAGGTCGCGGATCTCCTGGAGCGTGACCTCCCGCGGCTTCTGATGCTCGTGCCCGGGAATGTGCATGACGGCCATGAGGTCGAGCCCCCTTCTCTCGGCTGCGGGACGCCTAGGCATAGACCTTCTCCAGGCGCATGCCAAAGTCGCAGACCACCTCGTAGTTGATGGTGTTGCGCAGGCCGGCCATCTCGTCTGCGGTGATGCGCTCGTCGCCGTCCGCGCCGATGATGGTGACCACGTCGCCGTACTCGACCGGTCGCGTCGGCCGGTACGAGCGCGCGCCGTTGACGTCCACCGCGAACATGAACTGGTCCATGCAGATGTTGCCGACCTGGCGGCAGCGGCACCCGCCCACGAGGACGTCCATGTTGTTGGAGAGCTCGCGCGCGAGGCCGTCGGCATAGCCGATGGGGACGGTGGCGATCTGGATGTTCTGCTTGGGAACGCGATACGTGAGGCCATATCCCACGCCGTCGCCCACGCTGGGATAGAGGACCCGGACGATGCGGCCGCGCACGCTCATGACCGGCTCGAGGTCGATCTGGCCGAGCGTGGTCTCTGCGGGATGCAGACCGTAGAGGCCCACGCCCACGCGGCACATGTCAAAGCGGCACTCCGGGTGAAGGATCGTCCCCGGCGTGTTGTCGCAGTGGACGAGCCCGGTGTCGAGCCCCGCGCCACGAAGGGCCTCGACCGCCTCGCGGAAGCGGTTGAGCTGCAGGGCGAAGTCCCAGTCGTCGAGCACGTCGGCGGTGGCGAAGTGCGTGAAGGTGCCCGCGCACTCCAGCCCGCGATGGAAGTCGATCGTGCGCCGCAGCTCCACCACGTCGGCTCGGCGCACACCGATGCGCGTCATGCCCGTGTCGACGGCAAGGTGGTATCGCGCCACGCGGTTCTCGGCGGCCGCCGCCTCCCCGAGGGCGAGCGCGAAGTCCGCCGTGTAGACGGCCGGCATGAGGTCGTACTCCACGAGCGTCCGGACGCAGTCGACGGGAGGCTCGGAGAGGATGAGGATGGGCCACTCGATGCCGGCCTCGCGCAGCGCGACGCCCTCCCGCACGGTGGCGACGGCAAACTGGTTGGCGCCCGCGGCGTGCATGGTGCGCGCGCACGGCACGGCGCCGTGACCGTAGGCGTCCGCCTTGACGACGCACATCATCTGCGTGCCGCGCCCCAGAAGGCGCCTGAACGCGGTGACGTTGCGACGCAGCGCAGCGAGGTTCACCTCGACCCAGGACCACCTGGTGTCCGGGCTCTTCACGGAATCCCTTGCCATGGCCATCTCCCCTCGCGCCGCAGCCTACTCGGCCAGTCCGTCAGGATAGGAGGCGTGCTCCTCCACGGCGTCGGAGGCCAGGCCCACCACGTCGATGAGATCGCACGCCATCACCGCGTGCGAGCCGACGCGCTCGGCCGCGAGAGACCCGGCGTAGCCGTGAATCTCGCATACGTACGCGGCGAGAAGGGCAAGGTCAACGTCCTCGCCGGCGCGCTGGGCAAGGGCGGAGGCCATCATGCCGGCAAGCACGTCCCCCGAGCCCGCCGTGGCAAGCGCCGCCGGACCGGGCTTGGGCAGAACGGCCTGCTCGACGCTCACGCACCCCGTCGCGCAGCCCTTCGCCACCACCACGAGCTCGGAGCCGCCGTCCGCCCAGATGATCTTGCGCGAGGCGTCGAGCTGCCCAACGAGGGAGTCCGGCGGATTGGAGGCCTGTCCGACGAGCCGGCCGAGCTCGGCGCCGTGCGGGGTAAGCACGAGCGGCGCACGGCGCCTCGTGATCTCGGGAAAGTCCGGAAGCGCCCCGTTGGTGAGGCGGGAGAGGCAGTTGAGGCCGTCGGCGTCGATGACGAGGGGCACGTCGATGCCGAGAAGGGCGGAGACGATCGACGACGTCCCTCCCGAGACGCGCATGCCCGGGCCCACGAGCACGGCCGAGGCCCCCTCCGCCAGCTTGCGCACGACGTCCTTGGCGTCCGCAGAGATCGTCCC
>ENA-OPBO01002612-OPBO01002612.1-human-gut-metagenome-genome-assembly--contig:-NODE-2612-length-10315-cov-8.482554_pt1 | contig 10315 bp, 9 predicted proteins | sample MGYA00241071_ERZ501458 | MGnify/ENA primary metagenome ERZ501458 (study PRJEB25962, sample SAMEA2042509) | human gut metagenome | biome: human gut; feature: human-associated habitat; material: faeces...
GGCATTCTTGCATAAATATGTTAAAAACATGTGTTAAATCAAGACTTTCATTTGCGTCATTGGCACACGTGCGCATATTGGGCGTGCTGCAACGCCTCGCCATCTGCTACGGAATAGGTTCCCTGCTGGTGACAACCATCCGCCACCGCTATATACCTTATATAATAGCCTTCCTGCTGGTGGCCTATTACGGAGTATTGCTGGCCGGAAACGGATTCGAGTACGGACCGGGGAATATCCTCTCGCGGGCAGACCTGTCCATCTTGGGCATATCGCATATCTGCAACGACCGCGGGATAGACCCGGAAGGAGTGCTGAGCACGATTCCCTCCATCGCGCACGTATTAATAGGTTTCTGCTTCGGAAAGCTCTGCCTGGAAACACGTGACATGAAGGACAAGCTGAACCGCCTGTTCCTCTATGGCTCCATCGGACTGATAGCAGGTTTTCTGTTGCAAGACCTCTGTCCGTTGAACAAGAAGGTGTGGTCGCCTACTTTTGTGCTGGTCACTTGCGGCCTGTCCGCCCTCCTGCTGTCCATCCTGTTATGGTATATCGATGTGACCAAAACCTATCGGAAAACCTCTCTTTTCACCGTATTCGGCGCAAATCCGTTGTTTTGCTATGTACTTAGTGAGATATTGTATATATTAGCTGACAATTTACCCTTACAGGGACAGAGCCTGCACGAAATCCTATACGCCGGTTTGTCCGGCTGGCTGGGCGACAACGCCTTCGCCTCTTTCGCATACGCCTTCTTTCTGGTGGCAATCGTATGGCTATTCGGAGCGTATCTGTATAGAAAGAAGATTTACATAAAGATTTGACAGGAAGAGTTCCTACCTTTTTAATTACTGACTATTATGAACAGATTACTATTGTGCGCCTTTGCCTTAGGCCTCGCTTCCACCACACTTGCCGACAACGGCAACGTCTTCGACCCTCCCGTCATGGGCTGGAGTTCTTGGAATACCTACCGGGTGAACATCAACGACGCGCTGATAAAGAAACAAGCCGATGCCATGGTGCAGAAAGGCTTGAAAGAGGCCGGCTACAAATACGTAAATATAGATGACGGCTTCTTCGGCCACAGAGACGAACACGGTGTCATGCAGACACACCCCGAACGTTTCCCGAACGGGCTGAAAGGAGTTGCCGACCACATCCACTCCTTGGGACTGAAAGCCGGTATCTATTCGGACGGAGGAAGCAACACGTGCGGTTCCATCTGGGACAACGACGCCAATGGCGTAGGCTCCGGCCTGTATGGGCACGAACATCAGGACGCCGATTTATACTTCAACGAATGGGGCTTCGACTTCATCAAGATAGACTATTGCGGCGCTTCGCAGGAACTGAGTCTGGACGAGGAGAAGCGATATACGGAAATCCGCCGCGCCATTGACAAAGTGGCGGGCAACCATATCTCCATCAACGTATGCCGATGGGCATTCCCGGGCACTTGGGCAAAGAACATCGGTTGTTCCTGGCGCATCAGCAGCGACATCCGTCCGGACTGGAAATCGGTGAAGTACATCATCGGCAAGAACCTCTACCTTTCCGCATACGCCGGAGGCGGCCATTACAACGACATGGATATGCTGGAAATAGGCCGCGGGCTAAAACCGGAAGAGGAAGAGGTACACTTCGGAATGTGGTGCATCATGAGTTCTCCCCTGTTGATTGGCTGCGACCTGACGGCCATCCCCGAAGCCTCGCTGAAACTCCTGAAGAACAAGGAACTGATAGCCCTGAACCAGGACCCGCTGGGACTGCAAGCCTACGTCGTGCAACACGCGAACGAGGGCTACGTATTGGTGAAGGACATCGAACAGGCGCGCGGCACGACACGTGCGGTGGCTTTGTACAATCCCTCGGACAGCGTGTGTGGCTTTTCCGTCCCTCTGGAGATACTGGAAATGGGAGGCAAGGTGAAGATGCGCGACCTGGTGAAGCAGAAAGACCTGCCCGCCGTGCAGGGAACCCTGAAGCGTGAACTGCCCCCGCACAGCGTCCTGCTCCTGCGGATGACCGCGGAACAGCGCCTTGAGCCTACACGCTACGAAGCGGAATGGGCCTACCTGCCTTGCTTCAACGACTTGGGCCTTCGTCCGAAAACCATCCTCTATGCCCCGATGAAGGAAGCGTCCGGCGGTATGAAAGTCAGCTACCTGGGAGGAAGCGCCGAGAATCATGCCGAATGGAACAACGTATATAGCGAGAAAGGCGGAATGTATGACATGACCATCCGGTACGTGCCACATGCCGACCGAAAACTGGAAATCAACGTGAACAACGAGAAAAGCATCCTGCTGAAAGACCTTGTCGGAACAAACGGCGAGCCACTCGCATCCGTCACGGTGCGTGTGCGCCTGAAACCGGGCAACAACACAGTCCGCATGGGCAGCCCCTATTGTTGGGCACCGGACATTGATTGTTTCACTTTACAAAAAACAGACTGATTACATCATGAAAAGAATTTGCATCCTTATAATAGCCCTGTTAGGGGGAATAAACATCATCGGACAAACCATTTGGAAACGCAACGGATGGGAATGCCGCATCTCAGAAAAAGGTACGTTGGAACAAGTTGTCTTTAAAGGCAACCAGCGCAACGACACGATTCCCTTTTTCCACGACCCGAGCAACGCAGGTCCCAGTTTCTACGCCAACACCGGCAACGGAGACGTGAAAGCGACCTGGCTCCCGGACGGCTATCGCTCCTACCGAGCCACCATTGACCACGTGGAGTGCCGCCTCACCTATAAAGAATGGAAAGGACAGCCCGCCATGGAAATCACTTTGGAGAACCGGGGGAATGCCCCCTTCCAACCCGTGAAGGCAGGAATAAGACTGGGCATCGACACCTACATGGACAAGTACCCCGACTGGTTCGGAAAGTATTTCCCCACACTGATGATGAACGAGAAGACCCATTTCTACGGGTATCTCCAGACACCGTCGGGACATACATTGGGAATCGTCTCGCCACAGCCCGTCGCCTCGTGGAGCGTGGACTATAACTTAGGGTACCAGGACCCGGCCCCCCACTGGTTCATGGGACACCGCATCGAGTCCCTGAACCTCGACCTGCTGAACGCATTGCCCCTGCCTCAGCACTGTCCCCAAGATTTATGGAACCTGAAACAGGGAGAGTCCAAGACATGGACCATCGCCTTTGTCAACATCGGTACTCCCGATGAATTTGAAGAGACCCTCCATAAGGTAGCCAACGTGCCTATGCTCCGTATGCCGCAAACGGCCTATCAGCCCCAAGAGACCGCCGTCTTTGAAGTGCTCGCCTCCGCGCCGACGATTGAAGTGACAAACGACCAAGGACAACCGCAGCCGGTCACGATAAGAAACAAGTCGGGCAAGGTGAAAGAGGTGTCCTGTACGCTGCCTGCCGTAGGCCTTTACACCGTGAAGGTGACGGACGGCGACAAGCTGGCGCAAGGAGTATTGTCTGCCCACGCTTCTTGGGAATGGACCTTGCGGCACGCACGCAAAGGAGCCTTGAAGTACCATCAGAAAGCGACTTCGCACATTGAAAGCTGGTACGGTTTCCACTCCTCCTTCATCGCCGCCAAATACTTCCCGGAGAAACCGGTGGACGAAGCGTTGCGAAACCGTTTCGACTACCTGTTCGGACTGCTGCACAATCAGGAAAAGATGGAACCGGCCTATTACGCCTCGCGCATTCAGAACACATCGGGCACGATAGGCATGCTGGTGGACAAATACGAAGCCTACGGCGACTTGGAAGACCTGAAGAAAGCCTCCCGCCTCGCCGACTGGCTGATGAACACCTGGCAACGCGAGGACGGAGCCTACGTGAACCACAACACGGTATATACCAGTGTCATCTACGTTGCCAAAAGCATGCTGGAACTGACGCTTGCCGAACGGGAGTTGGGCAAGAAAGAGGCGGTGTGGAAAGATGCCGCCGACCGTCACTACGCCTCCGCCAAACGGGCCATCGACCAGTTGGTCGCCTCGCAAGGAGATTTTGAGACGGAAGGGGAACTGACTTTTGAAGACGGAATGATTTCCTGTTCGGCGCTCCAGATAGGTATGCTTGCGCTGATGCAACAGGACGAAAAGGAGCGCAAGCACTATACGGACGCCATGCTGCAAATACTGAACAGCCACGACTGCCTGGCCCAACTGCGTGTTCCCGATGCCCGCCGTCGCGGAGGAACCATGCGCTACTGGGAAGCCCAATACGACGTGCAGATGCTGCCCAATATGTTCAACTCGCCCCACGGCTGGAGCGGATGGCGCGCCTACGCCACCTATTACGCCTACCTGCTGACCGGCGAGGAGCGTTGGCTGAAAGAGACCTTCAACGCCATGGGAGCCTTCTCCAACCTGATAGACTACCGCTCCGGCGACTTGCGATGGGCGTTCGTGGTTGACCCTTACCTGAAGGTGAAGCAGGCTTGCAGCGCAGACACGCATGTAACGGCGGACTCCTTGAGTTTCGGCAACCCCCATCCCGAACTGTACGACACCCGCGAGTTTGTCATCGGCGAACAATATGTCAACATGATTAGCGACTGGCAGACCGTCAACACCCAGGACAACGATGTGCATGAACTGTTTAAGTGCATCGGCGAAGCCATGCTGACCAACGCCTTTATCATAGAGCGGCCCGACGGCGAAGTGACAGGCTACAACTGCCAAGTGACCCGCCAGGGAAACAAGCTGACCGTAAAGACCCACGAAAAGCAGATAGTCAACCTGCATTGCAACACCCGAAACGCCTGCACCGTCTCCTTCAACGGAAAGAGCCGGGATCTGGAAGAGCCTTATCGGGGCTGGGCTTTCGGAAAGGATATCTATCAATAACTCCCGCTCACTCCTTCCAATCAAAAACATCATAACCTAAAAAACAAAACGAATATGAGAACAATCACCCTCATCTGCCTGCTCTGCCTGACACTGCTCGCCCAAGCGGCATCTCCCGTACAGGGCTTGCTGGAGCGCATTGACAAAGGGGCATCGCGCAAGTTTATCATCGAACAGGTGAAGTCGCCGACCGACTTCTTCGAATTAGACCAAAAAGGAGACAAAGTAGTCATCCGCGGAAACAACCCCGTAAGCATCGCCACGGGACTGAACTGGTACCTGAAATACTACGCAGGCATCCAGCTTTCGTGGAACGGCATGACGGCAAAACTCCCCGCCACCCTTCCGGCTGTGCCCCGAAAGGAACGTCACGAAACGGAACTGAACTACCGCTACGACTTCAACTACTGTACCCACTCCTACACCATGGCGTTCTGGGACTGGGAGCGCTGGGAAAAGGAAATAGACTGGATGGCGCTGCACGGCATCAACCTTCCTCTGGCGGTGGTAGGCACGGATGTGGTGTGGTACAACGTACTGAGCAAATTGGGCTACAGCAAGGAGGAAATCAACGAGTTCATCGCCGGTCCCGCCTTTCAGGGCTGGTGGCTGATGAACAACCTCGAAGGCTGGGGAGGCCCCAATCCCGACAGTTGGTACAAACAGCGTGAAGCGTTGCAAAAACGGATTGTGAAGCGCATGAACGAGTACGGCATCCATCCGGTATTGCCCGGCTATTCGGGCATGGTGCCGCACAACGCCAAGGAGCGTCTGGGACTGAATGTTTCCGACCCCGGCCTGTGGTGCGGCTATCGCCGTCCCGCCTTCCTGCAACCCACCGACCCGCGCTTTCAGGAACTCGCCGACCTCTACTACCAAGAGATGACACGTCTCTACGGCAAAGCCGACTTCTACAGCATGGACCCCTTCCATGAAGGAGGAAACACGGCGGGTGTCGATTTGGATGCCGCCGGCCAAGCCATCTGGAAAGCGATGAAGAAGGCGAATCCCAAAGCCGTATGGGTGGCACAAGCGTGGCAGGCGAATCCCCGCCAGAAGATGATTGAGAACCTTCCCGCAGGCGACCTGCTCGTGCTCGACCTCTTCTCCGAAAGCCGTCCCCAATGGGGCGACCCCGAATCGACCTGGTACCGGAAAGAAGGATTCGGACAACACGACTGGCTCTACTGCATGCTGCTGAACTATGGCGGCAACGTGGGCTTGCACGGAAAGATGAAGCACGTGATTGACGAGTTCTACAAAGCGAAGGCATCTCCCTTCGGAAAGACGATGAAAGGTGTGGGCATGACGATGGAAGGTTCCGAAAACAACCCGGTGATGTTCGAACTGCTGTGCGAACTGCCCTGGCGGCCTGAACAATTTGATAAGGACGAGTGGCTGAAAGCCTACACGGTGGCACGCTACGGCAAGGCAGACCCCGATGTACAGGAAGCCTGGCTGCTGTTGAGCAACACCATCTACAACTGCCCGCCCCGGAACACCCAGCAGGGAACGCACGAGTCCGTCTTCTGCGCACGCCCGGGCCACGACGTTTATCAAGTGTCCAGTTGGAGCGAGATGAAACCCTATTACCAGCCGGAAGATGTCATCCGCGCCGCGGGAATCATGCTGAAGGCAGCAGACCGCTTCAAGGGCAACAACAATTTTGAATATGACCTGATTGACATTGTCCGTCAGGCAGTGGCAGAGAAAGGACGTCTGGTCTACCCCATCCTGACAGATGCCTACAAGGCAGGAGAGAAGCAACTGTTCGAAGCCGCCTCACAACGCTTCCTCGACCTGATTCTGCTGCAAGACCGACTGCTTGCCACCCGTCCCGAATTCAAGGTGGGCACATGGATTGAGCAGGCACGCAACTTGGGCACCACCCCTGAGGAGAAGGACCTCTACGAATGGAACGCGCGCGTACAAATCACCACTTGGGGAAACCGCACGGCTGCCGACAGAGGCGGACTGCGCGACTATGCCCACAAAGAGTGGAACGGCTTGCTGCGTGATTTCTACTACAACCGTTGGAAAGTATGGCTCGGACAGCAAAAGGCCCAACTGAACGGGGCACCGGCAGAAAAGATTGATTTCTACGCCATCGAAGAGCCGTGGACCAAACAGACCAACCCCTATGCCTCGCAAGCCGAAGGGGATGCCATAGAGGTGGCTAAAGAAATTTATGACAAGATTACAAAATAATCCGCCTTTCGCTTGACATTGCCTTTACAATGTCGTATATTTGTAGTGGTAAGTTACGAAAAGAGTGTAATTTATTGGAAATGAGCGTAGGTTAATTGCTCATGATAGTAATAGGTTACGATTTAGTTAGTTATCTACTGCATCATCCTTCTGCGCATTGCGTAACCTTCAAAGAACTCTTCGTATGCAAAAGTAACAATAAAACGGGAGATTTTGAAATGAATCTCCCTAATTTTTTTCTTCTCATACAAGTTTTTCCGTAAAAGCGGTTTTATCCGTCGGTACACCATCGCCCAAAAGGATTTTGAACGGACGTATGCCGACTGCCGCATAAGCGGCGAAAAGGGCTTTGCCTCACGCCTAAACAACAGTTTAGACTGATGATGCAAGGCCCATTTCTTTTGTGCTTATGCCAAAGAGGTGCTTTTACGGGTTCGCAGATGATTTCTTTTTCCGCTGTTCCTTTGAGCCGTAAGCGGAAAGCCGTGTCTGACCGCCCGATCCATAAATGGAACAAGCCGTCATGCACGGCAGGCAAACCGGGAAGAATGATTTTATCCGTCAGACCGGACACGCTCGGACAGACATATAAAATCATACTTCCTTGCCGGTGGTTTACCCGGTTCCACGCTTCCGGCTATGTCCCTTTTCCTTTTTGGCGTTTTCCCTTTTTCACGGATTTCTCTTTTGAAGTTTTCCTGTCTAATCTGCCTCCACTTCCGTTTACCTCCATTTTCGCGTCTTTCAGTGAGCCGCATCAGGCAGTCATTTCCGTTCTGGGCGCAAAGGTAATTCCGGGATTGGACGGGAATGCAAGGTCAAGCCTCCTGTTTTCGGAAAAAATCTCCAGCCCTGCGGGTAGTATTTTGGCCGAAAAATTATCACAAGTTATGATAATTTCTCTGCAATGATTGTCTTCATACTTTTCTGTTTCGAATTTTACAAATTGTTTCTTAGGATTATTTGTGTGGAACATAGGTTTTCCAAAGTCGGTTTGTCCACGATAAACATCTCACAGTCCGTTTCCGCTTCTATCTCTATCGTTGATGCGGTCTGTCCATAGTAGCATGACATGCTTGCGGCCATTTCACCGCCGAATGCGAACCATTGCGTCACACCGCATCCTGTGTCGGGAACAAAAGCACGGCAGATGCCGCTTTTCATGATGATCATTATCATTTTTTATTTCTTTCTTATTCTACTTTGATATGATCGAATCCTTCTCCATAAACTCCTATAACGGCACTTTGTGAAACAAAAGCCTCCGTGTCTATATTTTTTATCAGCCGGAAGCTGACCGGCGCTTCCCTCTTCCCGGCTAATATAAACATCATCTTTACTTCTCGTCCTGTATAAAAGCCGGTTGTATTGATAATCGTCACTCCCCGGTGTGGGTATTCGTTGATATGCCGCCCTATTTCTTCATTTATTGGATATGATAAAGAACTGGATTGTCGGGTACTATTCATTGCCCTGGTCGATAGCAAAGCTACAAATATAAAGAGTTACAAACCCGTCACCACTTTTTCCCGGTCTTTCAATACAAAATGACTGGAGGAAATGATAATCATATCGCAGATAAGCACCGTTCTCCCAATGTGATGTTCCGGTCTTTGTTGATGATGGCTGCAATAATATCTGTACCTTCCGTACTTCCGTTTGCTGAAAGAGCCTCCCTATGGCAACTTCCACACTCCAACGACATAATCTATCACAATATCCGTAACTTGGTATGTCATTATCCCGATAATGCAGTCTGCCAATATCTCCATGACCTGATATATCACAATCCCGGCAACGTCGGGGAGAATCCAGACCTCCCGCCGGACAGCCGTTTGTCATGTCTTTTGCCGGTATTGACTATTCATGTCTATATATGACTATAGCTGACAAGGTACCCTTTCCCACGTTTATTCTTTTTTTCTTTGCGGCGTAGGACGATAATCCGTCATCGGGAACGTCCGCCTTACAAAACGCCCAATTGTCACATGGAATTAATGTATAAATCATAGTTATGGACAGCATTGAAAGGAAAAAACCAAATCCGTATCATATCAACGAGAAGGAGATACTGGATATAGTTGCCGCCAAAGGCTCATATTTGAGCTGCATTTCCGGGGATCTGGAAGAGGTGGTACCCCACAAGGAATCTTCATCCCGGCCGGAGAGTAAAAAGACGATAACGGAGGAAGAGGTAAAAAATATATTGAAGCCCTCCTGAACAACTTTTCATCCAACCGGCGCAAGCCCCTGCATATTGACGCACAGGTGTACGAATGTATCTCAGACATTGTCTGGGCGGTCAGACGTAAGGATTTCACTGTTTCCGGTGTTATAAGCCGCATACCGGTTGAACATATTAAGGAAAACGCCGACGTGATAAGGAAGATCACAGGACGGGATTACAAACTGTTCCAGCCGTAATATGACGGGAAATCCTCCTTAAAACGGCTCCGGAGGGGGAGTCGGAAACCACGACACCCAGCCGGAAGTGCCTTTGGAAAGTATTTTGAACTGTATTTCAATAATTTGAGTTCCTGACAGGAAGCAATTTTAAATAAAAACAAGAAAAATGGAAGTATATTACATTGAAGCCGGAATCTTTGAGGAGATGCTGGCTCGGACTGAGAGCCTGTCCGCACAGGCGGACCGCTTGTATGAAAAGAACAGGGAAAAGAAACCGGAAGAGTGAATGGACAACCAGGATGTCTGCCTGCGTCTTGACATCTCTCCACGTACCCTGCAGACTCTCCGGGATACCGGACGGCTGGCATTCACCCAAATCCAGCGGAAAATCTATTACAGGCCGGAGGACGTAGAAAAGCTGATGGCCTATGTCGCCATGAAACGCAAGGAAAAGGCGGTGAGAGAAAAAAGAAAGAATGAATAATTAATCGGAAGTAGCATGGAAGGGATTATTAGCAAAGAGACGGGCAGTGTCCGCCGGTTCTTTGGCCTGCTGGATAACATCCAGACGAAGCTGGAAAGGCTTGCGGAGGATAACCGCCCCCTGTTTAACGGCGAGCGTTTTCTCTCTGACAAGGAGTTGTCGGACCTGCTAAGAATCAGCCGCAGATGCCTGCAGGATTATAGGGACCAGGGGCGTATTTCTTATATCCGGCTGGGCGGAAAAATTTTGTATAAGGTATCCGACATTGAGAAACTCCTGGAGGATAATTATCATGAGGCCCTGATATAATCGGACGTTCAATACTCAAGAATGCCGGCCGGAACCATTAAACATCGGTTTCGGCTG
>ENA-OPBO01002620-OPBO01002620.1-human-gut-metagenome-genome-assembly--contig:-NODE-2620-length-10269-cov-3.734090_pt1 | contig 10269 bp, 8 predicted proteins | sample MGYA00241071_ERZ501458 | MGnify/ENA primary metagenome ERZ501458 (study PRJEB25962, sample SAMEA2042509) | human gut metagenome | biome: human gut; feature: human-associated habitat; material: faeces...
TGATGTTTCAATTTGAAGTTGATAAATAAGAGCAAGTTCGTTAACCTCATTATCATCATTATAATTTCTTACACTAAATTCAATGGTTCTCGTGTCTCCAGGCTTCCAATCTGCAAGCACAATTGTTCCATCGCCACCATCAGCAAAATCTATTTGAACATTTGAAACATTGCTTATAACATAACTGTTAACTCTTGAAGTGAATTTAGCCGAAGTAACCGCTGTTACTGCGGTAATAAAAAACGCAATAACCAAAAAAACATACAAAAGTTTATCAATAACAGTTACTGATTTTTTTTGATTTATTTCAGAAAATGAATATTTCATAAAAGTCCCACAATACCTAATTTTTTCATCAAGGACAAAGTGCTTCCTATGAAGATGACCTAAAGCTACATAATCAAAATTTTTAAATAAATGAGCATCCATAGCATCATTTCCACCAATTGTAAGAGGTTTTTCTCCTTCTATTTTTTCATCTTCATACGGCTTTTCATTTGCATAACAATGAGTAATCAAAACATTCCTACCCTTATAATCTATATTTTTTAATAAAACTTTATAAAGGTCAGTAAAATTTTCTATATTTGAATCAATTTCATTTTTTGCCCTTGCAAGAGAAATATAAGGAATCGGATAAAAATTAACCTTTCCATACTCATCATCAAAAGAAATTTTTTCATCAGAAGAGTTTCCATAAATATAATAAGAATTTTTTTCAAAAAAACTTTTAGAAATTTCAAGCCTTTTTCCAGAATCGTGATTTCCAGAAATTGCTATAATTTTTTTCTTCAAATTAAAAATAATTTCATCCACAAAATCAGAATAGACCTTCATGGCTTCATTATTTGGAATAGATGTATCAAAAATATCTCCTGCAATCAAAACAATATCTACTTTTTCATCTTCAATAATTTTTAAAATTTGGTCAAGACAAAATTTTTGATCTTCAAGCAAAGAATAAGAGCCTATTGATTTTCCTATATGAAGATCTGATAAATGTAATAATTTCATTTATTTTCCCTCACAAAAATATACTCATCTTTTGTTGAATTAATTGGATCATAAATATAATCACAAAGAATTATTTTTTTAATTTCTTCAATATCTGAAATTTTATTATTAATTAAATATTTTAACATTCTCCCACGCATTTGTTTTGTATATGAAACAATTGAACGGATTTTTCCATTTCTATTTTCTTTGAAAGTCAAGGTCAAAAATTTTTGATTTTTTTTCAAATATTTTTTTATCAGCTTAGCGTATTCAGCACTTGCCAAATTTATAATAAAATTTTCATCCTCAAAGGCTTTTTTGTAAATTTTGTCAGCCCAAAATTCGTGCATATCGATTCCTTTTGAATCCATATAAAGTCTATAATCAGAAATTCCTGTAAAAGGCTTGCACAAACCATATAAGGCAGAAATAATATAAACATGATCATTCAAATAAGCTAAGTCGTTAAAATCTTCTTTTTTAAATTGCTTAAAAACAAGTCCATCATAAGAATTTGATTTAAGAAAATAAGAAAAATCTCCGCCCATATTTTTGTAGAAAATTTTACCAGAATTATTTTTTCCCATAATTATAAATTTAGAAATCGGATTTTTATATTCGATGATTGAAGATGTAAAAATCATCCAAGGATTTTTAAAATTTTTGTTTTTATTTAAAAAAAACAAAGAAAGAGCAAATCCTCCCATATAAAAATTCATATTTTTTTTATCAATATATTCAATTTCATATTTCTTTTTTTCTAGATCTAGCAATAATATTTTATAAAATTTTTCCATATCTTCCTCTTTTTGATTACATTGTACTATTTATAAAAAAATTTGTAAGAATTTAATTAAATCAAAAATAATTTAAATATCTAAAAGCCTTTAAATTACTTGACATATATATACTAAGAGTGTAAAATTAATAAGGATTGGCGTAAGGCCAATTTTTAAGATGATTAAAATTTAGAAAAAAAGGAGGTGCATTATGCCTACAATTAATCAACTTGTTAGAAAAGGTAGAAAAACTACTAAGGAAAAATCAGATACACCAGCTTTAGGTTATAACTTCAATACTCTTAAAAGAAGACAAACCAAATCTCAATCACCACAAAAACGTGGAGTTTGTACTTCAGTAAGAACAGTTACACCTAAAAAGCCTAACTCAGCTTTGAGAAAAATTGCCAGAGTAAGACTTACTAATGGTGCAGAAGTTCTTTCTTATATACCAGGAATCGGACACAATCTTCAAGAACACTCTGTTGTACTAATTAGAGGAGGAAGAGTAAAAGACCTTCCAGGTGTTAGATACCATATCATAAGAGGTACTCTTGATACAGCAGGAGTAGAAGGAAGAAAACAAGGTAGATCTAAATACGGAGCTAAAAAAGATAATTAGTAGTATTTAGATGTAGTGCATAATGTACTAAGATTAAAATAAAAGTATATGTGCACACGAACGGCTTTAAGGTCGTTTTTAAGGCCTTATGGTCGAGTACTAAAGATATTACTAAAATTGGTAAAGGAGGGAAGCAAAGTGTCAAGAAAAGGACATATACCAAAAAGAGAGGTAATGCCTGATGCAAAGTATAACGATAGAGTTGTAACAAAACTTATCAACAATGTTATGCTTGATGGTAAAAAAGGCGTTGCTACAAAAATAGTTTATGATGCTTTCGAAATAGTTGGAGAAACTTCAGGAAATGATCCATTAGAAGTATTCTACCAAGCTTTAGAAAATATTATGCCAACACTTGAAGTTAAAGCAAGAAGAATAGGTGGAGCTAACTACCAAGTACCTATGGAAGTTAGACCAGAAAGAAGACAAACTTTAGGTTTAAGATGGTTAGTTAATTTCTCAAGAGCACGTGGAGAAAAAACTATGGTAGAAAGATTATCTAAAGAAATTTTAGATGCATCAAACAATGCTGGTGCCAGCGTTAAACGTAAAGAAGAAATGCACAGAGCTGCAGAAGCTAATAAAGCTTTCGCACACTATAGATATTAGGGGGATCAATGTCAAGAGATGTCTCATTAAAAGCAACCAGAAATATTGGTATCATGGCGCATATCGATGCTGGTAAAACAACAGTAACAGAAAGAATGTTGTTTTATACAGGAAAGATATATAAAATCGGTGATACCCATGATGGTACAGCAGTAATGGATTCCATGGACCAAGAAAAAGAACGTGGAATTACAATTGGTTCTGCTGCTACAACATGTTACTGGAATGATCACAGAATAAACATCATAGACACACCAGGCCACGTTGACTTTACAGTTGAAGTAGAAAGATCTCTAAGAGTTCTTGATGGTGCTGTTGCACTTTTTGATGCGAAAAGTGGTGTAGAACCACAATCTGAAACAGTTTGGAGACAAGCTGACAAATATGACATTCCAAGATTTTGTTTCATAAATAAAATGGATGCTACAGGCGCTGACTTTTTCATGTCTGTAGATACAATAAAAGAAAAATTAAAAGCAAATGCAGTACCTATAGAAATTCCTATAGGAGCTGAGCAAGAATTTGAAGGTGTAGTTGACCTAGTAACAATGGAATCTGTAACATATAAAACAGAAGACTTAGGAGCTCACCCAATCAAAGGCGAAATTCCAGAAAATTTAAAAGAAAAAGCTGAAGAATATAGAGCAAATCTTTTAGAAGAATTATCAGAAATTGACGATACAATAATGATGAAATATCTAGAAGGTGAAGAAGTTTCTGAAGAAGAAATTAAAGCTGCTATAAGAAAGGGAACAATTGAAAAGAAAATTTTCCCATGTCTATGTGGTTCAGCATATAAAAACAAAGGTGTTCAAGCACTTCTTGATGCCATAGTTGATTACATGCCAAGCCCACTTGATATACCAGCAGTTCAAGGAACTGACCCTAAAGATGAAGAAAAAGTTCTTGAAAGAAAAGCTGGAGATAAAGAACCTTTAGCTGCCTTAGCATTTAAAGTAGTAACTGACCCTTATGTAGGTAAGTTAATTTATGCAAGAATCTATTCAGGAACAATTGAATCAGGTTCATACATCTACAATGCTACAAAAGGTAAGAAAGAAAGAGTAGGAAGAATCCTACAAATGCACTCAAACAAACAAGAAGAAATCGAAACAGGTTATTGTGGAGATATAGTAGCTCTTCTTGGACTTAAAAATACAACAACAGGAGATTCACTCTGCCTTCAAGATGACCAAATAATTCTTGAAAACATGGAATTCCCAGATCCAGTTATATCAGTTGCTATTGAACCAAAAACAAGAGCAAGTCAAGATAAAATGGCAATAGGACTTCAAAAACTTGCAGAAGAAGATCCAACATTCGTTACAAAAACAGATGAAGAAACTGGACAAACAATAATTTCAGGAATGGGAGAATTACACCTTGAAATTATCGTTGATAGATTACTTCGTGAATTCAAAGTAGAAGCTAACATTGGTAACCCACAAGTAGCATACAGAGAATCTATAACACAACCTGCAGAAGCACAAGGTAAGTTTGTAAGACAATCCGGTGGTTCTGGTCAATACGGTGATGTTGTTCTAAGAATTATGCCTGGAAAAGAAGGCGAAGGAATTACATTCGAATCCAAAATCGTCGGAGGAGCAATTCCAAAAGAATACATCAAACCAGTTGAAGAAGGAGTTAGAGAAGCAGCTACTCAAGGTATACTTGGTGGATATCCAATGGTTGATATGCACGTTGAAGTATTCGATGGTTCATACCACGAAGTAGACTCATCAGAAGTTGCCTTCCACGTAGCAGGATCTATGGCTCTTAAAAACGCAGTAGCAAAAGCTAAACCAATTTTACTTGAGCCAATGGAAAAAGTTGAAATTACTACACCAGATGAATACCTAGGAGATGTAATGGGAGATGTTTCATCAAGAAGAGGTAAGATTGATGGAATGAATCCAAAAGATGGAATTCATGTATTAAATGCTTTCATACCACTTTCAGAAATGTTTGGATATGCAACAGACCTAAGAAGTAAAACTCAAGGTAGAGCAACATATTCAATGCAATTTGATCATTACGCTCAAGTACCTGAAAGTGTAAAAGAAGAAGTATTAAATAAAAATTAGGAGGAAATAATGAGTAAAGCACAATTTGAAAGAAGCAAACCACATATTAATATCGGAACAATAGGTCACGTAGACCACGGTAAAACAACAACAACAGCAGCAATCACCCAAGCATTAAACAAAAAATATGGAACAGGTGAATTCGTAGACTACGATAAAATCGATAAAGCACCAGAAGAAAGAGAAAGAGGAATCACAATCAATACCTCAGTAGTAGAATACGAAACGGAAAAAAGACACTACGCACACATCGACGCACCAGGCCACGCAGACTACGTTAAAAACATGATCACAGGAGCAGCTCAAATGGATGGAGCAATCCTAGTAGTAAGTGCAGCAGACGGTCCAATGCCACAAACAAGAGAACACATTTTGTTAGCAAGACAAGTAGGCGTACCAAAAATCGCAGTATTCCTAAACAAAGAAGACCAAGTAGACGATCCAGAACTAATCGAATTAGTAGAAATGGAAGTAAGAGATCTACTATCAGAATACGAATTCGACGGAGACAATGCCCCAGTAGTAGTAGGAAGTGCATTAAAATCCCTACAAGAAGGCGGAGAAGGTCCATGGTCAGACAAAATCCTACAACTAATGGACGAAGCAGACGAGTTCTTTGACATACCAGAAAGAGATAATGACCAACCATTCCTAATGCCAGTAGAAGACGTAATGACAATCTCAGGAAGAGGAACAGTAGCAACAGGAAGAGTAGAAAGAGGAACCCTAAAACTAGGCGGAACAGTAGAAATCGTAGGCCTAACAGACAAAACAAGAGAAGTAGTAGTAACAGGAATCGAAATGTTCCATAAATCCCTAGAAACAACAGAATCAGGAGACAACTGTGCATTACTACTAAGAGGAGTACAAAGAAACGAAATCCAAAGAGGACAAGTAATAGCAGCACCAGGCTCAGTACACCCACACACAGAATTCGAAGGTCAAGTATACGTATTAACAAAAGAAGAAGGTGGAAGACATACCCCATTCTTCTCAGGCTATAGACCACAATTCTTCTTCAGAACAACAGACGTAACAGGAGATATCCAACTAGAAGAAGGAACAGAAATGGTAATGCCAGGAGACAACGCAACATTCAAAATCAAATTACAAAAACCAATCGCTCTAGAAGAAGGATTAAGATTCGCAGTAAGAGAAGGTGGAAGAACAGTTGCATCTGGAGTTGTTTCTAAAGTAATTCAATAATATAAATTTAGGGCGAGTCTTTTCGACTTGCTCTTTTTTTATCTATTTTAGCTAGGAGTTTATATGAAAAATAAAAAAATATTTCTATTGTTTTTGCTCATAATTTCTATTAATTTTTCATCTTGTTCATCAAGTAAAAATAATAAAATGAGTGATAATAGTTCATCTTCAAATATAACTTCTAATTTAAGTGAAAATAATAAGAAAGATAAGAAACCAACAGGAGAGGCTTATCTTGTTGGTGTTACACCTGATGATTATAATATGGATTATGATACATCTAGACTTAAATCTTTAAATGAAAAAAAATCTAAATATTATCCTAAAGATGGTGTTAAGGGAATTTATATTAATGCTTATTCAATAAATAATCCAAAGTCCTTTAAGAAAAATCTTGATTTAATTGATAGCACTAAGTTAAATACTGTTGTTATTGATATTAAGGATGATTGGGGAAATATTACTTGTGATTTTAAATCTGATAATAAAGATATAAAATATGCTACTGATAAAGTTATTGATGCTGAGGAATTTATAAAAAAGATGCATAAAAAAGGCATATATGTTATTGGTAGGATTACCACTTTTAAGGATTCTATTATAACTGAAAAACATCCTGATTGGGGATTTGTTTTGGAAGATGGTTCTTTGTGGACAAATGGACTTGATGAAGCTTTTATGAATCCTTATTTGGATGATGTAAGAAATTATAATTTGAAAATTGCTGAGCTTGCAGCAAATGTTGGTTTTGATGAAATTCAATTTGATTATGTAAGATTTGCTGAAGGTTTTGAAACTTTTAATGAAAAATTGGATTATTCAAAAGGAAAATGGGAAAAAATTCAAAAAAAAGATGAGGATAAGAGGGTTGATGCTATTACTAGCTTTGTAAAAGAAGCAAGGGAGATGCTCCAAGCTTATGATACTCCTTGTGGGATTGATGTTTTTGGTTATTCAATGCAAGTTGGAAAAGCTGGGGGAATTGGTCAAGATTTTAAAGAAATATCTAATCAAGCTGATGTTATGAGTTCTATGATATACCCTTCTCATTGGGGACTTTATTCTTTTGATATAGAAAAACCTGATCTTGAACCTTATGAATTAGTTAAAAGATATTTAAAAGAAGAACAAAAAGAATTATCTAAGATTGAACACAAACCAAAATCAAGACCATGGATTCAAGATTTCACAGCATCTTGGATTGGTAAAGGAAATTATATGGTTTATGATGCAAAGGCTGTTGAGGCTCAAATTAAAGCAATTTACGATAGTGGTCAAGATGAATTTTTAATTTGGAATTCAGCGTCTAAATATACTGAAGGCGTAAGTTACTAAAAAGTAGGATTTTATGGGAAAAAAAATAAAAGATATAATAGATAAGGGCATAAAAATAATTGAAGTTTTAATTTGCTTGACTATTTTGCTTACTTTATTATTGTCTGTACCAAATTTAATTAGATATTCGATTGATATTGTACAAACTTTACAATTAAGGCAAAATTATGAGCTGTTAAATGAATTTTTGAAGTATGCCCTTCTTTTGGTAGTAGGTATTGAGCTAATAGAGATGATAATTACTAGATCTCATGAAGCTATTTTAACTTTGATTTTGTTTGTAATTGCAAGAAAAATGCTTTTGTATTCTGTTGATTTAATTGATATTTTAATTGGATCTGTATCAATTGGTCTTATTTTTGCTATTATTAAATTTGTTGTAAAAGATGATAAATTGATGGCGAAAATCGACAATACTTATTCTGCAGCAATGACTGTAAAGCAAATTAAAAAAGAATACAAATTAGATTTACCACAAGATATGTCAAATACTTTGGGCGGCTTAGTTTATGAAATTGCAAAAATCGAAGGAATTGATGAGGTAAAAGAAAACACAAGATTGATTTATGGCTCTTATAAATTTAAAATTATAAGTATGAAAGATGGAGTCATTGAAAGAATTAGAATTGAAGAATTGAAATAAAAAAATCATTAGCCAAAATATGGCTAATGATTTTTTAAATTCTGTGATTTTTTCTAAATTGTGATGGAGTTATACCAACTTTTTTTCTAAAAAGTTGGTTAAAATAAGATTGGGAATTGAAACCAACAATTGATGAAATTTCTTCCATTGAATGGTTTGTGCTTATTAGTAAATTTTTAGTTACTTCTATTCTTTTTAAAATTAAATAATCGATTGGTGTAACCCTGTATGATTGCTTAAATTCTGCAATTAAATGGAACTTATTCATAAAGGCCATTTTTGATAGGCTTTCAAGTTTTATATCTTCAGAATAATTATTGTCGATGAAATTTTTAATATAATCAATTTGTTTATTTATTTTTATATCATTTGTTATTTCAAAATCATTTTTATATTTTCTAAGTAATGATATGACAAATTCACTAGCCTTGGCGTTTGCCATAGATTGGGCAAACATATCTCCAGAATTAAATTCATCGTGAATTGTATTAAAAGAATCTATAAAATAATTCTTATTTTCTTCTATATCTTTAAATATGTATTTGTCTTCTTCTAAGCTGTCATCATTTTTAATATTTTTTACAAATATACTATCCACACCAAAAGAAATAAAAGTCAAATTTTCATTTTCGTTTGAATAAATGCTATGACCAACATTTGAATTAATTATAAAAAAGTCATCTTTGCTGGTATCGATAATCTTATCTTCAATTGAAAATTTTCCCTTCCCATCTAAAATATAATAAAACTCAGTAAAGGGATGAAAATGAATCCTAGAGTTTATTTTATCAGAAGAAGAAAATTGTTTTGCATAGAGTACTTTAAGGTAAATACTTTGCACGGTTACACTTTCGTTTTCATTTTTATCTAAAATTTCCATAAATCTTGTCCTTTTTAAATTATTTATATATACATTATACAGAAAAAAGCCTTTTACTACAAGATAAATTTTGCTATAAGCTAAGAATTTAACTTTGTGATATAATATATTAAATAAATCATTATTAAAAATATAATTAATAGTGTAAGGAATAATATATAGAAAGGAAGAATAATGGATACTAGAAAATATTTGGAAGGTAAGGGATACGATGGTTACAAATTTTTTGGAAATCACAAAAAGGCGAATAATTCATATATATTTAGAATCCTTGCCCCAAATGCAAAAAATGTTTATATAATAGGAGATTTTAATTCTTGGTCAGAGGAAAAACTTAGAAAATATTCTACGGGTGTTTTTTCAAAAACTATTAAAAATGTTAAAGAATTTGATAAATATTTGTACGTAATAGAAAATGAAAATGGGAAAAAATATTATAAATTAGACCCATACGCAAAATTAATTGATAAGGAAAATGAAAATTCTCTTGTCTATGATAAATCTTACAAATTTTCTTACAAGTACAAAAACAAAAAAAATCTAAATATATACCAAATGAGTGCAAAAAATTTTTATGGGAAAATTTTTGAAGATGAAAAAAATATGGATAAATTTATCCGATATTTAAAAGAAAATAATTTTTCTCACATCGATTTTATGCCTATTTTTGCAAATAGATTTAAAGAAGATTTTTCTTACGGCTCAAGTTTTTATTTTTCTATTAATGAAACCTATATTGAAATTGAAAAAATAAAATTATTTATAGATTTGTGTCATAAAAATAAACTTGGAATTATTTTTGAAATTGATATAAGCAGTTTTGATCCCTTTGAAAAATATTTAAATAAATTTGATGGCTCAAATATGTACAATTATGATTACGATGATATTTTGTATAATTATAGTGGATTAATAAACATAGATCCAACAAAAAATCTAGCAAAATCTTTTATTTTATCATTTGTAACTTATTTGATTAAAGAATTTAATATTGACGCAATTGCAATTGTAAATTTAGAAAATCTTATATTTTGGCAAGGGGATAAGTCAAGAGGATACAATGAAAATTGGCTGGGTTTTATAAGAAATATTAATAAATATATAAATGATTTAAA
>ENA-OPBO01002634-OPBO01002634.1-human-gut-metagenome-genome-assembly--contig:-NODE-2634-length-10238-cov-4.661004_pt1 | contig 10238 bp, 8 predicted proteins | sample MGYA00241071_ERZ501458 | MGnify/ENA primary metagenome ERZ501458 (study PRJEB25962, sample SAMEA2042509) | human gut metagenome | biome: human gut; feature: human-associated habitat; material: faeces...
CCCGCCACGATGACGGCGCAGGTGTCCGCGCCCGACTCGGACGCGCCCACGAGGCTCGGCTCCGCGCAGGCGCACGGCATCGGGACGTCGGGGCCCATCACTCGCCCTTCCCCCACATGCGGTGCAGGCTGCTGGCGAGGATGTCGGGGTTCTTCACGCCAATCTCGCCGAGGCGCTGCGGGTCGTCGTCGACGGCCTCGAGGATCTCCTGGAGCGACCCGTACTCGTCGACGATCTTGTCGGCCATGCCGTCCCGCACCACGGGGACGCGCGAGAGCGTGCGCAGCCCGAGAGGCGTCATGATGGAGTCCTCGCCGCGCTCGTCCCCGTAGCCGAGGATCTTGGCCACGAGCTTGGCGGAGCGCAGCTGCGCGTTGACGGTGTCGTGGAGGCGCTTGCGGATGGTGCGCGCGGCCTCGTCGGACGAGTCGACCGCATAGTCGCGAATCATGAGCGTGTAGGCCTCGTCCACGCCCGAGAGGTACTCCTCGCGCTGCATCTGGGCGATCTTGCCCTCGCTTCCGAGCTGGACGATGCACTTGTCGAGCTCGGAGCCCGCGGACATGAGCACCTCGAAGAGGTAGAAGATGTCCGTGAGGTCGCCGAGCGTGACGCAGTCGTCGAGCTCGAGGCTCGTGAGGCGCAGCAGGCTCCGGTCGAGCTGCGAGCGCGTGTTCTGCATCGCCACGGTGAGCTGGTTGCCCAGGACGAAGAGGTCGCGCACGCTCTTGATCTGGAAGCCCTTGCCGTCCACGTAGACGTTCACGACGGAACGGCGCGAGGACACCGAGATGACCGTCGCCTTGGTGAGAAGGCTCATCCGCGCGGCGGTGCGGTGGCGCGTGCCCGTCTCGGAGGTGGGCAGCGACGGGTCGGGGTTCAGGTGGTAGTTGGCGCGCAGGATCTTGGTGATATCGCGGTCGATGACCACGGCGCCGTCCATCTTGCAGAGCTCGAAGAGGCGGTTGGCCGTGAACGAGACGTCGAGCTTGAAGCCATCGTCGCCGGCGGCGAGCACGTTCTCGGTGTCGCCAACGCAGATGAGCGCCCCGAGGTGGCCGGCGAGGATCATGTCGAGCGCGACCCTGAGGGGCGTGCCGGGGGCGGTGTTCCTGATGGCGTCCTGCAGGCGCTGCTCGCGCTCCGCGACACCCGTGCTCAGCTTGGATGCGTCCATGGGCGGCCCCTTCGTGTGTGCCGGCCCCCAACGGGCCGGCCCGTCTTCTCATCCCTCAGTATACGGCCTCCGCGGCAATGGTCGTGAGAGGGGGCGGAGCGGCGACAGCCCCTCCGCCCCCTCTTTGCGCTAGTCGGACGCCAGGAGGCTCCCTCCGCTCGCCCTCGGGGCTGACGGCTCCGGGAGCGACGCGAGGTCGGGAGACGCCATGTGCTCGCGACGACGCGGCGCGGGAATCTCGCCGGTCGCGTGCTCGAAGACGAGCCGCCCGTCCTTCTCGTCCACGCGGATGATCTCCCCGCGGTGCCAGAGGTTCTGCAGCAGCTCCTCGGAGAGCGGGTCCTCGATGAGCGTCTGGATGGCGCGGCGGAGCGGCCGCGCGCCATACACCGGGTCGGCGCCCTCCTTTGCCACGAGGTCGCGCGCCGCGTCCGTGAGCTCGATGGACATGCCCTGGGCGACGAGGCGCTCGCGCAAGTCGGCCACCATGAGCTCCACGATGCCGCGCAGCTGCTCGGGCGTGAGGGACTTGAAGACCACGACCTCGTCCACGCGGTTGAGGAACTCCGGACGGAAGTGCTTCTTGAGCTCGGACATCACGCGGCTCGTGATCTCCTTGTCGGAGAGGCCGCCCGCACCCTGCGCGGAGAAGCCCATCGTGGTGGTCTGCGCGATGTCGCGCGCTCCGATGTTGGACGTCATGATGATGACGGTGTTGGAGAAGTCCACGTGACGGCCCTGACCGTCCGTGAGGCGCCCCTCCTCCAGGATCTGGAGAAGAACGTTGAAGACGTCGGGGTGCGCCTTCTCCACCTCGTCGAAGAGCACGACGGAATAGGGACGACGGCGCACGGCCTTGGTGAGCTCGCCGCCCTCGTCGTAGCCCACGTATCCCGGAGGGGCGCCGACGAGCTTGGAGACGGTGTGCTTCTCCATGAACTCCGACATGTCAAAGCTGATGAGCGCCTCCTCGGAGCCGAAGAGGAACTCGGCGAGCGCCTTGGCGAGCTCGGTCTTGCCCACGCCCGAGGGGCCGAGGAAGATGAACGAGCCTCCGGGACGGCGCGGATCCTTGAGGGGACTGCGGCTCCGCCGGATGGCCTTGGCGACCTTGGTCACGGCCTCGTCCTGGCCCACGACGCGCTCGTGGAGCACGTCCTCGCAGCGCAGGAGCTTGGAGGCCTCGGCCTCGGTAAGGCTCGAGACGGGCACGCCGGTCATCGTGGAGACCACGTCGGCGATGTCGTCCTCGTCGACGGTCACCACGTTGGCGGCCAGCTCCTCGCGCCACTTGGCCTCGAGCTCGTCGCGGCGGGCCACGAGCGCCTTCTCCTCGTCGCGCAGGCGAGCCGCCTCCTCAAACTCCTGGGCCGCGGCCGCGGCGGACTTCTCGTCGCGCACGCGCGCGAGGTCGGCGTCGGTCTGGGCGATCTCGGGCGGCAGCGCCATCTTGTGCACGCGCGTACGGGCGCCCGCCTCGTCGAGCACGTCGATGGCCTTGTCGGGGAGGAAGCGGTCGGTGATGTACCGCTCGCTCATGGTGACGGCCAGCCGGCACATCTCGAGAGGGTCACGGCAGCCTTCACGGCAGCGTCCGTGTAGCGGACGTGGTGGTGCTTCTCGTAGCGCTCCTTCAGGCCCTCGATGATCTTGATCGCATTCTCGGGGCTCGGCTCGCCGATGTTCACCGGCTGGAAGCGCCGCTCGAAGGCGGAGTCCTTCTCCACGTGCTTGCGGTACTCCTCGGCCGTGGTGGCGCCGATGACCTGAATCTCGCCGCGCGAGAGGGGCGGCTTCAAGATGGAGGCCGCGTCGATGGAGCCCTCCGCCGAGCCCGCGCCGATCACGGTGTGGATCTCGTCGATGAAGAGGATGTCCTCCTTGGAGTCCTGAAGCTCCCTCACGACCTTCTTCATGCGCTCCTCGAACTCGCCACGGTACTTGGAGCCGGCGACGAGGCTCGCGAGGTCGAGCGTCCAGATCTGCTTGCCGCGCAGGATGTCCGGCACGTTGCCGCCGGCGATGAGCTGCGCGAGCCCCTCGACGATGGCGGTCTTGCCCACGCCCGGGTCGCCCAGGATGAGCGGGTTGTTCTTCTGGCGACGCGCGAGGACCTGCATGACGCGCTCGATCTCGCGGTCGCGGCCGATCACCGGGTCAAGACGGTCATCCGCGGCAAGCTTGGTGAGGTTGCGCCCGTACTGCTCCAGGACCGAGCCCTCCTCCCCCTGCTGCTGCGGGCCGGGCCCGCCGAAGCCGGCCATCCGCACGTCTGCGGTGGCGGGCTGGGCGCCCTCGGAAGACTTCGAGGCGAGCTCGTTCACGGCATTGCGCACCGCATCGGCAGAGACGCCCATCTGGCGCAGGGCGTCCATCGCTCGGCCGTTGCCCTCGGACACAATGCCGAGCAGCAGGTGCTCGGTCGAGATGTACATCTGTCCGTGGGTCATCGTCTCGCGGTACGCCCCCTCGAGCACGCGCTTCGCGCGCGGCGTGAAGGGAATGTGGCCGCCGGGCACGGGTTCGGTCTCGCTGGGCGTGAGGTCGCGCACCGTGGAGAGCGCCTCGTCATAGGTGACGTCGAGCTTGGCGAGCGCCTGGGCCGCCACGCCCTCGCCCTCCTTGATGAGAGCCAGAAGCAGGTGCTCGGTGCCAACGTACATCTGGCCGAGGCCGCGCGCCTCCTCCTGCGCGAGGCTCATCACCTTGCGCGCCTTGTCGGTAAACTTCTCAAACATAGAGGGTTCCCTCCCATGGTCGTTTCACGGTTATAGTTTGTACCCACCACACGCCCAGCGCAAACGCGATAAGCGACGCGACGTTCTTCTCGTGATGTCGACGCGTGCTGCGGGGGTGCCCGCTGCGCGTTTCCGCTGGGCGCTCTTGCAGCGCGCCCCCGCCGGGACACTCCCCGCCAGGGCACTCCCCGCCAGGGCACTCGCGAGTGCGGTCAAATCGCGGCCCCCAAACGGGCACTCGCGGAGATTACCCCACATATTGCCCGCACTCATGCGAAATATGTCGCGAGTGCGGTCGCACTTGAAGAGGGGCTTGCGGGATGCGGCCGCACTTGGGGAGCGGCCACGGGAGGGGAGCTTGCGGAGGGCATCCGCAGGAGGGCGCTAAAGGGCGGCTTGCCCTCACCCGCGCCCATGTAGGGATTTTGCGATGCAGCAGCGTCCCGCCCGAAACGGGCATCATCGACGCACCGTTTCTCCCAGAGCCGCTGCCTGCCCCTCTGCCGCGTGATCAGCCCACCTCGTCAGAGAGGCGCGCGAACGCGGAGAGGACTATGCGAGCACCCCGGAACCCCGCACTCGCTATGCTGGGCCACCCCCCGCGACCGGAGGTGTGCCCATGAACGTTTTTCTTGCTGGGACCGATTCGCTCAAGTTCACTCGCCTCGCCCGCGCCAGCCCCGACCTGGTCCTCGAGCCCGCGGGAAACGCGCATCGCGAGCTCGCGCCAGGAATCCTTGACGTTCCTGCGCTGAGGCTCGCCCTTCCGGAGGAGGTGATTCCGGCGCAGCCGGGCACGCCCCTCAACCTCACGTTTTTCTCGCGAGGCAATCGCAGCGGGGCGCATGGCGTCCGGTCTCGCGCGCTGCTCGCGGACCTTCCCGAGAACACGTTTCTCGAGGTGCTTCGGACGTCGGGCGAGCCATGGCCGTGCGCGGGAAGTGAGCCGCTGCGCCTCTTTGTCGAATCGGCTGGGCTCAGCCTCGTACGAGTTGAGCAGCAGCTCAGCCGGCAGGTGGAGCTCGGGGCGCTCACCAGCGCCGCGGCGTTCTATCGCCTGTTGACATTCCCCATGGAGGCATGCGGCTCATACGCCCGCGACCCCGTCGACCCCGCGCACGGTCCCTGCGCCTTCGAGCTCCCGCCCATCGCAACGCCCGAGGGCATCATCGCGTTTCTTGAGGAGGCGCACGGCATCAGGGGCATCAAGCGCGCCAGAAGGGCAGCCGCGCTCGTGCAGTCTGGTGCCGGGTCGCCGGAGGAGACGCTGCTCTCGTTTGCCTACAAACTGCCCGCACGGATGGGCGGCGTCGAATTTCCGCCCTTTCAGGAGAATGTCCCCATCGAATGGCCCCCAGAAGTGCTCGGCCTCGTCGAGCACAGGCAGATGCGCCCGGACTTTCACTGGAGCGGGCAGCGCACGGCCTCGGAGTACAACGGCAAGGACCACATTAGCGAGAAGGGCTTTGAGGAGGACCAGAGGCGCATCCGCGACTACCAGGCATGCGGAATCTCCGTGTTTCCCGCCAGCTACAAGAACGTGAGAACAATCCAGGCCCTCGACGCCTACCTTGCCCTCATCGCTCACTCCCTTGCGCGCACGGAGGGCCCCGCGTTTGAGCGCAGAGTTCGGAAGACGCTCAGCAACCCAGACGCCCGACAGGCGCGCGTTGTCCTTCTGAGCCAGATGCTACCCGCCGTCCCAAGCGAGAAGCCTACGTGGTAGACCGGGAGGCGCAGGGGCGCCGCGCCTAGGTGCGCCCGCAAGCACCCTCCAGAAGTGCGGCCGCACTCGCGACGATAAGAACGCAAATGCGGCCAAACCCCGGCAGACATTGCACGAGTGCCCTCATGCAGTCCGCCCCACGGCCGCACTTGCGGAGGGCATTCGCGAGTGCGGCCATGGGGCGCAGATGGGTGAGAAGGACCTCGGGCCGTTACTTGCCAAACGTGTCGCGGTCCGGCGCAATGGCCTTCATCGCGTCGATGGTGCGCGAGAAAAGCTCGTCGAGCTCCCAGCCGCAGAGCTCGGCGCCCTTACGGATGACGTCGCGGTTGCAGCCGGCAGCAAAGCGCTTGTCCTTGAACTTCTTCTTGAGCGACTTCACCTCGAAGTCCATGACGGACTTGCTCGGCCGCATAATCACGGCCGCGCCGATGAGACCCGTTAGCTCGTCCACGGCAAAGAGGACCTTCTCCATGGGGAGCTCGGGCGCAGGCAGCTCGGGGTTGTTGTCGGAGTTGTGCGACTGGATGGCACGAATCAGGGGCTCGGAGGCGCCCGCCGCGCGCAGCAGCTCGGCGGCGTAGACCGTGTGGTTGGCCGGGTCGTCGGCATGCTCCTCCCAGTCGAGGTCGTGCAGAATGCCCACGACCTCCCAGAAGTCCGCGTTGTCGGGATCCATCTCCTCGGCGAAGACGCGCATCACGCCGCCGACGGTCTGGCCGTGCTCGAGGTGGAACTCCTCGTGATTGTGCTCGGCGAGAAGCGCGAGCGCGGCCTCTCGGTCTATTCCGGCGACGAGCGCCGCCGGGGCCTCGGCAGTCGCCGCCACCACCTTCTCGCTGTCGGCGGCGATGGCATCCACGGACGCGGCAGCGTTGTCAGTCACCACGCCCGCGACCTGAGCCTCGATGTCCGCACGCGTGATGGCCTCGGGCTTCATCGCCGGGAAGAGCAGCACGTCGCGAATCGCGGGCTGGTCGCAGAAGAGCATGACCATGCGATCGATGCCGTAGCCTATGCCGCCCGCCGGAGGCATGCCGTACTCGAGGGCACGCACGTAGTCGTAGTCGTAGCCCATGGCCTCGTCGTCGCCCATGCCCTTGGCGGCAACCTGCTCGGCGAAGCGGCCGGCCTGGTCGACGGGGTCGTTGAGCTCGGAAAAAGCGTTGGCGTACTCGTGGCCGGCGATGACCAGCTCAAAGCGGTCGGTAAGACGCGGGTCCTCGGCCTTGCGCTTGGAGAGCGGGGAGACCTCCTCCGGATAGTCGCACACGAAGGTGGGGTTGACGATGGTCTTCTCGCCCAGCTCGTCGTAGAGCTCAAAGAGGAGCTTGCCGGCGCCCCAGCTGGGCTGAACCTCAATCCCGTTCTTCTCGCAGATCTCGCGCAGGTGCTCGATGGGGGTGTCCATCGTGAGCTCCTCGCCCACGCACTCAGAGGCGATCTCCGAGAGCGGGCGACTCGCCCAGGTGCCGGACATGTCGATCTGCTGCCCCTGGTAGGTGATGACCTCGCGGCCCTCCTCGCACCCGCAGACCTCGCGCGCGATCATCTTGAAGAGGTCCTGGGAGAGCGTCTTCATCGTGGAGAGGTCGCCATAGGCGCAGTAGGCCTCCATCGAGGTGAACTCGGGGTTGTGCGTGAGGTCCATGCCCTCGTTGCGGAAGTTCCGGCCGATCTCAAAGACGCGCTCGAGGCCGCCCACAATGAGGCGCTTGAGCGGCAACTCGGTGGCGATGCGCAGATAGAAGTCTCGATCGAGGGCGTTGAAGTGCGTCACGAACGGCTTGGCGTTTGCGCCGCCGAGGATGGCGTGCATCATCGGCGTCTCGACCTCCATGTAGCCGTCCGCCTCCATGAAGCGGCGGATGAGGGAGACGATCCGGCTGCGCTTGCGGAAGACGTCGCGGACCTCGGGGTTCATGATGAGGTCGACGTAGCGCTGGCGGTAGCGCACCTCGCGGTCCGTGAGGCCGTGGAACTTCTCGGGCAGCGGGCGAAGGGACTTGGAGAGCACGGTGAGCGCCGTGGGCGAGACGGAGAGCTGGCCGCGACGCGTGCGCATGACGGCGCCCGTCGCGCCCAGGATGTCTCCGAGGTCAAGCTTGCCGAGAAGGCCCCAGGCCTCGTCACCGAGAACATCGTGGCGGCAGAAGAGCTGGATGGAGCCGCTCACGTCCTCGAGCACGATGAAGGCGGCCTTGCCCTGCTTGCGCAGCGCCCGGATGCGACCGGCGACGCTCACCACGTCCTCGGTGTCCGCACCGTCCGCAAGGTCGGCGTACTGGGCCTCAAGCTCGGCGGCATGCGCCGTGACCTCGGAGGTGATGGGGTACGGGTTCACGCCCGCGTCGATGAGCGCCTGGCGGCGGGCGCGGCGCATCGCGCGCTCGTCGGTTGCGGCGATGCCCGCGGCGGTGTTCTCTGCCATGTTGCCCCTTTCAGATAGAAGCGCCCCGCACCTGCGATACGCAGACACGGGGCGCCACGCTTGCTGCTTGTCGGAGAGGAAGTGCCGACCTAGCGGGAAATCCCCGTGATGACGTACTTCCTCGTCTTGCCGGACGGCGCGACGACCTCGACCTCGTCGCCCTCGCGGTGGCCCACCAGGGCGCTGCCCACGGGGGACTCGTTGGAAATCTTGTGCTCGAGGGAGTTGGTCTCGGTGGTGCCCACGATGGTGAAGGTGGACGTCTTGCCCTTCTCGTCCTTCAGCTCGACGGTGGTGCCGATCGAGACCGTGAGGTCGTGCGCGGAGCCGGCCTCGACGACCGTGGCCACGGAGAGGATCTGGCGAATCTCGTTGATGCGCGCGGCGTTGCGCGCCTCCTCCTCCTTGGCCGCGTCGTACTCGGAGTTCTCTGAGAGGTCGCCGAAGCCGCGGGCCTCCTTGATGCGCTCGACGATCTCGTCGTGCTTCTCGCCCTCGCGGTACGCGAGCTCGTCAACGAGCTTCTGACGACCCTCGGAGGTGAGCTCGATCTTCTTGGTGCTGTCCATGCGCTGCTCCCTACCTGCCGCGTGCCACTAGTTGAGCTTGTTGCCGCACTTGGAGCAGAAGCCGGCGTCAGCCGCGTTCTTGGCACCGCACTTGGAGCAGAACACCGCGTCGTCGGCAGCGGTCTCGGGGGCGTCGGCGTCGTCCTCGTCCTCGATGACCTCGACGGAGTCGTCATGGGACTCAATCGGGCTCTCGTCCTTCTCGTCCTTGCCCTCTTCCATGCCCTCGCGGACGTTCTTGACGGTCTTGCCAAGGGCGCTGCCGATCTTGGGGAGGTTCTTGGGCCCAAAGATGACCAGCACGATGACGAGGATGATGACGATCTCAAGCGGCCCCATGCCAAGAATCATGATGAAGTGTCCTTCCGGTGCGTTGTCTCAGACGGGCCCCAGGCCCAATACAGCATCAGCTAGTATAGCCGACGTTACGCGCTACTCACAATCTCTAAAACGCGAAAAGGGGCCCATATTGAGAGAGCTCGTCTACGCCCTCCTCATTCTGACCGTCGTCTGCACGATAGTGCTGCTCGTCCTGCTCTGGGGGCTGCGCCGGCGCGGCGTGAGCGTGCTGCGGACCAAGTTTGGCCTCACGCTTGTCTTTGACTCCCTGACCGAGGACAAGACGCCCGTGCGCCTGCTCAACGTCAACGGAACGTTCCAGTCCGTGAGCTACATCCCCCACGACCTGCGCTTTGAGCTTGCCTGCGAGTATCACCGCGCGATGGCCTCCATCATCGAGGGGCTGGTGCGCGCGCGGGGGTGCTCCCCCGACCGGCCACTGCGCGTTATGGTCATGGGCGGCGGCGGGTACTCGCTCCCCAAGTATCTTGCCGCGTACGTGCCCGCCACACGCGTTGACGTGGTCGAGGTCGACCCCGCCATCACGGCGCTGGCGCGCGGGCAGTTCTTCCTAGACGCCTGCCTCGAGGAGACGGGCGCCGAGAAGGACGGGCGCATTCGCCTGGTAAACGATGACGCCTGGGGGTTCATCCGCGCCGCCGCGAATCCCTACGACGTGATTGTCAATGACGCGTTCTCGGGCAGGCGCCCGCTCGGGCCGCTCACCACCGACGAGGGCGCGCGGGTGGTACGAGAGCACCTCGCCGAGGACGGCGTCTACCTCGCCAACGTTCGCTGCGCCTGCGAGGGCCGCGGGGCGCGCACGCTACGCGAGGTCGAGGAGGCGTTTGGCCGTAAGTTCGCTCACGTGGGCTACGTGCCGGAATGGCCGGACCGGACGGAGAAGCCCGGGAACAACGTGGTCGTGGCGAGCGATGCCGAGGTCGCCGTGCCCGAGGGCACCGTGAGGGTGCGGTAGGGGCCTTCTCGACCCCTCGCCCTTCTCGGGCCCTCTCGGCCCCCGCCCTCACGCCTCCATCCTCCTCGAACCCCCACTTGACGTTTGCACGAGCAAACTCATAAAGCGAGAAAAACGACGCGCCGCGTCGGCTTTGCGTCACCTTGGGCGAGTGGCAGGTCCGCGCGGATGAGCGGCGACATCCCCAATGTGGGGGCGACGGGGCGATATACTGCCTCCTGTATCGCCGTGGGAGGTGGGACCCCTGATCAGACTCTTTGCCAGCGACCTCGACGGGAC
>ENA-OPBO01002635-OPBO01002635.1-human-gut-metagenome-genome-assembly--contig:-NODE-2635-length-10236-cov-2.450250_pt1 | contig 10236 bp, 7 predicted proteins | sample MGYA00241071_ERZ501458 | MGnify/ENA primary metagenome ERZ501458 (study PRJEB25962, sample SAMEA2042509) | human gut metagenome | biome: human gut; feature: human-associated habitat; material: faeces...
ATATCGGGGGCTAAAAATATGGTGGCGATAAGCAAAAGTATGATAATCCCGTAGAATAGATAAGCATAAGTTTCATAAACCCGGAAATCCACCATTAAAATCATAAAAGCCAATACGAGCGACAAACCTATCCATATCAACTGTTTTCCCGAACGCTCGGCAAAGTCGAATATACTGGCATTATCGAAATCGTAACTGGCGGCATAAATGCTTATCCAACCGCAAAGAACGAGAATCAGATAAAGAATTACCGTCATCCAGTCGATAGACCGCCATATATTAATGCTTTTTGACCCCACTGTATATGATTGTGTTAGATTGCAACATACGCTCTTCCAAGTATTTCCGCTCCGGTGCAATCTTCCGGTTCAGATACATCTCCATCATCAGACTTCCGATAGGTACACCATACGTAGCTCCGAATCCTGCATTCTCCACATAAACGGCAATAGCTATTTTGGGGTTGTCCATCGGAGCGAATCCCATAAAAGCCGAGTGGTCTTTTCCATGAGGATTCTGTGCCGTTCCCGTCTTTCCGCACACCTCTATACCCGGTATAGCACCTATACGGCAAGTCCCGCCGGTTACAGCCATGCGCATACCCTCTACGACATAATCGTAATAGTGAGAATCGACCATAGTATACTTAGGTGTAGTAAACTCCGGGGAGATAACCGTATCCTGTATCTCCCGAACCAAATGCGGAGTGTAAAAATACCCCCTATTGGCAATCGTTGCCGACAAATTAGCTATCTGCAACGGGGTCGCCAAGACCTCTCCTTGTCCAATCGCGACAGATATAATCGTCAATGCGCTCCATCGATTTTCGCCATATACCTTGTTGTAATAATTACTATTGGGAATAAAGCCTCGACTCTCACCCGGTAAATCCACCCCTAAACGATATCCATACCCCATCGATACCAAATAATCTTTCCAAACATTGAACGCCTTTGCCGGCGATTGATATTTTTTCCGATTATCGACCATCGAACGCAATCCGTAACAGAAAAACGCATTACACGAAGTTTGCAAAGCCGGAAGTAACGATAAAGGTGATGCATGCCCATGACAGCCGACTTTCAACCGTCCCGACACAAACCCATGATAACAGGGATAAAGTGTATGCTCGGTGATGATCCCTTCGTTCAGGAAAATAAGTCCCTGTGTAGGCTTAAATGTCGATCCCGGCGGGTATGCGGCCATCAAAGCTCTATCGAACAAAGGCTTGTACCGGTCTCTATTCAGTTTCAAATAATTTCTACCTCTCTCCCTGCCAACCAGCATGGAGGGATCGTAAGTGGGACTCGAAACCATCGCCAATATCTCTCCCGTAGACGGCTCGATAGCAACGATAGCCCCAATCTTGTTCTGCATTAATTTCTCGCCATAGGCCTGCAACTCGATATCCAACGACAAATTCAGATTTTTCCCCGAAACAGGTGCTACATCATAACGCCCGTCTTCATATCTTCCTTTAACACGGCCATGGGCATCGCGCAGTAAAATCTCCACCCCCTTTTCTCCACGTAAAATATTTTCGTAAGAGCGCTCTATCCCCAAATCTCCGGTGTAATCTCCCCGAGTATAATAACTGTCTTTCTCTATATCTCCGGGAGACACTTCCCGAATATTCCCCAATACATTCGCAGCCACAGGGTAAGCATACTCCCTGAGCATACGGTTTTGAATGAAAAAACCGGGGAAACGATATAGTTTTTCTTGTAACCGTCCATAATCTTGCGCGGACAACTGGGTCATAAAAGTCTGAGGTGTGTATGACGAATAACCGGGATTCAACCTCCGATTTTTCATATCCGCCATGCGCTTATCGAATTGTTCCTTCGTAATCCCCACAGTCCGGCAAAAATCAAGTGTATCGAAAGGGCGAACCTCTCGTACAATCATCATTACATCGTATGCCGGTTGATTAAAAACCAATAACTTTCCATTGCGGTCATAAATAAGACCACGAGAAGGATATTGTGTTTTTTTCAAGAAAGCGTTTCCATCGGCGTGTTGCTTATAGTCGTCGTTCAACACTTGTAAAGAAAACAATCGCACGACATATATGCAAGCAATCACCAACACGATGCCGCCTATCACATATTTACGCCTCTCTAATTTATAGTCTTTTCTCACGTCCCGATTTCGTTAAACTGTCCATTCCCAATATCACAAGAAATGTCAATATAGTACTGGCTAAAACACGCAAAACCAATCTTCCTATATCGAAAAAGCTAAAAGACTCTATTACGAAAAGGAGGGTACAGAAACAAAGTGAAAATGTAAGCACGTAGCGCACGAACAAAGACATTCCGAAATTACGTATAGAGGGTTCCGATTCGCTATAATCTTCACCTCTCGGCGTATAAAGATTCAATATCGGTTTTCTCAAAAAGGCAACGACGGTACAAGCCAAAGCATTCATACCCGGCGTATTGCTGAATATGTCGATTACCAACCCAAGAATAAAAGCAAGCGTTAAAGTCCAATTAACCGAGAGCGATAGAGGTAACCTGATTATAAAATAAATATAAAGAAAAGGAATGGCAACTCCCAATAAATGTATACTATTTCCTATCGTAACCTGCAAGAATACGACTACAATAAACAAGAAAAAATATCGTACCCAACTATTCATATCGAGCCTCCTTTTCAAGTTTATTCTGTTCTTCTTTTTGTCGGTTCGATATAATGCGCACATACCCTAAGCCACTAAAATCGGAACTTAGTTCTACACGCAATGTATAGAAATTATCGTCACGCTGCTTTTTATAATCGCTGATTATACCCACCATAATTCCTTCTGGAAACACAGACGAATAACCGCTCGTGACAATCGTATCTCCCGGAGCGAACTCCACATGCCGAGGCATCTCCTCTAATACGGCGTAACGAGGACTCACCGCATCCCAAACCAAAGACCCGAAATAGTCGCTGCCTTTTACCTTGCAACTGAGACGCAACTTAGGGTTAAGAACCGATATGGCCACGGAATGATGTTCGCCCACAACATTGATGATGCCCACGACACCGTTCTGATCGACCACTCCCATCTCCGGCTCTATGCCTTCGGCTCGCCCCTTGTCAATCGTTATATAATTGTTTATTTGCGCTATACTGTTATTCACGACACGAGCCACTGCAAAATCATAATCATGAAGTACGGAATCGAAAGGAATCGTATCTTTTCCCACAGAAGACCTATAACGATTCAACTGTTCTTTCAGATTTATTACCTCCATCTCCAACTCTCCGTTTCGTAATTGCAAATCCCTGTTTACTTCTCTCAATCCAAAATATGAAGTTACGTCCGATTGCAAATCATAAACGGCCGCTGCCACTTGATTGGCCGACGAGAGATAAATACTGCGCTGGTAAGGGTTTCGTCCAAACAACAACACGCAACTTATCGCTACATAAATAGCAAGAACTATCCATGAGCTATGCCTCAATAAAAAATTGATTAAGTTGCGCATTTTCTTATTAATTCTACCACAACGAGTTACAAAAGTTTTTTTCACTTTTGTAACTCGTCTATTCTAAAAAACGACAAAGTCTGTCGATGTATCTTTTCTGTTACCGAATGAGGAAAGAGAACTGGTCGATATTTTTCAATGCGACGCCTGTACCTTTCGCAACGGCATGTAACGGATCTTCGGCGATGTGGAACGGTATTCCTATCTTATCGGTCAACCGTTTATCCAATCCTCTCAATAAAGCGCCTCCACCGGCCAACCAAATACCGTTACGCACAATATCGGCATACAATTCAGGCGGTGTATGTTCCAATGCATTCAACACGGCAGCCTCGATTTTCGAGATAGACTTCTCGATACAATGAGCTATCTCTTGGTAAGAAATGGGGACTTCCATAGGCAACGCCGTCATACGATTCGGACCATGTACGACATAATCTTCGGGAGGATTATCCAATTCGGTCAAAGCCGAACCCACATTGATTTTGATCAATTCGGCCGTACGTTCTCCCACTTTCACATTATGCTGACGCCCCATATACTCTTGTATGTCGTTCGTCAAATCGTCACCGGCTACCCGTATCGAATTGTTCGACACGATACCACCCAACGAAATAACGGCAATTTCGGTCGTACCACCACCGATATCCACAATCAAACTTCCTGCTGCCTTGGTAACAATCATATTTCCCTCGGGAGCCTGAACGTCAAGTCCTATACCTATCGCGGCAGCCATAGGCTCATAAATCATATATACATCTCGTCCTCCGGCATGCTCCGAAGAGTCGCGCACCGCACGAATTTCAACCTCGGTACTTCCCGACGGAATACCTATTACCATACGCAAAGAAGGCGAGAACCAATGACTTTTGGAGCTAACCATCTTTACCATACCTCTAATCATCTGCTCGGCAGCATAGAAGTCGGCTATCACACCGTCTCTCAAAGGTCTGATCGTGCGTATATTTTCATGGGTTTTACCATGCATCAAACGAGCTTTTTCACCGACCGCCAGCAGCTTGTCCGTACGTTTATCCAGCGCAACCACCGAAGGTTCGTCCACCACGATTTTATCGTTGTGGATAATCACCGTATTGGCTGTGCCCAAGTCTATGGCAATCTCTTGTGTGAAAGAAAACAATCCCATATCGGTTATTGATTAAATAATTTATATTAGTGCTTAAAATGCCGTATACCGGTCATTACCATAGCCATGCCGTTTTTATCGCAATATTCTACCGAATCGTTGTCACGAACCGATCCACCCGGTTGAATTACAGCAGTCACCCCAGCCCCATGAGCTATTTCCACGCAATCGGCAAAGGGGAAAAATGCATCCGAAGCCATTACAGCCCCTTGTAAATCGAAATCGAACGAACGAGCTTTCTCTATGGCTTGACGCAAAGCATCTACCCGCGAAGTCTGACCGATACCGCTCGCACAAAGCTGACGGTTTTTAGCCAGCACGATTGCATTCGATTTACTGTGTTTTACAATTTTATTGGCAAACAACAAATCTTCCACCTCAGCCGGAGTAACAGCTTTCTCGGTAACCTGCTTCAACTCTTCGGGCTTTTCCCGATACAAGTCGCGATCTTGTACCAACACCCCGTTCAGCAACGAACGGAACTGGCGATTCGATGCTTTGAACGGCTTCTGCACGAGAATGATACGATTCTTTTTCTGTTCAAGAACTTCGAGCGCATCAGTCGTATAACCCGGTGCGATACAAACTTCGAAAAAGATTTTATGCATCTCTTCGGCAGTTTCTTTATCGATCGGGCGGTTCGTTATCAATACCCCTCCAAATGCCGAAACCGGATCTCCTGCCAAAGCAGCTTTCCATGCCTCCACCAAAGTTTCCCGAGATGCCAAACCGCAGGCATTATTATGTTTCAATATAGCGAATGTCGTATCGTCGAACTCCGAAATCAACGATACCGCCGCATCTATGTCCAATAAATTGTTATAGGAAATTTCCTTTCCATGAAGTTGATCGAACATTTCCTCGAAATTACCGTAGAAGACTCCTTTCTGATGAGGATTTTCACCATATCGAAGAGTCTTGGCATGATTTCCCGCATAGCGGAATGCCGAAGCCTCGTCACCGTCGAAATAGTTAAATATCGCACTGTCATATCCCGAAGATACGGCAAAAGCCTCTTTGGCGAACCAACGACGATCTTCCAACGAAGAGCTGGCTCCCTTCTCCTTTAACATAGCCAACAACGGAGCATACTGAGCTTTCGACGCGACGATAACGACATCTTTATAATTTTTAGCTGCCGCTCTTATCAAAGAGATACCGCCTATATCTATCTTCTCGATAATAGCACTCTCATCTGCACCCGAAGCCACGGTTTCCTCGAACGGATATAAATCCACGATAACCAAATCGATAGAAGGGATTTCATATTGAGTGATTTGTTGCTGATCGACTTCATTTTCCCGACGGTTCAATATACCACCGAACACTTTGGGGTGAAGAGTCTTAACCCGTCCTCCCAAAATAGACGGATAACCGGTCAGATTCTCTACTGAACCACAAGGAATCCCCAACGACTCAATAAAAGATTGCGTACCACCGGTCGAGATAAAATTAACTCCTTCGGCATGTAAAAGTTTCAAAATTTCGTCTAAACCATCTTTATGAAAAACGGAGACAAGAGCTGTTTTAATTTTCTTATTTTCAAGCATAAAGCATCGCACTATATAATTCGGTTACAAAAATACAAAAATATATAGGTTTAGCCTTGTATAATTCATGAAAGTTTTCATGGAAAAATAAATCTTTTCTATTCGGCTCTTTCTAACGGTGTTATCCTTCCTTTTATGAACAAAACAGTGTTCTTGTTCGTTTCGTTTTCCTACACCGCATAGGTCTAAAAAAATGATGTCTTAACTATTCTGCCTATATACGACGAATCAAAAACATAAACTCAAATATAAATTATTCAAAATGCTTATGGAAAAAATAGGAATATTTTACGGCTCAACTACCGGAATTACAGAAAGTGTAGCCTACCGATTAGCCGAACTAATGCATGTAAAAAAAGAAGACATACACGATGTCGCACGAAGCAAACCTTCGGAAATAGGACAATACGAGCTATTATTATTGGGTTCTTCGACATGGGGAAGCGGAGATCTTCAAGACGACTGGTATGACTTCCTCGACGGAATCGAAATCCTCGATCTCAAAGATAAAACCATTGCTTTATTCGGTTGCGGAGACCAATCTATGAGCGACACCTTCTGCAATGCCGTCGGTACAATTTACCATCGACTACAAAAAACAGGAGCAACATTTTACGGTGCTTTCGAAGCAGGAGACTATACATTCGACAAATCGACGGCCTTTATCAACGGCAAATTCATAGGATTACTTATCGACGACGTAAACGAACCCGAAAAAACAGAAAACAGGCTCAATCATTGGGTAGAGCTTCTACAATCGGAATATATTGTAACACAGTAATCACCCTTTTATCTTAAATATATTATTGAGGCGGGTATTAATACCCGCCTCAATAATTGTGATATAAATAGTTGCCTGCCCATAAAATTAATTATACATTTGCTCCAAATATTACGACTTTTAAAAAGTAGGGTATAACATGCAATTATATTCGGAAAAACGCTCGATTATGAACAAACTGATTGGATTACTTACCTGCTTATGTTTCTCCACAAACTTGGCGGTAGCTCAAAATAAGGATGCATCATCAATCATTAAATTCGGATTATTCGCCGACACCCAGTATGCTGATTGTCCGTCCCAAAATACCCGTTATTATCGGGAAGCTCTACAAAAATTAGATACATGCATCGAGTATTTCAACCGACAAGAAGTTCAATTCACTATTAATTTAGGTGATATTACCGACAGGAAGAATTCCGATTTAGAAGTAATAAAGCAGCATCTGTCCCAACTTAATCATAAAATTTATCACCTCACAGGAAATCACGACTACAAAGACATTACAAACAACTCTGTCCTTTACAAGCAGCTGGATATGCCATCTGAATATTATTCGTTCAAAAAAGGGGACTGGGTATTTATCATGTTAAATACCAACGAAATCGCTTCATACGCCAATATAGCGGGAACACCCAAAGAGAATGAATGGAACAGGATGCAAGAACAGATAAAACAAATCAAAGGCAAATATGCTTATGAATGGAACGGAGGAATAAGCGAAAAGCAAATGAAATGGCTCGATCGACTATTAAAGAAATGTGAGAAAAAGGGTCTTTCTGTCTTAATTTTTTCTCATCACCCGCTATATCCACAAAGCGATTTTTCGGCATTAAACGGCAATGAAATAGTCGACACCCTATCCAAGTATTCTTGTGTAAAGGCAGCTTTCTCGGGCCATCACCACGCCGGGGCATTCGGATATTACAAAAATATCCCTTTGATTACATTGGAAGGAATGGTTGAAACAGAAAACCAAAATGCCTATGCTATCGTCGAAATTTCCCAAGATCACCTACTTGTAAAAGGGCAAGGGAGAGCATCCTCATACTCGTTCAAATTATCCCGACAATAGGATACCTACTTAACGATTCTTTCGCATGGTATAACGGCTGATTCCCAAACTTTCATAGCTTTTACGTAGCTCCTCATCGTTATCTGAAATCACCAGAAGACGGTCTCCACTCTGTAAATGAGTATGTCCTTTGGGAACAAAATATTGTTCTCCGCGCTTGACCATAACGACCAACGTATTATCCGGCAATGAAAGATTCATCAGTTTATTACCTCCCGATAAAGCCTCGTCCGTCAACTCTATCTCGCTCATCGCCGATTTTATTTCATCGGGTAGAGCGACATTAAAGATTTCTTTTTCCTCGCTCTTCCCCACCAATCCCAGCCATCTGGCCATCGCACTTACCGTAGTTCCTTGTACCAACAAAGAGACAATGGTCACGAAAAACACGATATTGAAAATCATACGAGCATTAGGAATTTCTGCCGACATAAGCGGATAGGTCGCAAAAATAATAGGGACAGCCCCCCTCAACCCTACCCATGAAATATAAACACGAGCCCGAGTCGTAAACCTACGGAAAGGCAATAAACATGCAAATACAGATATCGGACGAGAGACAACAATCATGAATATGGCAACCAACAATCCCACTCCGGCAACAGCAGGCAACTCCGAAGGATTCACCAACAATCCGAGTGTTAAAAACATGACTATTTGGAAAAGCCAAGTAAAACCATCGAAAAATGTAGTCAAACTACGCTTGTGCACCAACTTCCGATTTCCAACGACTAACCCTGCTATATAGACAGCCAAATATCCGTTCCCTTGCAAAAGATTGGTAAAAGCGAATACGAAAAAAACACAAGAGAACAACAATACCGGATAAAGCGATTCATTGATACGATTTATAATCCAAACAATAGCATACCCCAACGCAAATCCAACAGCCGCACCTATCGACAGTTGCATAAAAAGCAGAACGATGGAATGAGGCCAATCGATAACTCCAATTTCAATAACCTGAATCAAAAGTATCGTAAGCATATAGGCCATAGGATCGTTACTACCGCTCTCCAATTCGAGAGTCGGCCGCAAACGCTCTTTCAAAGAAATCCCCTTCGAACGCAAAATAGAAAAAACGGATGCCGAATCTGTCGATGACATAACAGCAGCCAACAGCATGGATTCTAACAATCCTAACTGAAAATTACCCGGCAAAAGATCGGACAACGAATAAATGAATAATCCTGTTATAATCGTTGTCATTAAAACTCCCAACGTAGCCAAAGTCACACCCGGAGCTAAAATTGGTTTTATTTCCCGATAGTGTGTATCCATTCCACCCGAAAACAAAATGATACAAAGTGCAACCGTACCTATAAACTGGGCTATTTGCGGACTATCGAAACAAATACCGAAACCGTCTGAACCAGCAAGCATTCCCACACCGAGGAACAATAGCAACGCCGGTACACCAAATTTCGCTCCTGTTTTTCCGACAAGGACACTCAGAAACAATAAAATGGCTCCTACCAACAATATATTTTCAGGACTGATAACCATAGAGTTTATTTACTAATATTTCAAAAACGAGGTAAATATACATAAAAAATGTGATTTTACCAATTCTTCACAATTCGGCAAGTAAACAGAAACCATCATTTTTCATGAACAAAAAAAAAGAGAAAAGTGTTTAATCAATAATAGCTTTAATAAACAAAATCTTCCTAAACATGATAAAATCGGACATAGGCCTCGTAGGACTGGCTGTTATGGGTGAAAATTTAGCCCTCAACCTCGAACAAAAAGGTTATCGGGTATCATTATATAATCGATTGCGGGAAAACAGTCCGCAAGCGGTAGATTCATTTCTCGCCAATAAAGGGAAAAACAAACATTTCATCGGTACACACTCGCCCAAAGAATTTATCGAATCATTGAAATCCCCTCGAAAAATTTTACTTATGATACGAGCCGGACACCCCGTAGACGAAATGATTACAACATTACTTCCCTTTCTCAAAAAAGGCGATACAATCATAGACGGCGGAAATTCGGATTATCGAGATACTCAACGTCGTGAAAACGAATTGCGGGAAAAAGGAATATTTTTTGTAGGCTGCGGTATTTCGGGTGGAGAAGAAGGAGCTCTCCACGGGCCATCGATTATGCCGGGAGGATCAGACGAAATCAAAAAAGAAATATTACCCGTTTTACAAAACATAGCTGCGCATCTCGACGACGGGACTCCCTGCTGC
>ENA-OPBO01002636-OPBO01002636.1-human-gut-metagenome-genome-assembly--contig:-NODE-2636-length-10234-cov-2.163179_pt1 | contig 10234 bp, 7 predicted proteins | sample MGYA00241071_ERZ501458 | MGnify/ENA primary metagenome ERZ501458 (study PRJEB25962, sample SAMEA2042509) | human gut metagenome | biome: human gut; feature: human-associated habitat; material: faeces...
CAACGCAAAATATAGGGGAGGTGGCACGAAGTGACGGAGGGGTTAATTTAATAGAGGGGGCAGAAAGTACGGGCGGTGGAGTTAAGTCTCGTCCTTCTTTTGTTTATCGTAAATGAGGTGGAGTGTGCCGTAGGACGAGGGAGAAATAAACATACAAAATCTCCCCCTGCTCAGCAACAAGTCGAGACGGGCTTGAAATAGAAATAAGATTCTTTTTTGGAGGCGAATTTTGTAGGGGGATTTAGGCTTAATTCACCGAAAAGGAAGAGCTTTATGGGTTTATGTAGGGGAGCTGTATTCAGCAATCGTTGCTGTCGAAACTTTCGACTTTCACCCGTTTGCGCGATTTGAATACCAGCATATCCGCTACGAAATAGTTGAACAATCCCGAAATAAGCAGGGCGGCAAGATTACAATAGATAACGTCCCAGCCGAATATCTTTTGGAAAATGAGTAGAAAAAACATTTTCATTAAGAAGCCGGCTCCCGATGAAAGATTGAACATGAGAAAACGAATACAGAAATCAGACGTCGAACGACGGCCGATTCTACTTTTCCATATCCAAAAATAAGAACATAGGAAATTGCTCAATACGGCAAATTCAAAACTGATGATAGGTGAGAGGACATATACCTCCCAGTAGCTGCTGAATATAAAAGTCGAGCATATCCACAGTATCAAGGTATCGACACCTGTGCCCAATAGCCGACTGACTACGAATTGTAGGTAAATACGCAGCTTTAACACCGTATCTTTATTATTATTTTTTAGGAGAATAGGGTTTCAATGGATCTTGTTTGGACAAAACGCGACGGTCGGTGATGAATTGAACCAACCATGCCACGAACAAGAAGCAGGCAATGAACAATCCGGCTACATCGAATATGCCCAATGTTTGCCCTTCGATGGTCCACTTTATTTCCGAGAGGGAAGTATACATGAACACCGTGTTGATAAGAATGACGGAATTCAGTTGGCCCGAGGCTGCCGTAAGTGAGCAGGAACTTACCGCTTAGGATTGTCGAGATATACGTATAAATCGAAAGAACCAAATAGCCCACTAATACCAGCATCGCTACATCGAGCCTGAACATGGGCGAAAGACCGGCTCCGATACACATGATACAAATGGTGACGGCATCGAGCGTATGGTCGATAAAAAATCCATAAACGGGTCTTTGCGCATTCCTTACTCTGGCAAGAGTGCCGTCGAGGCTGTCGCCATACCAGTTAATTACCAACCCGAGAGAAGAAATCCACAGGTAGTTTTTATCTATATGAGCCAATACGAATCCCACTGCGCATACGAGAGCTCCTACTACACCGGTGTATGTAAGGAAGTCCGAAGTAACCCATGCCGGTTGTCGTTGAGCCAGCCAAACCAAAACTTTTTTCTCTGCTGCATTGAGCACGGAAGTCTGTATTCTTTCAGATGTTTCTTTTCCCATTTCCTAATTTTTGTACAAAAGTACAGATTATTTAGCAAACCGAGTAAAAAAAGTGTATTAAATTATTCATGTTTTTGAAAGATTCGGGTATTCTGCGGAGAGCAAGGCGGGTAACTAAAATAAGTTTTTGGGTTCTGTTTTTATCCCATGAAGTTGTCGTCATGCCATTGACCGGTGTCATATCGACCGTCCGGGTAGTACATGGTTCCATAGCCTTCTTTACAGCCATTGACGAAATCCCCTTCGTATCGGTTCCCGTTTTTGTAGAAGAATACACCCTTTCCGGTACATTGCCCGTTTACGAAGTCTCCTTCGTATCGCTCTCCGTCAGTCCATATATAGATTCCTTTTCCATGCCTTATCCCTTCTACGAAATCGCCGTAGTAACATTCCCCGCCTTTGTGAATGAAAACACCTTTTCCGGTACGTTTTCCTTCGATAAAATCTCCTTCATAGCGATCTCCGTCGGCCCAGAAAAAGAAACCTCTTCCAGAGGGTAAGCCGTCGACAAAGTCTCCTCTGTAATATTCTCCGTCTCTCTGGGTATAGATCCCTTTCCCATGTTGTTCCCCGTTTACGAAATCACCTTCGTAGCGTTCTCCGTTTGCCCACGTGTAGATACCGCGACCTTCGAATTTGCCGTTTGCAAATTGGCCCTCGTATCGGTTTCCGTTTGGCCAAGTATACATACCGGATCCCTCGAACTTTTCATTGACGAAATCTCCTTCATATCGTTGTCCTTCCGGGAATGTCATTATACCTTTGCCTTGTATTTTTCCGTCTTGAAATTCTCCTTCGTATATAATCCCGCAGAGGTCGGTAAGTGTGCCCCAACTGGGTTTGCCATCTTTGAGAACTCCTTTGAATGTACCGTCCGGGAGGCTGATACCCTCTCTCGGTGTTTCGCTGTAATAAGTCATGGTATTTTTATTATGATATCTTCAATCGTGTATTCGAGATAACGATAGGCGAATATAGGAAAATACAGTCGATTTTCCAAATGTCTCGGCAGAAAATTATATGGGTCGCGTGACGGAAAAATGGTTGTGATTTAATATGTATATATCTTATAATGAATGTATTGTGTTCGGCTTTAACCGCAGGGCTGTTTATGCCGATAACCTTTTGTTATGAATGGTAAAAAAGAATGATAATCAAAATCAGGTTTCACTTGTTATATTTGTAACGGAATAAAGAAAACTCATCATTTAAATATAACAAATATGGAATTTTTGACGAATGAAAAACTCACGATCGTGGGTGCTGCCGGTATGATCGGTTCGAATATGGCACAGACTGCATTGATGATGCGTTTGACACCTCATTTATGTTTGTATGACCCTTATGCTCCGGCATTGGAAGGTGTTGCCGAGGAATTACGTCATTGTGCATTTAAAGGGGTAGATATAACCTTCACGAGCGACGTGAAAGAAGCTCTTACGGGAGCCTCGTATATCGTATCTTCCGGAGGGGCTGCTCGCAAAGCAGGAATGACAAGAGAGGATTTATTGAAAGGAAATGCCGAAATTGCCGCTCGATTCGGTAAGGATATACGCAGCTATTGTCCCGATGTGAAACATGTGGTCGTCGTTTTCAATCCGGCCGACATTACGGGGTTGATCGTATTGCTTTATTCGGGTTTGAAACCGTCTCAGGTATCTACGCTTGCGGCGCTCGATAGTACGCGTTTGCAGAGCGAGTTGGCAAAATATTTCCATGCGGTAGCCGATGAAATCGAGAATTGTCGTACCTATGGAGGGCATGGAGAACAAATGGCGGTTTTTGCTTCGACGACAAAAGTAAAAGGAACTCCGCTCGCCGAGCTTATCGGAACGGAAAAATTACCGGCCGAAGACTGGGAGAAGATACGCCAGCATGTTATCCAAGGTGGAAAGCACATCATCGATCTGCGCGGCCGTTCTTCTTTCCAAAGCCCCGCCTATCTTTCTATCGAGATGATTGCTGCGGCAATGGGTGGAAATCCTTTCACGTGGCCGGCTGGTGTTTATTTGTCTGACGGGAAATTCAACCACATACTTATGGCGATGGAGACAATTCTCGATCGTTCGGGAGTACATTACAACCCGGTTTATGGTACGCCGGAAGAAGATAAAGAATTGGAGCGCAGTTATAAGCATTTGTGCGATTTGCGTGATGAGGTGATAGCGATGGGAATCATTCCCCCGGTTTCGGAATGGAATAAACTGAATAAAAATATCGAATAAACAGCGTTGTCGAACCTGTGGAATCCTGTTATAAAAATAGCGGCTTTTTACGAGAAGCCGCTATTTTTATCTTTATATTATACGGGAACCGGTAAATCAACGTCCGAAGTTAAATATGTCGGAGTGTATATGCTCCCGATCCATAATGACTTTCAACTCTTCCACTTTATCGGGATAAGTATTAGCTAAATTATTGTCTTCATGCGGGTCTTCGGCAATGTTGTACAACTCATGAGTCGGGTTTCCGTTTTTGATATTTTGTCGAATCAGTTTCCAATCTCCGGCTCTTACGGCTTGGCGACCGTTTTCCTCGTGGAACTCCCAATACAAGAAGTCATGTTGCCGTTGTTCCCCCTTTCCGGTCAGAGTAGGGAGTATAGACAACCCGTCCATCGCCTCTTCGCGCCAATTCGTATCTTCACCCAACAATTCTACGAAAGTAGGCATCATATCCCAGCCGGCTGCCATCAAGTCGCTTATAGAGCCGGCTTCGATAGTCCCCGGCCAATAGGCGATATAAGGCACGCGCATACCGCCCTCGTACAAAGCTCGTTTCAATCCTCTCAGTCGTTCCTCTGTGTTGAAGAAAGTCGGATCTGCTCCTCCCTCGTTATGAGGGCCGTTATCGCTCGTGAATATAAATAAAGTCTTTTCGGAGATACCCAGCTCTTCCAGTTTATCGATGATTTGTCCCACATACGTGTCCAATCGGGTAATCATAGCCGCAAATTGTGCGCGGGGATTAGTTGCTGTACCATAATCTCCGTTGTCGTACCACGGGTGGGGCTCTTGAAATTTACCTTTATACATATCGACGATACTGTCTTGCGGCTGACACAGTTCGGCATGGGGAATCGTATATGTGAAATAACCGAAAAATGCCTTGTCCTTATTGTCTTCGATGAATTTCATTGCATGTTCGTGTATGGCATCTTGCGAATAACGTCCGTTTTGATACTCTTTTTCTTGGTTATTCCACAAATACTCCGGGTAGTAAGAGTGCGCTTTGCGCTGACAGTTGTATCCGTAAAATACGTCGAATCCCATATTGTTAGCTTCTCCGCCCGAACCGGGATAACCCATACCCCATTTACCGAAACAACCTGTCACATATCCGTTTTGTTGAAACAGATGTCCCAACGTTTCTACGTTCGGGTCGAGTGGCTCTTGTCCTTCGGGTTGTATTTCTTTATTTCCCCGTATTTTGGTATGTCCGGTGTGTTGCCCGGTCATCAACGAAGCTCTTGATGGAGCGCTTACGGCTGTACTTGCATAAAATTGAGTGAAACTCATGCCTTTATTTACGAGCCTGTTCAGATTGGGAGTCGATATCATTTGTTGGCCGTAGGCCTCTATATCGCTGTATCCCATGTCGTCGCAAAGCAAGTAAATGACATTGGGGCGTTCTGTTGTGGCGACAGCATCTCTTTCTTGGGCGAAGCACAAACCCGAAGTAAGGAGCAGGCTGCTTGCAGGGTATATAAATTTATTGGTATTCATACGTTTTATAAAGGTGTTTAAAGTTTGCTATCGAGAAGTTTGAGTGTGGTCGTTTTCCCGTTTTCCGGTTCGATGACTAAGACGATAAATCTTTCGGGATATTTCAATTCCCCTTCGAAGACGGTATCGGCAGAAAAGTAATTTCCTAACAGTTGGCCGGAGAGGCTCACTGCTTTGATCGTGTTGCGTCCGTCCAGTCCGGTTATGCTCAGTCGTCCGTCGTAGAGGTGGGCTTTGGGTGCTACGCTTCTGTCTCCGTTTTCAATTCCTGTGGGGGTTTTTAAAGGCACTCGATAAAAATACCACCCCGAACCTGTTCCTATACCGGCGTTGTATAGAACGACTCCCCATGTACCGTCTTGGGCGTTTAACAGATAGGAATTGTCGCCTTCGTACTTGATAGAGTAGCTCCCGTTTTCATGACCGCTGGATTCGATTGTGAATTGACTCCCGAGAGTAGAAGCGGTAAAATATTCTTTTTCTAAGACTTTCGACCCGGATATTTGCAAGTTCGTCCCTTTGTTTACGATATATACCCGATTATTTCCGGCATCTTCCAACCGCCAGAGAAATTTGTCTGTTTGGTTCGCCGGTTTTTCCACCCTCAGTGCGGTGGAATAATCCCCACCTGTGTTCGTATCATAGGCGATATATCTCTCTTTTCGGTTGGCGTCGGTGTGAGCATTCATGATTTGATACCAAATCGGGTCTTCGGCCGTGCTTATTTCGGGGGTGGCTAATACGGGAACAGCGGCTTCGAATACGGCTATCAGGCTCGTACTTTTCGTTACGGTAAATGTGTAGACCGATTCTTCACTCACGATTTCGTTTCCCTCTTGCCAACCTTTGAATTCTATGGCAGACTCCGAATTTTCATTGATAATAGCTTTTACGGTGACTTGTGTCCCTATTTCGTAACGGCCGGCGTCGTTTGCCGGTGTTTCGATAATGGCAGTTCCCAGTTCGTCGTTGTTCGATGATACGCTTATAAAGCGGTCGGTTCTATCCGATGCTTCCAAAACATACACTACGAAATCATATACCCGTCCGCTAATCGAGGCATCGGCCGAGGAGGGGGTTGTCGATTCGATTCTTATGCGTATGCGAGTTTTTCCGAGTTCTGCGTTTTCGGGTATCGCTATGGTCTGTACGAAACTTTTGGTGGAGGCTGCTACTTGGGCGGGTCGTGATTCCTTTTCGAATACACCGTCGCGGTTCCAGTCGGTGTAAGTCGAGAGGGTATAGTTCGACGGATCGACGGTCATAGTCGCATTGAACTCGAAAGTTTCGCCCGCGATCAATAAGGAAGTCTCTTTCGACACTATGGCGAAATAACTGCCGGGAGAGTTCGGTTTTGCATATCCCAACGGGTAGATGACTGCATCGCCCGAGGTCGTTGCCGAAGAGATATAGCCTCCGTTGGCAGATCCGGCCGGCATTTGGTATATGGGGCTTTTTTCGCTGATACGTCCCAGCCGTATCATGGTTTCGAAAGGGTTCGATGAAATGTAGTCGTTACTCGAATCGTCGGCGGCTATTGCCGGTATTGTCATTGTAGCAACGGTGGCCGCTGCCAGAAATTTAAAGAATATATTCATGTCTTATCTATTGGATATAAATACAAAAGCATAGGACAATATAATTTTATCCTATGCTTTTATATCAGAGTTATTTAATGAATTTGATCATTTCTCCGCCTACATTTGCGATATACACACCTTTTTCGAGGGCCGATACAGAGATTTCCGTTGCATTGTCTACTTGCAAGACAATCTGTCCCGACAAATTATAAACGGTGGTTTGGGTGGGATTGGGGGAAATCAAGAGTCCGGCGTGAGCATCGTAATAAACCTTACCGGAAGCTATTCCTTCGATTCCCGATGCCGGAGAGATGGCGATTTCGAAATCATAGGCAATACCGTTTCTTATCTCGTTATAGAATTCGGTGAAGACTTTCGAGGGCCAGTCGTTGGACCAGGGATCGGGCCCCATGTAAACGATGCGCATGCGATAGGTTCCGGGAGCGGTTTCGGCCGGAACGGTTATCGTTCTGTCCCAACCTTCTGTAACATTGCCGTTAGGATCTTCGAAAGTATTGTCGCCTGAGTTATTGCCTACGGCAGCGTAAATCTCGTTTTCGCCGCTGAATTCTTTATCGTTGTTCCAGTCTATGTAGAGTGTTTGGTAAGACCAAACGATTTCAGGTTCGCATACGATGTCTCTATATCCGTTGTTATAGGTGATATCCTCGTTATACTGCTTGAAATTCATGGAGAAGTTTTCAACACCCTCTTCGAGGCGGATTGGATTTTCGGTCTTGTCGATAACAGCTCCTTCTACTTGTGGTGTATGTAGTTTTTTATATTCGGTGAAGGGGAGTTCTTCTTGGGTTGCGCAGGTGAACAGAGTCTCGGTTTTATCGCCTGCGGTATAAGAAACAGAGCCTAAATAACGGTTCTGTTGATTAAGGTCCGTGACGTAGAAACGGGTCATGATGGGATAATCCTTTTCGACGAATTCGGCGACGAGAGTTTTATCTTCTGTTCCTTCGTAAGAATAAGTGTGTCTGTAACTTATAACAGTTTCAGTTCCCTCTTCCACCCATCTGTAAAACATATAGTTGTCGGCTGCGGTCGCTTTTACGATAAGAGCTTCCGTTTCAGGAACCTCTACACTTGTCGACTCTTTTCCTTCTATGGATACCGATCCTTTTGCCGAGTCTGCCGATTTTACTGAGACGGTTTTGGTAGCCGTTGGAGGGGTGTATTGAGCCGGATAGAAAAACCAGCCCGAGGCTTGGTGTGTTCCCATTTCATAAACGGTTACACCGTAATCCCATGACGTATCTGCGGCGTTCAGATAAGCGGCTCCCGAAATCCCGGTGTAATCCAGACAGTATTGTTTATCGGCACACTGCTGTTGTCCTGTGGAAGCAGATGTGGCCAGTACCCAAACAGCACCCTCGTTTGCACTCATCTCTAACATCGTATTGTTGATAGCGGTAGCTTCTACTGGAACAACAATGCGCATACCGCTCGAATGAACCAGTACGCAGTAATTGTCGCCTCCGTCCGCCTTTTCCAAACGCCAGATGTAAGCAGCATCGGTTGGCGGTGTGGTTAGCTGGTCGGTACATAAATTCGAACCGTCCCATTTCATAAATCGGTTTTGTCGATCGGAAGCCGTGAGGTGGGACGACATCATTGTATACCATTTGGGGGATTCCGCTGTGCTTATTTCGGGTTCGACGACCCCTGAAATAGGAGTAACCTGTGCTACGGATAGATTTGAAACAAGTAGACCTGCTAAAAGCAGTAACGGATTAAATAAAGATTTTTTCATACATAAAGTGTTTTTAATGGGTAATTAAATGTGTTTGTTTATTTTTTTAATGATATTAGTAACGAACGGTTGTCTTTTATATAATTTTATTATGGGTTATTTCTAACGGTATGTAATCGCTTATATATTTTATAACTAATATGAAGGTTTAATCCCTAGTGAGAAAATTGGTTTTTTATGATTTACCCCATAAATAGTAATATTATACTATAATTAATTATATATTTATAAGGTGAATTTCTCCCATCGACTGCTAAAAGTATTACTATATTGGAGATGGAAGTCTGAGTGAATACCCTCGAAGAGGTTCTCGAATGTCGCTTGAAAAAAATTAAAACAGTTTCTAAATATTTCGTATTGGATTATTTCTTAAAAAAGTTGTAAATTGCAGCGAATTTTAAATTTCAGGTTATGAAAAGATATTTGGTCACCGGTGCGGCCGGATTTATTGGGGCGAACTTTTTGAAATATTTGTTGAAAAAGTACGAAGAAGATATATATGTGGTCGTTTTAGACAAACTTACGTATGCCGGGAATCTGGGTACTATTAAAGACGAAATAGCCGATTCGAGAGTGCGGTTCGTGAAGGGGGACATACGCAATGCTGAATTGGTAGCGAACATTTTTGCCGAAACCGATATAGATTATGTGGTCAATTTTGCGGCCGAATCGCACGTAGACCGCAGTATAGCCAATCCGCAGCTCTTCTTGGAAACGAATATATTGGGCACGCAGAATATGCTCGATTGCGCCCGCAAGGCTTGGTATAAGGGAAAAGATTCCGAAGGGAAGCCTCTCTATGCCGAGGGAAAGAAATTCTTGCAAGTATCGACCGACGAGGTCTACGGCTCGTTGTCTAAGGATTATATCGACCCGCAGCCGTTGGAAATTACCGATGCCGATGTGCGCAAAGTGGTGACCGGACGTACCGACCTGCATACTTATGGCAAGCGGTTCTTTACGGAGACGACACCGCTCGATCCCCGTTCTCCTTATTCGGCTTCGAAGACGAGTGCCGATATGTTCGTGAGGGCTTACCACGAAACCTACGGCATGCCGGTGAATATTACCCGGTGTTCCAACAATTACGGTCCCTATCATTTCCCGGAAAAATTGATACCTCTGATTATCAAGAATATATTGGCCGGTCAGAAACTCCCGGTCTATGGTAAGGGCGACAATGTGCGCGACTGGCTCTATGTGGAAGACCACGCTAAGGCTATCGATGCCGTATTGGAACGCGGCCGTATCGGCGAAGTCTATAATGTGGGCGGATTCAACGAAGAACAGAATATCAATATCGTGAAGCTCATCATCGATATTATTGCCCGTATCATGCGGGAAGAACCGGAATATCGTAGGGTATTGAAGACCGATGTGAAGAATATTAACGAGGATTTGATTACTTTCGTGGGCGACCGTCCGGGGCACGACATGCGTTATGCCATCGATCCGTCGAAGATTGCCCGTGAATTGGGCTGGTATCCCGAGACCCCCTTTACCGTGGGGATAGAGAAAACTGTACGTTGGTATCTCGATCATCAAGATTGGGTGGACGAAGTAGTCAGCGGCGATTATCAGAAATATTATGAGGAAATGTACCATACGGATTGATTCCCACGGGAATGACGGCTATAAAAAAAGGAACGGCAGCCGGCCAGCTGTGACCGGCTGCTGTGTAATCGGACGGAGGTTCATCCTATGAAGGGTATTATTCT
>ENA-OPBO01002659-OPBO01002659.1-human-gut-metagenome-genome-assembly--contig:-NODE-2659-length-10134-cov-4.600655_pt1 | contig 10134 bp, 10 predicted proteins | sample MGYA00241071_ERZ501458 | MGnify/ENA primary metagenome ERZ501458 (study PRJEB25962, sample SAMEA2042509) | human gut metagenome | biome: human gut; feature: human-associated habitat; material: faeces...
TGCCGCGGCCTATAGTCCATGGGAAGCCTTTGGCCCAGGGCCTGGCCCAGCAGCACCGCCGCCAGCACCAGCACCAGATATCCCCCCGCCAGCCACCGGCCGTCCAGCCGCACCGGCGCGGCCTCCACCGCATAGCCGCAGTTGTCCAGGGCCCGGGTCAGCCGGGTCAGCTGCCGCAGAATGATGATATACAGCGCCAGCAGCAGCCATAGCGCCAGTCCCTGCAAGGTCTGGCCCAGCAGGCCGGTGAGGATCAGCGCCCCGTACCACAGCACCAGGGCCCCCGCCGCCTTGGCGGAGGGCTTTTCCTGCCCGGCCTTGCGGCCGATCTCCTTCATGCCCCACCACAGGCCCAGGCACACCAGCCAGAACAGGATGCCCAGAGTCCAGGCTATGGCCGTCTCCAGCCAGGGGACCAGCCGGGACAGGACGGTGCCCATGACGACGGCATAGCCTCCCCGCAGCGCCGCCAGGGCTATGGACAGCCGCCAGCAGCTGCGCAGGCAGCCGTTCTCCTGCCGCAGGGTCCGGAACCCCAGCACCAGCAGGATGTTGCCCACCATGGGCAGAAGATGCTGCAGATTCCAGAAGTTCAGGGTGATGCCGGTCAGTCCGATGCCCCACAGAACGCAGCGCATGGCCTGCCGCCAGGGGGTCACCCGGGCCGCCGGCAGCTGCTCCTCCGGCAGCTGCTCCAGCAGGGTCTGCATATCCCGGTCAAAGCGGATGTCGTCCGTCACAGCAGGTCACCTCCCAACAGATTCCGCAGTCTCTGCCGCAGGCGGTACAGCCGCCCCTCGGCGGCCCGCTCCGTGATGCCCAGCTCTGCGGCGATCTGGGCGGTGGATTGGCAGTAGTAATACTTCCGGAAGAACAGCTGCTGTTCCTCGCGGCCCAGGGACCGGATGGCCGTCTGAAGCTGCTCCCGCCGGTCCTTTTGCAGCAGGGCCTCCTCGGCGCTGCCGTCTCCGTGGGGCATGGTCTCGTCCAGGGGCTCCTCCCTCCGCAGCCGCCTGGCCCGGTTCAGGGCCATGTTCCGGGCCAGCACCGTCAGCCACGGCACGAACTGCCCCCGCTCCGGCGCATAGTCCCCGGCCCGCTGCCACAGGCGCAGGGAGATATCCGCCAGGCACTCCTCCCGCTCCCGGGGGTCTGTCAGAATGGGTTTCAGGATATATTGCAGCAGCGGTCCGTGCCGCCGCAGCAGGGTCTGCAGGGCCGCCTGGTCCCCGGCGGCGATCTGCGTCATCAGCTGCTTGTCGTCCATGTCCGTCGCCTCCCTGTTTCTCTCTACTCTATAGTACACACCGCAGGGCCAAAACCCACGGCAATTTTTCTCACTTTTGAACACATATTAACACAAAACACCGCCTTGCGCCAGGGGGGGCGGTGTGTTATACTATGTATAACAACACACTGGGTAATTGTGCCCATTTTTTCAGAAAGAGAGAGACCATGACCACCAAAGATTACCAGACCCGCAGACCGCTGCGCATTTTCCTGTCCTATTTCCGCCCCCACCGGGGCCTGTTCCTGCTGGATATCAGCTGCGCCTTCCTGATCGCCGTCATCGACCTGGCCTTCCCCTTGATCTCCCGCACCGCCATGTACCACTGGCTGCCGGATAAGCAGTTTTCCATTTTCTTTACGGTCATGGCTCTGGTGGTGGCGGCCTTTGTCCTCCGGGCGGGGCTGTATTTCGTGGTGGGCTATTGGGGCCACACCTTCGGCATCCTGGTGGAGGCCGATATCCGCCGGGACCTGTTCGCCCATATGCAGGACCTGGGCTTTGACTTTTACGACAAAAACCGCACCGGCCAGCTGATGAGCCGCCTGACCACGGACCTGTTTGAGCTGACGGAGCTGGCCCACCACGGGCCGGAGGACCTGTTCATCTCGCTTGTCACCATTGTGGGGGCGCTGGCGGTGATGTTCTCCATCCAGTGGCGGCTGGCCCTGGTGGTGTGCTGCATCATCCCCGTGTTCCTGCTGGTGGTGCTGTACCGCCGCCGCCAGATGTCCCAGGCCTCCCGGGCCGCCAAGCAAAAAACCGGCGCCATCAATGCCGAGATCGAGTCCGGCCTCTCCGGCGTCCGCACCACCAAGGCCTTCGCCAACGAGGCCCAGCAGCAGCGGCGGTTCGACGGGGCCAACGAGGTGTTCAAAACCTCCAAGCGCAATTTCCACAAGGAAATGGGCTTTTTCAACGCCAGCATGGAGCTGTTCATCAGCCTGCTGTCCGTGGCGATGATCGCCGCAGGCGGCTGGCTGATTATGAAGGACCGGCTGAACTATATCGACCTGATCACCTTCAGCCTGTATATCACCACCTTCATCAGCCCCGTCCGGAAGCTGGCCAACTTCGCCGAGATGTTCTCCAACGGCTTTGCGGGCCTGCACCGGTTCATCGAGCTGATGGCCACGGAGCCCACCATCCAGGACGCCCCCGACGCCGTGGAGCTGACGCAGGTGCAGGGCCGGGTGGCCCTGGAGAATGTCCACTTCTCCTACGACGACGGCAGCCCCGAGGTGCTCCACGGGGTGGACCTGACGGTGCAGCCCGGGGAGACGGTGGCCATTGTCGGCCCCTCCGGCGGCGGCAAAAGCACCCTGTGCCAGCTGGTCCCCCGGTTTTACGACCCCGACAGCGGCGTGGTATCCGTGGACGGGACCGACGTGCGCCGCCTGACCCAGCACTCCCTGCGCCGGGCCATCGGCATCGTCCAGCAGGACGTGTTCCTGTTTGCCGACACCATTCGGGAGAACATCCGCTACGGAAAGCCCGACGCCTCTGACGCGGAGGTGGAGGAGGCCGCCCGCCGGGCGGAGCTGTATGACGACATTGCCGCCATGCCCAACGGGTTCGACACCTATGTGGGCGAGCGGGGCACCCTGCTCTCCGGCGGACAGAAGCAGCGGGTGGCCATTGCCCGGATCTTCCTGAAGGACCCGCCCATTCTGATCCTGGACGAGGCCACCTCGGCTCTGGACAGCATCACCGAGGCGAAGATCCAGCACGCCTTCGACGAGCTGAGCCGGGGCCGCACCACCCTCATCATCGCCCACCGGCTCTCCACCATCCGGGCCGCCCACCGCATCCTGGTGATCCGGGACGGCCGCATCGCCGAGCAGGGCACCCATCAGCAGCTGCTGGCGGCAAACGGGGCCTATGCCGGACTCTATCACACCCAGAATCTGGGGGAATACCATGGATAAACGCGAAATGCTGGACCGGCTTGCGGCAAACGGCGATGAGCGATTGCTGCTGGGCCGGGTCTGGGACAAATATGAACAGTGCCGGCGGCGGAATCTGCCGGAGGGAACGGGCTTTCTGTCCCCGGCGGAGCAGGCGGCGGCCCAGCGGCTGCTGAACGCCCTGTCCGTCTCGGAGGGATATACCTTCTGGGGTGGATACGACGGGGCCCAGCGGCGGCAGCTGTGGTTCCTGCCGGACTGGCAGGAGGCCCCGGAGGAGGATGCCGTCCGGGTGGTCCGGGCCTCGTTTTACGAGGAGGACGCCCTGACCCACCGGGACCTTCTGGGCAGTCTCATGGCCCTGGGTCTGACTCGGGAGACCCTGGGGGATATCCTGGTGTTTCCCCGCTGGGCCGACGTACTGGCCACGGCCCCGGCGGCGGAGCTGCTGCTGTCGGACTGGACGGACGCCGGACGGGTGCGGCTCCATACGGCCCCGCTGCCCCTGGCTCAATTGACGCCGCCCCAGGAGAAAACCAAGGAGATCCGCGACACGGTGTCCTCCCTGCGGCTGGACAGCGTGCTGGCCGTTGGCTTTTCCCTGAGCCGGGGAAAGGCCGCCGAGGCGGTGACCTCCGGCCGGGTCCAGGTAAACTGGACCGACTGCCAGAAGCCGGACCGCCCGGTGGCCCAGGGCGACACCCTGACCCTGCGGGGACTGGGAAAATGCGTCCTGGAGGAGGTCGGCCATCAGACCAAAAAGGGCAGGGTGTTCGTCACCCTGAAGCGTTATCTATAAAAGAGGGAGAGATCACATCATGGATGAAAAGAAAATCGCCCGCATCAACCAGCTGGCCGCCAAGGCGAAAACGCCGGAGGGCCTGACCCAGGAGGAACGGGAGGAGCAGCTGCGCCTGCGCCGGGAGTATATCGACTCGGTGGTGGGCAATCTGGCCCGGGAGCTGGACAATACCTATGTGGTGGATGAGCACGGCAACAAGCGCAAGCTCCGCCCGAAAGGAGAGCAGTGATGGCCTATTCCTATGACGACCGGGACCGGGAGTTCCGGCAGTCGCCTCCCCCCAGACCGCCCCGGAAAGAGGACAACGATCTGGGGTCCTGGATTCTGATCATCTTTCTGTTCATCGTGGCATGGCCGGCGGGGCTGGCGGTGCTGCTGTCGAAGGTGCTGGGGAACGACTCCCGGCGGAAAAATGCCGCCCGAAGCACCCGGTCGACTGTGTCCCGCAGTGACCCGGCCGTGTCCCGGGCAAATCCCAACCCGTCCCAGGCCCGTCCCGGGACGGCTTCCGCCGCCGGGCGGAAGGTCACCAAAACCCCCCAGTATTCCGCAAAAGCCGCCCGGAACATGAAGATCGTGGGCCTGGTGCTGCTGTTTGCGGGGCTGGTGTCCCTGGTGGAGGGCATCGGCGCTGCGACTGGCGGCCTGAGCTGGGCCCTGCTGGCCAGCCTGTTTCCCACCATGGGCCTGGCCGCCGGAGGTCTGGGCCTGCTGCTGGCCGGAGGCGTCATGACCCGCCGGGCCCGCCGCTTCGGCAAGTATCTGGCCTGTGCCCACGGGCAGGAGGCGGTGTCCCTGAAAAAGCTGGCGGTGGCGGCGGACGTGTCCCCCCGGAAGGTGGAAAACGACCTGGAGATCATGATCGAAAAGGGCCTGTGGGGCGAAAATGCCTATCTGGACCTGGGAAGCGATATGCTGTTCCGGTCCCCGGAGGCGGCGGACGCCTTCTTCGGCAAAAAGAAGCAGGAGCAGGAGGTTCAGGAGCCGCCCCAGGCGGAGCAGGGCTATTCCGGCGTCCTGCGGGACATCCGCCGGGCCAATGACCGCATCGCCGACCCCGTCCTCAGCCAGAAAATTGACCGGCTGGAGGAGGTGGCGGGGAAAATCTTCCGCATCATCGAGAAGGAGCCTGCCAAAAAGGCCAAGGCCAGCACCTTCCTGAATTACTATCTGCCCACCACCCAGAAGCTGCTGGACTCCTATGCCGAGTTTGAGGAGGCTGGGGTCAGCGGCGAGAACCTGAACCAGGCCAAGGCCAAAATCCAGAGCACCATGGACAGCATCGTGGCGGGGTTCGAGCGGCAGCTGGATGAGCTGTACCGGGCCGACGCCATGGACATCGACAGCGACATCCGGGTCATGGAGACCATGCTCCGCCGGGACAGCGCCACCGTGGCCGACGATTTCGGCCTGGGCGGCAGCACGGCGGTGCAGCAGGAGGAAGAATAAAGACGGAAATAAGGAGGAAAAGCCCCATGAAGCGTGTTTTTGCCCTGATTTTAGCCCTGTGCATGGCCTGCGCCCTGTTTGCCTGCGGGAAGAAACAGACGGAGGTGGCCCCCGGCGGAGATAGTCCCACGGTGACCCCCGGGGCCACGGACCCGGGAAACGGCCCGGCGGAAAATCCCGGCGGCAGTACCGGTGTGCCCGGCGATGCAGGCAGTACCGGAAATGCCGGAAACGGCGGAAATACCACCGGCAGTACCGGCAGCGGCTGGGCCGGGACCCGGGTGGCGGTGATCTATTTTTCCTGCACCGGCAGCACCCGGACGGCGGCAGAGCGCATCCGGGACATGACCGGGGCGGACCTGTATGAGCTGACCCCGGAGCAGCCCTACACCAGCCAGGACCTGAGCTATAACAACGATGCCTGTCGGGCCAGCCAGGAGCAGAAGGACCCCGCCGCCCGGCCCCGGATCGCGGGCCAGCCCCTGGACCTGTCCCAGTATGGCACCATCTATCTGGGCTATCCCATCTGGTGGGGGACCGCGCCCCGGATCATCAACACGTTCCTGGACAGCTATGACCTGACCGGGAAAACCATCCGGCCCTTCTGCACCAGCGGCAGCAGCGGCATCGAGACGTCGGTGGCGGATATCCGGGCGGCTGTGCCGGAGGTCAACGTGACGGCGGGCCTGCGGGTGGACGACCCCGACGGCAGCGCCCTGAAGTCCTGGGTGCGGGAATAAGAGCTTGTCAAAAAAGGGCGTTGCCTTTTTTGACAAAAGAGATTTCGCTCCGACCCGTGTGTTTTCACGCAAAAATGCGCGAAAACACACGGGTCGGAGCGCAAAGTATTTTTCGCGACGTACACGCCCAACGGAAGTCCCCTTGGGGGGCGCCGCCGCGAAAAATGGATGGAACACTTCGCGGCCTGCGGGCCGCGAACTCTGCGAGGCGTTTTTGACAGCCTGGAATAAGAGGAGTCCGGCGCGTGCCGGGCTCCTTTAACCTGTAGCCTGAAAAAAACTCGCCTGCCGGAGGTCCGGCGGGCGGGTGCTTTTTTATTCGGCGGGATGGGGTGCGATCGCCATCAAGCCTTATTGCTTTGCCAGATCGGAGAAATAGTCCTCCAGGGCGGATTCCGCGTATATGTAACAGCCGTCGCAGTCCTTGGCCTGGGAGGAAATCGCTTCGGCCAGCACCGGATCGGCATCCGCCGTCATTTCCGCAAGCTGTGCGCTGTCCAGCGTGGTCCTGCCGGGAACGCAGGTGTCCTGGGCGCTCATGGTGCCGAAGCTGTCCAGGAAATACCGGTCTCCGGCTTCGTCATACACGACATACAGCACCGTGTTATAGTCGGTGATGGGGTGATATTTTTCCCCGCTGCCGTCATAGTCCCGCAGGAAAACCAGAAGCTCGGTTCCGCTGGTAAACAGGGGATAGTCGGGAGAGGTCGCCTCGGAACAGCCGCCCTGCACCAGGGTGAAGCTCCGGGGAAGGTCGCCCTTGTAGGACTCCTGAACGGACGCGTCAAAGAACGTGACCCAATTGCGCAGGTCCTCCCCCTGCCAGTCGCCTACCTTGACCCGAGCCACGGCGTCCGCCTCTTGGAAGGCGTCGGACACGGAATAGCAGCGCTCAAACATGGAATTGATCTGCATCTCGCCCCACCGGCTGGGGGGCAGGACGGGCTCGTGGGCCGCGCAGGCCGTTACGGACAGCAGCATCAGGGCCGCTAAAAGCGCGGACAGATTTTTCTTCATGCTCGTGATTCTCCTTTTTTACGTTTAGCCGGCGGACAGGCGCGCGAAATAGTCCTCCAGGTCGGTCAGACGATAGAGGTCGCCGGAGGACGCAGCCGGCCGGTCCGGGTCGGCCTGGGAGGGCGCAATGGCAGCCAGAACCGGGTCCTGCTTTGTCAGATTGTCCCTGATCTGAAGAAGCTGCTCCTGCCCCGGGTGCGCAACGGCCGGGCAATCGGCGGGCTGATTGATCTGACTCCATTGGGTCATCATGCCCAGGGCGTCCAGAACGTAGGACATGCCGCTGTCGTCCCGGGTTACATACATCACCGTGGAATACGTGTTTATCAGCTCATAGGCGTCCGGATACTCTACCAGGTCGTAGGTATCCCGGTACATGGACACATCGTATTTGATCAAGAACAGCAGCAGCTGATTGCCATAGGTGAATACGGGATAGTTTCGGTAGGTCCAGGTGGAGCAGCCCTCCTGGGCCAGGACAAACTCATGGGGGATATCCCCCTTGTACACTTTTTGGACCGTTGTCCGGAAAAAGGTTCGCCCGGTGATCAGCTCCTCCTCCAGCCAATCCCCCACCGTAACAAGGGCCACCACCTCTGCGGCGTCATAGGCCTCCGACAGGGAGTAGGTGTGGGGCAGCATTCCTTGGGACTCTCCCTCCCCCCACCGGCTGGGGGGCAGGACGGGCTCGTGGGCCGCGCAGGCCGTTGCGGACAGCAGCATCAGGGCCGCCAGAAGCGCGGATAGAATTTTCTTCATATTCGTTACCTCCTGCATGATATGGGGGCGTATGGGTCAGGCGCACAAGCGGAATACGGCGAAGCTGCCTATGCGCCGGGGAAAAGTGCGTGGGTGCGTCTTGCCCAAATAACGGGGGCTTTGCTTGCGGAGCTATCTGCAAAATCACGGAATATCATACGCATAAATCGTTTCATTTCTGCAAAACGCACTATTTTACAATCATCCTGTTACATTATATATAACATATTTCCCGGGAGAAGTCAACGGCCTTGCGGGGGAGACTGGAAATCTCCGGGGAAGTGTGGTAAAATAACGGAAAACAAGCGTTGAAAGGGTATGTGCTATGCGTATACTGGTTTTATCCGATTCCCACGGGTGCGTGGACCCTATGCAGCAGTGCGTGGAGCTGGTACAGCCCCAGGCCATCCTCCATCTGGGGGACTGCGTGCGGGACGCCCAGCGGCTGGAGGAGCGGTATCCGGATATCCCGCTGCTGGGAGTGCCCGGCAACTGCGACTATGGCGGCCTGGACCAGCCGGAGCGGCTGACGGAGCTGGGCGGGGTGCGGATCCTGATGATGCATGGCCACACCCGGCGCGTGAAGTCCGGCCCCATGGCGGCCATATACGCCGCCCGGGAGTGCGGGGCGGACATCCTGCTGTTCGGCCACACCCACCAGCCGGTGGTGGACCGCAGCGGCGATTTCTGGGTGATGAATCCCGGGTGCATCGGCCCCAGCGTCCGGCGGACCTATGGGGTCATCACCTTAGAGGACGGGAAGGTGGACTGTGCCGCCTTCCGCCTGTGAGAGGAGGCGGCGGACATGGGACTGCGGCTTTCGGCGGCGGGCATTTTCCTGCTGGGGGCGGTGGGTCTGCTGCTGCACTCCACCCTGCTGGAGACGGGACACATCCGGCCGGGGATGTTCTGCTTTTATACCAATCTCAGCAATCTGCTGGTGCTGGTGTATGAGCTGGCCCTGGCGGCGGTGCCGGAGGGGGCGGTGCGGCGGCTGCTGACCGGCAGCGGCGTGGCCCTGTCCATGACGCTGTGCATCTATGTGACGCACCTGATCTATCACTTTGTGCTGGTGCCGGACGCCAGGCGCCGGGGGAAGAAATTCGCCGACTTCGGCGGCAGCTTCGGGAACCTGTGCGTCCACTATGGGACGCCGTGGCTGGTGGTGGGACAGTGGCTTCTGTGGGGGAACAAGGCCGGGCTGACCGCGGCCTCCGCCGCCCGGTGGCTGGTGCTGCCCCTGGCGTACTTCGTGTATGCCATGCTGCGGGCCAGGACGGGGCGGCCCATCGGCCACACGAAGCTGCTGTACCCCTACACCTTCATGGACCCGGAGAAGCTGGGGGTGAAAAAGTTCTGCCTCAGCGTCACGGCGGTGCTGGCGGGGTTCTTCCTGCTGGGCTGCCTGTTCGTGGCCCTGGGGCGGTGGATGGGATAAAGCAAAAAATGCGCCCCCGGGGCGCGTTTTTGACAAGCTAACAGGACCTCCTGCTGCGGCAGGAGGTCCTGTTTTATAGGGGTCACAGCCACACGGTCCGGCGGCACAGGGCGTCCAGGGCCTCCAGGGCCCGGTCCACCTGGCCGGGGGTGTTGTAAGGCCCGAAGGAGAAGCGGATGGCCCCGGTGGGGAAGGTGCTCAGGGTCCTGTGGGCGTTGGGGGCGCAGTGCAGCCCCACCCGCACCTGGATGCCGAACTCCCGGCCCAGGGCGTCGGCCACAAAGGCCGGGTCCGTGTTCTCCGGCACCACCGGCACCACGGCGGCCCGGTTTTCCGCCCCGGCCAGACCCACCAGCCGCAGATTGGGGATGGACGCCGCCCCCCGGAGGAACCGGTCCGTCAGGGCCTGCTCATGGGCCCGGATGGCGTCGATGCCGGTTTCCTCCAGCCAGGTCAGGGCCGCGTGAAGGCCCATGATCCCCGGCAGGTTCAGGGTCCCGGCCTCGAACCGGTCCGGCAGGAAGGACGGCACCTCCTCGGAGTGGCTGGCGCTGCCGGTGCCGCCGGACAGCAGCGGCTCCAGCTCCGCGGCCAGCTCCTCTATCGCTATCGCCCGGTCGGGAACAAGACGGACCGGTTTGCCGTCTCTTATCTCAAAGACCGCGTTATATATCTGCTGGCGCCTCGCGTCCAGGCAGCAGCAGACGCGTGTGCCTTCGCCAGCGGCGACGCCG
>ENA-OPBO01002663-OPBO01002663.1-human-gut-metagenome-genome-assembly--contig:-NODE-2663-length-10119-cov-3.221781_pt1 | contig 10119 bp, 13 predicted proteins | sample MGYA00241071_ERZ501458 | MGnify/ENA primary metagenome ERZ501458 (study PRJEB25962, sample SAMEA2042509) | human gut metagenome | biome: human gut; feature: human-associated habitat; material: faeces...
GTCTTTGGATATTTCAAAGAAAACAAAAAGGGAGATAAGCTCTACAAGAATTTTATAGTTAAATCACTAAACAAAATAGAAAAAAGACAAGAAAACTAGGAGAAATAATATAGAATTTCGCAGCTGGAGTTGTATTTTAAAGGAAGTTGCAACTGCAATTGTTGCAGGTTTATTTTAGTGTTTAATGACTTATAAAATACTATATTATTGATTATTTTTTTAAAATGAGTAAAAATTTATGATTTTTTTATTTTTTAGATTTACCTATTATAATTAAATAATCAAAGGATAAAGTTATGTCTAAGAAAGTACTTGAAATAAAATATCTAAACAAATCTTATGTTAAAAGAAAAATTATAAATAATTTAAATATGACTGTATTTAGAGGAAATGTTTATAGTTTTTTTAAAAAAAAGAGAGGGGAAAACAACTGCTATTAGAATGATAATATCACTTACAAGTGTAGATTCTGGAGAGATTTTAATAAATTACAAATCTGTAATAAAAAAATAGAGATAAAGCAATTAAAAATATAGGAGCTATGGTAGAATCTCTAAAGTTTTATGAAAATCTATCAAGGTATGAATATTTAAAATTAATGGAAAAACTAATTTATGGAACAAGTGATAAAGATATTGATAAATTACTTGGATTAGTAGGTTTAAAAGATAGAGGTAAAGAAAAATTTGCCTCATACTCTTTGGGTATGAAACAAAGACTTGGCATATCTAATGCCTTATTATGAAATACTAATTTAATAATTTTGGATGTAAACTGGTGCAACAGAAAAACCTGTATATAGAGTGTATACAGGTAATATGAAATAGAATATAGGTACTATATACACAAATAATGTGGAAAAATGTGTATGACGTTTATATAGAAAATAACATTGAAAAGGAGTTGCTGAAATGGGAGAACGAAAGATTTTGATGTGTCCTTTGGAGATTGTCATACACAATTTTTTATCATATGTCCCCTTTCACTGGTTTGAGATCAGAAAAGTGGGAATAAAGAATGAATAGGAAAAGAAATCCTTTATCTATGATTTATTTAGCCTGTAAGGCAACGGTATATCCAGAGCCTGGTAAAGCCCATTTTCCAATAGTTATTGTGTTTACATCATCTTTACGATATTCAGATGTATGCTTTTCGTAGGTGTGCACATTGAAGGAAGAAAATGTTCCTGTTTTTAGTTGATATTTGTTATTAGTATCTCCTTTAACTATTATTGTTGTTAAAAAGCTTCTACATGGAAATACTAATTGATACACATGAAAAAAATGTTTAGGTGTAATTATATGGGAAGTTTTATGTACAAGTATAACATTTGCATCGTATATTAAAGGCATCTGATTTTGTATTAAATATGGGAATTGCCTTTTTTCGTCGGTGCGTTTAATGGAAGTATGTATTTGGGAAGAATAATCAAATCCATTGATAGTGTATTCTTCGTGTCGATAACTTTTAGCTTGTTCTAAAGTTTCAAATCTTGGATTGGTTGAATAATAGTTAATTCCTTCTTTTATATTTAAATATTCAATTCGGGTTGTAATTGAGACTTTTAACTGATCGTCAATGATTTCCAAAACTATTTCCCTATTGAAATTATCAATATATGTCTGCTTTTTTATATTATGAATAATTTTATCAGAAATATTATCTATAAAATCATAAGCCAGTCTAATATCACCATTTCTTTTAATGAGTTCATAATTAATACCTTGCTGTAATTGTAAAAGTTTTTGATCATCTACAAGAGATATTTCATTAAGGTTAAAATCATTACCACGAACCCAACCAGGACGTTTTCTCCTTTTAATTTCTTTATGAAGAGATTCAGAGACTTCTTTAGCTAATTCATCTGCAGAACTCCACCATTGAACATTGCGACGACCATGTTTGGCTGTGTTTTTGAAATCTTCAAGCTTTTTACTTTTTAGGGGATCTGCTTCTATAAACTCTTTTTTTAAAGGGACATCGTCTCGGATAATAAAAACAAGAGTTGGAAGACCTATTTGTTGCGCATATCTAAATTCTTTTTCAGTGTAGCTTATACCAATGTCAGGTCCTTCTTCAAATACAGAGCCATAGCGCTGAGCCAAAATAAGAACGTAAAAATCGGAACTATCAATGATTTCCTTAATAATTTCCCACTGATCTTCATCAGAAGCATTAAACATTTCCATTCCCACAGGGAAATTCATCATTGAAAGTATTTCATCACGAACTTTGGTACGAGGTTCAATAAGGTCATTATAAGTGGAAGATATAAAAATCTGATATTTTTTATCCAATGTAATCACTCCTTTAACGAAAATTTTGCACAAACAATAAGATATAAAATGTTGTTATGTTATATATTATAATATCATATTTGTAATAGTAATAAAAGTTTAACAAGCAGTTAAATCAACCGCACTTTAGTTTATATTTAGCAAATATATATTTAAAGATGCTATTATATACATAGGGAGTCGGGGAATGTCGAACTATAGCAAGCCGGAAAAGAAAGCATTGATATCGGTATGAAAGAGTTTTGCAAGTGCAACTAATTCAGATGCCTTAATGTTCATGCGATTTGTTTCCAGTTTGGCATAGATATTTTAGGTGATGGAGATACCCATAAGATTTAACTATGCGACTACTTGGTCTTGAGTCATATTGTTTTCATATTGAATTGCTTGGATATTTTTACCAATATCCATATAAGGTCTAATCTTTTGCTAAATGATGAACTCCCCTTATAAAATAAAAAGTTTCATAATACAGAAACATATACATTGATTCTAAATAGTTTAAATTTTATAATGATTCGTAATAAGGAATTATTTTTAAAAAGAAGAGGTAAAAGTATAATGGATGTGAGATGGGAAAGAGAAAAATTTTAAATCTATGTGGTAAAAGGGACCGAGCATTATTGTCAGGTGAAAAAAGAATATATGGAACGATTGACATATCTGACAGAATTTTTTGAACTGGAAAACTACGGAATCAACTTATGTAAAGAATTTGGGGATGATGTAAAAGAGTCGCTGGAAGCAATGATGAAAATGTTAGATAAGACGGAGTGTACAGAAGATCTATGATTTTATGACGAAGTAAAAGGAGTAGGAAGAATAGTCTACTAAATAACAAGCAAACCACCAGGAACAATTGAATGGGGATAATCGCAAAATTTTCTAAAATGGCTTGATTACAAGCTATAAAGAGAATGAAAAATGGATTCTGGTACTTAAATGGTACTGGAAGTAAAAAAGAATAATTGAAATAATAGTTCCAAGGGGGTTACATTTGGACAAAAAATCAGACCGTAGTTTCAAACTGCGGTCTTTTTGAGTACATATTTTATTTTAAAAATTTTGATTTTATATAATTATGTAGGGTACTATAAATTAGATCATTAAGTAAGTTGAATTAAATATTTAAAAAATATAAAGACTATAACAGGATGTTTGAGGAAACATTTAGATTATATAGCAGGCAAGTAAATTATGCGACAATAAAATGACGGGTTGAGTGTCGGTTTGAATAATACTGAAAAGAAAGTGATAGAAATTTTGATGGAATAATCAGTTGTATGGAAAAATAAGGTGGAAATAGGATACAATAAAAGCAAATAAATTATATATAGATGGGTAAATAGTGGCTTATAGAATTTGACAATTAGTGATTTTGGATATAATTTTGGAATAAGATTAGGTCAGGAAGCATACGGTGCCCTGGCCATTTTTTATGTTATAATACAAGTAATAAAGATAATCCAGAATAAGGAGGGAGTATATTGTCAAAAATTAAAAAAGATCAAATATCAGCTAAGGGATTTTCGATTCAGGTTTATACAGAAGATTTTAAAAATGACTATATAAGTCTTACTGATATAGCAAAATATAAAAACAAGGAAGAACCCAATGTAGTTGTTTCGAATTGGATGCGAAACTATAATACAATAGAATATCTTGGTATTTGGGAGCAGTTAAATAATTCAGATTTTAACCCCCTCGAATTCGAGGGGTATTTAAAAGAGGCGGGTAGTAATGCTTTTACTTTATCACCTCAAAAATGGCAGAAAACCACAAATGCAGTAGGACTATTTGTAAAGTTGGGTAGATATGGTGGCACATATGCTCATAAAGATATAGCTTTTAAATTTGCTTCATGGATATCTGCAGAATTCGAACTTTATATAATTAAAGATTATCAAAGACTTAAAGAAGATGAAAACTCAAAACTATCTCTTACTTGGAATCTGCATAGAGAAATATCTAAAATCAATTATAAAATTCATACAGATGCCATTAAAGAGTATTTATTAAAAGACCTTACAGATGAGCAGTTATCATTTAAATATGCAAGTGAAGCAGATATGCTTAATGTTGCACTCTTTGATAAAAGAGCAAAACAGTGGCGTGAAGAAAATCCTGACCTAAAAGGAAATATGAGAGACTATGCAAGTCTTAATGAACTATTAGTACTTGCTAATATGGAATCCTATAATGCAATTTTAATTGAAAAAGGATTAGAGCAAAAAGAAAGAATGATTGAACTTAGAAATCTTGCAAAGACCCAACTTATATCTTTAGAGAAATTAAACCAATTAGACATTAAAAAACTACCTAAGTAAAATTATTATAGAGTTATTGTCCGGTACTGGTACTGGGACGGGACTAAAAATTTGAAAATGTCCTATAATTAGGTGGATTTAGTGATACTCTAAAAATAGAACCTAGTATTTTAAATGTTTTGGGAAATATCGGACGTTTGGAAAAGAAGAATGGGAATAAAAAATACGCTAAACCGTAAGTTTTAAACTTGCGGTTTTTATATTATAAATTATTTAATGAATCAAAATCTTTGGAAATATTAGATAGTAATTAAACTATACACATTTGATATAATAACTAAGAGGGATAATTCTATTTTAGTAAATCTTAACAATATTATGTAAGAAATTAAAAAGTTTATTCTGATAAAAATCAGTTGTTCACACCAAATTACATTAGTGATTTTATGTGTAAATCTGTATGGGTAAATAAAAATTTGCGAATTTTAGAGCTTTTTAAGCAACATTAGAAGAAGATGAAATAGATTATTTGTCCACAAAGTTATACTAAGCAATTTATGAGATAGCATACCTACTTAAATTAGTAGCACAAATTATTATAGATTAAATATTATAAGAAATAATTAAGGAGAAAGCCTAATGGAAAAAAAGAAAAGAAATTTTTACAAACATCAGAAGAAAGATTCGAGGCAAATATGCATATATATAAAAATATAAAATGGGATTTTGTTCAGAGCTTGCTTGTGTCTAATAAAAGTCTCTATGATAGGATCTTAAAGATGGAAGAAACTGGCGGAGAGCCTGACTTAGTAGATTTGGAAGTCTTTGGAGGTTTAGTATATGTGGATATGGCAAAGGAAAGCCCGAAAGGCCGTCGTAGCCTATGCTATGATAAAAAGGCTAGGGAAAAAAGGAAAAAAACTCCACCACTTTCATCAGCTCATGAAGAAGCTAAGCAAATGGGGATAAGATTAATTAATGAAGAAGAATACTATGCCCTTCAAAACATTGAAGACTTTGATATAAAAACAAGCAGTTGGGTAAGTACTTCAGATGATATAAGAAACTTAGGTGGAGCATTATTTTGTGGAAAAAAATATGGTAGAGCATTTACCTACCATAATGGGGCAGATTCATATTATCAATCAAGAGGGTTTAGGGCCTGCGTAAAAATTGAATAAAAATAATTTGTTTATTAGCTATAATAGATTTTACTGAACTTGGAGATAAAAAATAACAGAAAACCCAGATGTCAATAACTAAAATGTGTTAGTAAATGATGTTATAAACTTAATCGTGAGTAATAAATACTTATTAACTTTAGTTAATGGTACGTTTTACAATTTATATAGAAAAGGAAAAACTTATAAAAAGACATAATGGAGTTAAAGACGGTTCTTTTAAGATTGTTGATAGGGAAGCTGAGAGGGTTAAAAATTTAAAATCTTTTATCCGATATTAGCATGGGACTAAAATTCTAAAAATGTCCTATAATTAGATGGATTGAGTGATATTAGAAAAAACAGAATTAATTAAAGAGGATTTATAATTATGAAATATACATATATAGCTATTTATTTTTCTATATGATAGAGTATCTATTTTTAGTGTTATAATTATAACAACTGAAAATAATAATAGTGGAACTTTTGTTTCAAGATTTAGACTAGAATATAAAGATAGATTGTTGTAATTTTAGAGGGGTAAAAATTATTAATTGTAAAACAAATATTTTAAACATCATCCAAGTTAATAATAAAATTGAATGTAAGTTTAATATATATATAATCTAAAAATAAGGTTTTAAAAGATTAACGGTAACTTGATTTTATTTAAAGGATGATATTTTATATTTAAATTTGAAATAGGTGGTTAAAATTGAAAACAAAAATATACTGGAAAATTCGAGAAAAAATAATTAATTTAATTTTTAAAATTAAAAAAATTAAATTTCGTTTTGATAATATCGGACAGTCATATAAAGAATATAGGTCATTTACCGAAATTCTTTTCAGTAAATTTTTTTCAGGTGCGATTAAAGCAATTATATTAGTGCTCATTTTAGGAAAAATTGATAGTGAACTTTTGGACTATGGAATAAAAAATAGTATTAATGGTAATATATTTGCTGATGTAATCATAGGAGAATTAAGTGTTTCTGGTGTAATTTTAGGATTGTATTATTCTAATATTTCAAGTATATATTCCACAAAATATGCTAGTGCTCCTAAAAAAATAGCTCTTGCTTTTCAATATGATAGATTAACAGTAAAATGCTTAAATAGCATTAGTGGTTTTATTATTTTTGGAACAATTATATTAGTTAAATTATTATTGGAATATAACGTTGGCTGGATATCTGGAAGTGTGCTAATAATATGGTCAATATTTGTGGTAATTTCTTTTGGAATAACAGGAAATAGAATATATCAGCTATCGGATGTTTTGAAGATTGCAGATGATACGTACATTATTTTGAGAAGAGTGGTTTCTAAACAACTTAAACAAAAAATGTACATTTCTGATGTTAACTATCAGAATTATTTTATGAAGATGTCCTCAGATAAAATTGAGTTACTAAAAGCTATCCAAAAGTATGCATTTAATTCTTAACTTGCAGATAGTTCTTCCGTTCTTGATTTTATGTGTTCAAATCTAGAATTAATTGAGCAGTATTGGTTAATTAAAAGTGATCTTTCTAAGGATTCATTTTGGTTTAAAAGAGAATGTAAATATAAACAGTGGCATCTTATTAATGATATAGAGATATCAATTGCGCTGAATACAGGAACATCATTAGGTACAAAAAAAGTAATAGATAATTATTGGTTTGAAGATGAGTTGATGTCGATAAATCGTGAGTGTGTTAAATACTTGATAAAAAAGAATGATTTTGGTATTTTATATAGTTATTTTGTTTTATTCAGCTCAATTTGCAAATCAGCAATTGAACATAAAGAAGCAAATTATTATATTGGACAAATAGATTGGTTGAAAAATGTTATTCAAAATTCAGCAGATAATATTAATATAGAACACAATATTTCTTTTGTAGGTATTGTTGAGTATATTTCTCTTCTATATTTAGATATAATTCTAGAATCAAGCAAGTATTTTCAAAATTTTGATATTGATAAAATAGTTAAATCAGTAATAAATGGAATTGATACTGGAAAATCATATAAATCTATAAAAGCAATAAGAGGACGAGAGTATATAGAAATATATAAGAACATATTGACTGAAGCATATATTGAGGGTCATCGTATAACTCCTGATTGGCTAATAAAGCAATTTGTAGCTAAAGAAGAATTCATTTACGTCAATTCATTGTTTGATGTGGTTAAGGAAGGCATTGAACATGCATATTCATTGAGCAGTTTTTTTGTTGAGAAATAAATGTATTATGAAGCATGTATTTTACTTGCTAGATTCTATGAATATGACTCTAAGTTGTCAATTTTTTATAAATTTGCAAATCAGGTTGAAAAAAATTTAAAAATATATCATCTAGATCCTGAAGATAAATGGGGCGAGAGTAGATTAGAAGGGGTTGAGGAAAAGTTTTTGGATTATAAAAAATATATCCCAGAGATGCTTATGAAATCATCAAGAGCTTTTGCAATAAAGAATTGGGATAGAATAGAAGAATATCCAGACTTTTTGGGCGAATGTTATAATCACGTTGCTGAAGATATCGTTGAATCTATTGTAAACTCAGATAAAAAGCAGTTTGAAAGGTATTATAAAAATCTTACAAAGATGATGCTTTTATATCAGGAGTATATTAGATCTGATTTTATAAAAAACAAAGACTTGTATAGGATAGAGTACACATATTATATATTTACATATCCGATTGCTGAATGGGCGCAAATTGGTGGACTTGGAATATTGTGGGGAGAATTTTTTAAAGATAAAGATGGAGTAGCATCGTAGAAAAAGCTTCGAAAAAAATACTATGTATGGAAGAGAATGAGCTAAAGTCGATAGATTTGGCAAGCAAGTTGATTGAATTCGTATCAGAACGTAATAAATTCATGTTCGGTATAGGTGCAAGAGATATCTTAAAAACAAGACTTAATCAATTTGTTGAAAATGCAATAAAAGTGTTTTCTAATATAGAAATTGAAAGCGAAGGATTTATGAAAGAAATAAAAACAGATAGTAAATTAATAAAAGCATTCTGCCCTAATTTTTTGGATATGGGATTTTCAAGTGATCCTTCTGAGGTATTTTGGGTGAAATGTGTTAATCCATTACTTCCTGAGGGAAAAAGGTATCATACTAGATTTTCATGGGAGAATGATTTAAATGAATAATAGAAGAATAAATAGAAAAATTAAAAAAATATATAAATCTCCAATTAATAATTTATATTCTAATAAATTTTATACTGATTTATTTTATGGATATGAGTATTCTTTAAGCAAAGACAGCCTAAACTCAAGAGATTTTTATAGAATTAAACCTAATGATATTAATGTTATTAAATTATTTGTAGACTTTTATTATGATTTTTCATATAAATTTGGCGAAGTTATAGAGAGAGTTCTTTATAGCATGGTTATTTATGGAAAGTCGTATATTTTTATAAGACCGGAATATATAAAAAATGTCGATAAAGAAGGAAATATTAATAAAAAATATAGATTATGAAGATTCATGGGATAAATTTCAGAAAGGAGAACTTACATTTTCAAAGTTGAGCAATATTTTATGGAAATGAATCTTTGTTTAATGTATTTTTACATAATGAAAAATAAATATTTATAAATTACATGAAATAAATTTTAGAGGTCGTCAAAGTGAAATTATTTAATAAAGAAATAAATGAGAAAATAGCTATAGATTACTTAAAAGCATATGATACTAGATATAAAAACTTAGTAAAATCAGAATGTCCAGACTTTATTTCTGAAGAAGATAGTATAGGGGTGGAGGTTACTATTGTTGAATTTGATGATTTTATTGATAGTTTTAAATATGTAGGAAAAACTTTAAAAGAATATATACGAATGAAAGATATTAAACCAATACAAAAGAACAAATTTGCATTTATTAATAAAATAATAAATGGTAAATATTCATCGGACGTAAAATGTGATTTAAATAAATTTATTGATAGTTTCTATTATAAAAATGGAGATTGCATACTAAAGCTACACTCTATTGAACAATATAGAAAGCTAGATCCATGTACCAACTTATATCAAAAGTCATTATTTCCAAATGAAATGATTATAGAAGACCAAAGAATTATTTGCTACTTGCCATCTGTATTTTGGATTGGGAAATTAGTAGATAAATATATAGATGCTGTAAAAGTAAAAAATCAAAAGTTAAACCATTATAGAAGATTTGATGAAAATTCATTAGTGCTAATAAATTATACTGCGGAATTAGAGGAATCTTTAGCTTTTGAAAAAAGAATTAAAGAAATAGATGGAATAAAATTTGATAAAATATTTGTAATAAATGTATTGTTTGATAATCAAATATATGAAATAGATATAAGAAAATTTTAGTAATTGACAGGAAAAATTTTAAATAAT
>ENA-OPBO01002668-OPBO01002668.1-human-gut-metagenome-genome-assembly--contig:-NODE-2668-length-10109-cov-4.253829_pt1 | contig 10109 bp, 7 predicted proteins | sample MGYA00241071_ERZ501458 | MGnify/ENA primary metagenome ERZ501458 (study PRJEB25962, sample SAMEA2042509) | human gut metagenome | biome: human gut; feature: human-associated habitat; material: faeces...
AGACGTCTTGCAGGACGTGCCGGAAGGAACGGTGTACAGCCCGTACAGCGACATGGGCTGGAGAGGAAGGGCGGTGAGCCCGGAACGGCACGGCCTGCGCGCGGAGTACAACACGTTCCTGCAGTGCAATGAGCGCTGGAGCGTGTACGGGGGCTACGGGCTGGAAGTGAGGGGAAGCTCCTGCTACCACCGCGTGAACGCAGGGGTGTCCAGGAGTTTCTAGAATATTTCTTCAGTAACAACCTGAAGTCATCAAGGAAGTAAGGAGGGGGCGTTTTCCGCGCAGGCCGCGGAAGGCGCCCCCTCTGATTATTTGTGGCTCATCGGAACGATGATGATGTCCTGCCGGCGCCGCATGCGCTCAAATGGAGGTGGAGGGCAGTCAGTCAGACCAGGAAGCCCGGACAATTCTGGACCTGAGTGCCCCGGAGATATTCCTACCAGCTCCGGGTTCCGGTCCGTGAGGCAGAGTGCCGGGGTTCCGAGGGCGTTCCTGCGGCGTAAGCTGCATCCGCATGGCTCTCCTGAGTCATGCCGGGAGGCAGGAAAGGCCTTCGTTTGACGAAGGACAAAGCGTCTCTTTTCATGCTCCTTTTGCCATGCTCTACCTCTTCCGCGTGGAAACCGACGCAGGGGGAACAGGAGCTTTCCCCCCGGAAAACGGAGCGAAATTCCAGGAAACATTGCTCAAAGGCCCCGTTCCCCGCACTTGAAACAGCCCTCCGGCCAACAGGAAAACCGGGGAAGTAATAAACCCCGGCAAACCGCGAAGCCCCAGCTTGAAATCTGAATTGACCTGCAAATCGGAAAGGCGTATCCAGCCTCCCCCCTCCAGAGACATGTTGCTTCCCTGGGCCACGAAATTACTGGTGCGCACATAACCCTTCTCAATGGAAAAATCGCAATCGGCCCTGGATATCTTGTAATTAATCAGATGCCCCAGTCCAGGAATGTAATTAGAGAGGGCTTCCCCCAAAAATCCGAACAGGGGAATTTCCACCAGGTCGCCATGCACCAGGGCAGCCTCCCCCTTCGCCTGAATAGAATTCATATTGCCGCCCTTGGATGAAAACTCAATGGCTCCGTGCACAGTGGCTTTCTCCATTTTTTTGTCATAGGATTTCCCGATAGACGTCAAATTCATGTCCTGGAGGACAAAAGAACCGTTCAGGGCATCCCCATCGTCAATCTGCGCCAGAACGCGGCCCGTGAAGGTTCCGTCCCAGATGGTTCCCATCATCTTGTCCACAACCACCCATTGCGGGGAAATCAACACTTCCCCCTTTGTCCTTCCGAGATCCAGCGTGGTTCCCAGCAGGGGATAGCGCACGCGCCCGGCGGAAGCGTCAAAGCGGATGCGCCCCTTCATCAGCTTCATGTCATCCCCCATCGGAAACATGCCACCGCCGGAAAGCGTTACGGGCCGGGTAAAGACAAACTCCTTCAAAACCCTGGCGGCACTATCAGAAAACATCCGCAGGGTATAGCCGGGATAGGCCTGTCCTTCCAGGCCAAGCACTTCCACCGTATCCTGCACAAAACGGAAATCTATGCTCTTGGCCTTGAGCGTGCATTCCGAAGGACCTCCGGACAATCCGGCGGAAGACAGGTAATTTCCGTTGGAAACCACAGTCGTCACATTGGTCAGCACCAGTTGGTCTGTCACCAGATGGGCATCCGCCCGGGCGGACTTCAAGTCCACCCCCCTGTAGCGCGTGTTGGTTGCAGAAATAGTAGCCTGCAAGTCGTAAGCCTTTTCCAGATTGTACAAACCCAACGTTCCCTGGAAGGAAAACTCTAGGCCGGAATCCTTGCGGAAGACAAAGCGGTTCATGAAAAAGTCGTCATCCTCCATGCTCAACAATTGGTCTATCGTTTGCAGCGGAACTGTGGACTGCCCCATCACAAACATCTGACCGTCCAGAAAACCGTTGGCGAACAATTCAAAGACACCCTTTTCCATTTCCACCCGGCAGTTTTGCACAAAAAGCTGGTTGGGACGGTATTCCGCTTCCACATTCGCCATTTTGACAGGAACCTTGTTCCAGGCAAGATTCTCCGCATGGATGCGTGCTCGGACCAGAGTCGGCTCCACAGGCTTGCCCTCCGGAATATCCAGCCTGCCGTGTACCCATAAAACCGCTTTTTCCGGAAGCTGCAAATGTTCAGGGACAGAAAACCAATTTCCAGCCAGAGTCTCCAGCAGTTCAGGTTTCAGATTAGATTCCAGCGTAAAAACAAGGTCGGTGCCCAGATAGCTTCCTTCCAGCTTCACCCGGCCGTCATCCCGCACCAAATCCAATTGGGTGACATTAACGGAACGGCCAATCAATTCCGCCCTGGCCGCAGCGGAAACGAATTCCACTCCCTGGTAAAAGACATCCGTCACGGAAGCCTCAATCTGGAGGCGGTCCACCTGGAACGGCCCTTTCCAACCCTTTCCCATATCCACGGAACCGTACACCTTCAATTCCGGGTCTCCCCTGATTTCCAGCGCTGGCGGCAGCTTCGCATCCTCCGGGGCAATGGAACGGGCCATCCCCAACATCGCCTTCATTGGCAGCGTGCTGTGAACGTCTATCTTAATCTCTCCGTCCACTCCCATTACCTTGCCGGAAAAGCTGCCTCCGGGATGCCTTATATCCAGATCAGTTACATAAAAATTACCGTTTTCATAACTGAAATCGCAGGAGGCCCTCTGGAATTTTTCCCCAAGCACGGAAAATGCACCCATGGACCCGGAACCTAAAGCATTCAAATGTTCCACGCCCTCCCAATTTTCCGAAAAAACCGCACGACCGGATAGCTGTACATGCGGCTCGCTCAGAAACTTCATTTCCTTCGGCACCAGAGCTTCATCAACAATAGCCACCGCCCAGGAGACCAGCGGAGCCGTACTGCGGACATCCCAGATCAGCGTGCGCTTTTTCAAATCGGCCTGAAGGGAAAGGCTGACGAAACCGGCCGTTTCCGCATCCCGCATGGTAAAGCGTTTGGCCATGATAACGGAATCTGCGTAATCCCCATTGAACAGGAAATCCCTGACCATGATTTTTCCGTACCTGAGAAAAGGCGCCTGCAAATCCATGCCTATGCGCACGCCGCCTTTCGGATCGTCGCTTAAATTGACAATCAGGCGGGGAGGAGATGCATCAGGCCACTTCACCCGGTCCATGTAATTCAGGACCTGATTCAACTGCTCTCTGACGGCGGCCATGTCCTGAGCCGTCAGCGTAAAGTCTCCGGAATCATCCTGACCAATGGGAAATGCCCCCTGGGCCGTCACCCGGATGCCCTGCACAACGGCATCTGCCTTGACGATGTCCACCATGCCGGGCCGCCCCAGATTCAATTCCGCGTTCACCCCCGTTACGGAAAAAACTTTTTCCAGATTCCCCGCATCTACGGGCAGAGTGACGTTCATCCCCTTCACATTCACCCGCTCCGGCACTACTTGTCCTTCTATCAGTTTTTTCCAATTCAGCGCCACATCCGCCTCATACAGCAGAACTATGGGCCGGCGAATTTCCGGCATGGCCTCCGGATCCAGCAATTCCACATTTTTCAGTGTCACGACGGCACGGGGCCACAAAGTAACTTTCAGCGTCTCTATATGGGAGGGAATGCCCTTTTCCAGAAGAGCCTTCTCCACCCGCTGCACAACGAAGGATGGCACCCCCCAGATGGAGATGTAGCATATGCAGCCCAGCAGCAACGCCCCCAGCAAAATAATCACCGTGGGAATCAGTCCCTTGATCCATCTCATAAATGTCCGCTGAGCCATAAGCCTTGTCTTCTTTGCACGGGTACTGCAACACGCTACCCTAAAAGAAGAGACATTGCACCACCAATTTGTGTTGCCGATTTGTTTTACGGTTCTGGAAATAATGTCACTCGCCTTGAACAACCCCGAGTTGCAGCCGGTCAAACATTCTGCAGGCGGAAAACCGCTCCCACTCCCCCTATCAATTATGAACATTACCATTCACCGTGCATCCTCCCGTGGACATGCCAACCACGGATGGCTGGATACATACCACACATTCAGCTTCGCCAATTATTTCAACCCGGAACGCATGCAATTCGGAGCTCTGCGCGTGCTCAACGACGACAAGGTTCTCCCGGAAGAAGGATTCGGCACCCATCCGCACAAAAATATGGAAGTGGTTTCCATCCCCCTGAAAGGAGAACTCCGCCACGGGGACAGCCTGAACAACAGCCATACCATCACGCGCGGAGAAATCCAGGTGATGAGCGCCGGAACGGGCATCCAGCACAGCGAATTTAACGGCAGCTCCACGGAGCCCCTGGAATTCCTGCAAATATGGATTATTCCGGACAGAGTCAACGCTCCTCCCAGGTACCGGGATTACAACATTGCTCCCCTGCTGAAACACAATGAGATTTCCACCTTCCTGGCTCCGGAAACGGACATCTCCATCATGCAGCAGGCCTGGTTCTCCTGGGCGGAGCTGAACCGCGGCGTGGAGCGCGAATACAAATTCAAGTGCCAGAACACGGGGGTGTACGTCTTCGTGATAGACGGAGAAATCAAGATCGGAGACACGGTGCTGCACCGCCGGGACGGAGCCGGCATCACGGATACGGACTCCATCACCATGGAGGCCCTCCAGAATTCGACCGTTCTGCTGATGGAAGTGGCCGTCTGACGATCGGAAAAATGTTCCGGCTTAATGAAGAAAACCACTGGGATCTCCCGTATTTTCAGCTTCCAGCTACAATCACGAATGGCTTAGGATCATCAAAAAGGAAAATTAACAAGGTTTTATCTGGCATCCTTTTTACTGCGTCCCTTGTACAGGAATTCCGTGCTGGAATCCCGTCCCACCGTACGGTCCACAAGATCATTAATTTCCCCTTCCTGATAGCCTGCCATGCGGATGTACTTAATTACTTCCCCCTTTTTTCCAGGGAACAACCGGACAAGAGTAGGCACGAAATCTTCTTCCATCCTCTCAACGGTATTTTTAATCTCCATGTTCCTTCCGTCGTTGGCCACTATTTTGTTATCCAAATTCCTCGCCATCCTTCCGGTCTCCGCTCCAAACGGATCAAGTTTTTCCTCCAGCGTAGTTGCTTTTTCCATGCGTTCGGCAACCGCTTTTTGATAGTTCTGCCGGGCGGCCTTTTCCCGTTCCGGCAGATCATTAACATAGGCGTTACGTACCCTGTGCAACATGCGGGCTGCATAAAGACTGAAAAGATGCGCCAATTCCTTCCTTTTCAGGGGCTGATGGACAGTGAATGAATCCAGATTATTCCGGGCTATTGTGAGAGAAAAATCAAAAACATCTCCCAAAAGCCGTAAATCTATATTGTCGTTAAAGGAAGCCGTTGTTCTGCAATCATCATCCTCAAAAGGAAAAAGAGGCGCGGAGGAAACATAGTAGGCAAGCCAGAAAAACTTCTGTACAGATGCTATATCTTCTGAATGAGGATAACTTTTGAGATACCATTCCCTAGATTTTTTGTAAAATTCTTCGAGCTTGTTTTCCTTGAGCAAGATATTCAAGGCCTTGATATCTTCCGGAACATCCCTTAAGGATTTGATACTACTGGGTTTCTCCAAGGGAACTGGAAAATCTGACCCATGTGAAGAAACCACGATTCCCATGAACAGGGAAAGAAGACAACACTGCATTCTCATAATCTAATTCCGTTAATCCGTTTCTTTAGGTCCCAAATAGTTGTAATGATTCCCGGTACCATCCGAATAAGCCATAGCCGTACATCCGAATTTTGATACTTCTCCACAAACGGCACTTATTCTTCCCGTTTGTGGATTGAGGTTATAATAAAATTTAAAACGTTGTTCGACCATTTCCCCTATTTGCTCCACATCGTCGTTTCCGGAAATTGCTATTGGTCCGCCCCTGCCCTTATGGACGCGCCAGGAGCATTTCCATTTCCACTCCTGTGGCAAAATATGTATTTTCCCCTGAATATCCTGATGGGCAACTGTTCCTTTAAGATGGTCTGCAAATCGATTTGCGTTGTTAACCTCTATTGCATTATCAACTCCGTGACCTGTATGGCCAGGATCCAGAGTTCTTCGAGGGTTGTTGGGATCGGAGCCCAAATCCCGTTCAATGATTTTAATATTTTTAAAGGAGACGTTCGTAGGCTGCAATGTAACAACCAGTTGGGCTGAAGGTTGTGTAGCTCCCCGGTTATTGCAACCTACCTCTGGTGTGCCGACTCCCCTATGTGTGGCGGTCATTCCGGTGGGGAAAAATACGACCATCGAATCTTGCATGGTCACTGTACGGCCTTCGCTCGTTGTGACTTTCAATGTGATGCTGGACTGGTTCTTAAGCTGATCAGGCGTCAAATCTTTTCTGACCGACAATGTAATTTTTGCCGTTCCTTTAAGTTTATCTTCTCCAATTTCTTCCACCAGCTCCTTCCCTGAAACAAACGCCCACGTCAGTTTTTTAATATCTCCCATAGGTTTTCCCGTCAACGTAAGAGTGAAGGATTCTCCTATGCCTATGGAACTTCTCTTTTTATCGTCTTCATTTTCTTCTCCCGTGATATAACAATCAGCGGAATAAAGGGCAGTTTTCGATTCAATGGAGAGCGCTCCCGTGTCCCCATCAGGCAACGGTTCTTCAGCCTGGGAACAAAAACAGCCCAATAGCGTGCCCCCGCCAAACCAAAGAAAGATCAGGCAGTGTAAATATTTCTTGAACAGGGCATCAATAGAGGGAGACATCATACTCAGGAAAGTTTCCCAAAAAAAATATTTTCACCATAAACGTCAATAATAAAATGATACTTTCAAATTCCAGAAGTCCATAAAATATATATCTATCCCATGCAGACGCTTGCTTCCTCCTGCAACACATGACAGGGGGCGGCTTTATTTACCAAAACCTTTTCCGGAAGAAGGCTTGCCCGGATTTTTCCTACTGCGCAGGAAGAGGCCCGCTCCCCATGCAAGCTGCACCAGCCCGTAGCACAGGAAACCCAGCACTACGCTGGAAACAATCCAGCCCGTCAGGAACTCCAGGCTTACCATGCCGATGCTCAACCCGTCAAACGGAGCCCAGGACCACTGCTGCACCCCCGTTTTCAGCATCTGCCAGTTTGCCCCGGAGGTGGGAATCCCCACGCTGGAAAAAAGGAACCACCCCAGCCACCACTGGCCCGGAATGGCAAAAAAGGTGAAGCCGGGAGGGGAAAGCCACGCCATCAGAATGGCTACGGGGATATTCCCCTTGCGCCACAGGCAGGCAAACACGCCCCACAGGCTCTGCATGGGCAGCGGGGCAATCGCCGCCGCGGCCCCCCAGCCGGCGCCCGTCGCTACGGACTGCCTGTTCCACGACCAGTAAACAGAATCAAAAACACTGGCGGAAAGGAACTTGCTTGCCCACGATTTTTTGCGCACCTCCGTCAGCAGGTAAAGCCTGACTTTGCGCATCAATTGCCTGTAGCGGTGTTCCATCCGCCGCAGAGTCTCCTATAAACCGGCCTTGAATCAATCGTAAAATGTTCCAGTACGAGGAATGCCGCATTTTTACGCCCGAATGCCTCTCTGCGCTCGGTTTTTCTTGATTCTTCATGCGGTTTCATGAAATACCTGCGTTCACACCTTTTTCCGAATCATGAGCAAGCAACGACTCGATATCCTTCTGGTTTCCCGCAATCTCGTAGAATCCCGGGAGCTGGCCCAGCGGCTCATCATTGCCGGAGAAGTAAGCGTGGGGGGGCATCCCTCCACCAAGCCCGGTCTCAAGGTTAATGAAGACGCGGATATCGCCATCAGAAACCGTCCCCGCTATGTCAGCCGCGGCGGCCTGAAAATGGAAGGAGCCCTGAACGCCTTCCCCGTTTCTGCGGAAGGCAAGGTCTGCCTTGACATTGGGGCTTCCACAGGAGGCTTCACGGACTGCCTGCTCCAGCACGGAGCCGCCAGAGTGCATGCCATAGACGTAGGAACCAACCAGCTCGTCTGGAAACTGCGTCAGGACCCCCGCGTCATTGTGAAGGAAAAATTCAACGCCCGCTACATGACTCCGGAGGATATAGGGGAACAAGTGGATCTGATCGTTTCCGACGTCTCCTTCATCTCTCTGAAAAAAATCCTGCCAGCCGCCTTTCCCCTGCTGAAAAAAGAAGGAGACGCCCTGGTGCTCATCAAGCCCCAGTTTGAACTTCAGCCGGAAGACATAGGCCCCGGCGGCATCGTCCGGGATCCGGCTTTGCACCAGCGGGCGGTGGACTCCATACGCACTTTCGTCACGGAGGAGCTGAACCGTTCCTGGATGGGGTGCGAACCCTCCCCCATCACGGGAACGGACAGCAACCATGAATTTCTGGCATGGCTCAAATAGCTGCAGCCTTTTACTGTCCGGAAAAATCCTTCAGGCACAGTGGAAGGGGTCAACAGTTTCTCACAGACCTGTTGCCATCCCATGATTCCACATCAAAGTCTACCCTGCCTGCCCCTTGATCAAAACTTGAGAATACCGGTATTTTCCGCTGGTAGGGAAACATTCCTCTGATGCACAGGTGACTGGCCGTGTAACCTGATGACAAACCCTACCGGGAACCTCAAAGAAGCAACAACACACCTCAGACGTGATGAAAAGAGACTTTCACCATTCTCATTGAATCCACGTTGAACATTCACCGAGCCACTCCTTTGGGCGACCGGCTCGACGTATGAAATTCAGTCTTCCCTATATACACCCTCCGAACACCGGGTTCCGCATATCCATCCCTGAAACATACTTCCAGCTCATAGTTCTGACCATTGCGAAGACGGTCAAAATACGTCAGCAACAGGTAAGCTTCCTTGATGGGGACTTCATGCTTTTCTCCCGGCTTCAACGTAATGAAGCGTATCAAAGCCGCTACCCGTTCGATTTTATACCCGGCTACATAACAGGCTATTGGATTCTCTATTTTGCCCACTCTGTACCCATATCTTTTCCCTCCCACTTTTTCCCATATTTCGATATGGATATTAGGGCCGTCATCTTTGAGGGGATAGAAGTCATCAAACAGGCGCACGGTCTTTTCGCCCTTGTTCGTGAACACCAGTTTAAAGTCAGGGAACGTCTCTCTTGCGTCAAACCGGGTCTTTTCCATCACCACGGAGCATTCCACTCCGTTGTCGGCCATGTCCCCCCACGCCGCGGCATGGAGGGACAGGCTTGCCAGAAGTACTAAATACCGGAAGATTTTTTTCATTGCAGCGCGAGCTTGGCCGTTGCCCGGAGAACGCCCAGGAAACAATCCTTACCCTGCTGATTATAGTAGCGCGTTTCGAGTTCACAAGAACATTGTTTCCAGCCTTCCAGATCGACTTCATCCAGGCACACCGGAATCGTGACACTGTATTCCTGACCGGGGGCAAGTTCCCGGTAGTTCAAGGGTCGCAGAAAAGTCATTTTCCCCAATTCAGAGTTCAGAATGCGGGAATCCTCCCGTTCTGTCCTCAACACCGTCAGAAAGAAATAATCGGCTGTTTCGTCATTGATTTCGTCCGGAATCCGGACAGGCTCGTTTCCTTCGTTGCGGAAGCGGACTGTGATTCTGCCTTCCCTGAACCGGGAGGTATCCGCAATGGAGAGGGTCAAGGGAGCCGGTTCCTCCGCAGCAGCCACGCTGCGGGCATACATGCCGTTGACAGGCGGAAGGAAACAGGGCGGTTCAATCGTTCCCGGTTCCGTGACTTCATCAGGTACTCTGCTCCATCCATTGGCCTTTGCCTGGGCAATAATCTTCCGGGTCGCCTCATTCAGAACTTTTTGTCCGGCACAGTAGGGACGATCATTGGCATCATCCGGTAACAATTCAATATAGTGCTTAACAGCGGTCAAGTAGGTGGTTGTCCAATTAAGAACGGACTTCCTCATTTCTGCCAAGGCATCATCCATTTTCGGAAATTTTTCGCAGGAAACAGGTTTTAATTCGATCGAATCCTGTATTCTCAAATTGTCCCAGTAGAATTTGAAGGCATCATTGTATTGACGGCGATGGTGTTCTTCGTGAGCGAGGGAAGCTTCCGACGTGTGCCATATTCCAACTTCTGCACGAGATTGATAACCGTTCATTTCGTTGACCGCTTCGGTGGC
>ENA-OPBO01002669-OPBO01002669.1-human-gut-metagenome-genome-assembly--contig:-NODE-2669-length-10104-cov-4.567320_pt1 | contig 10104 bp, 6 predicted proteins | sample MGYA00241071_ERZ501458 | MGnify/ENA primary metagenome ERZ501458 (study PRJEB25962, sample SAMEA2042509) | human gut metagenome | biome: human gut; feature: human-associated habitat; material: faeces...
GCAAGAATTTTCAAGAATTGAAAATTTGTGGCCACGGGACGATTCTTGCTCTCACCTTTTTCGCTGCGTTTCGCAATTTTCGCATTTCACTCTGCTCGCAGATTGTTGACAAGCTGCGCTTGACCCGATACTATAAAGGCAAGTCGAATACACGCCAAGGAGGTGCAACCATGACCGCCGTAATCTACGCCCGCTATTCATCCGACAGCCAGCGAGAAGCGTCCATTGAGGGACAGTTGCGCGACTGCAAGGCCTACGCCGAGAAGAACGGCATCACCGTGGTCGGCACCTACATTGACCGTGCCTACTCTGCCAAAACGGATGACCGCCCAGACTTTCAGCGGATGATCAAGGACAGCGGAAAGAAAATCTTCGATGTGGTTCTGGTCTGGAAGCTGGACCGCTTTGCCCGGAACCGATTCGATGCCGTGAACTACAAGTACCAGCTGGAAAAGAACGGTGTCCATCTGGTGTCTGCCATGGAACCCATCTCGCAGGGGCCTGAAGGCATTATGGTGGAGAGTATGCTGATTGGCATGGCGGAATACTATTCCGCCGAACTCGCCCTGAAAGTGGCGCGCGGTGAGCGCGAAAATGCCCTCCAGTGCAAGTACAACGGCGGTGTGGTGCCGCTGGGCTTCACCATTGGCAAGGAGGACAGGCTGTACCATATCGACCCGGAGACGGCTCCCATCGTGCAGGAGATCTTCACCCGGTACGCCGACGGCGAACCGGCTGAGAAGATTGCAGCATCCCTGAATGAGCGCGGCCTGCGTACCCGCACCGGGAAGCCGTTCGTAAAGAACAGCTTCTTCCAGATCTTCCGCAACCGCCGCTACATCGGCGAATACCGCTACAAGGACATTGTGACGCCGGGCGGCATTCCGGCTATTGTTGACCAGGATTTGTTCGACCGGGTGCAGCAGCGTTTCGAGCAGAACAGGATCGCCCACGGTCGGCCTGCAAAAGAGGATGTGAGCTATCTGCTGACCACCAAGCTGTTCTGTGGCAAGTGCGGCACCCTGATGGGTGGCGAAAGCGGCACCAGCCACATGGGAAACACCTACTATTACTACAAGTGCGGCAACGCCAAACGCCACGGCAAGGCGCATTGCGACCTGAAAGCCATCCGCAAGGAGCCGCTGGAACGGTTCGTGGTGGACACTGCCATTAAGGTGATTTTCAGCGATGAAATCATCGAACGGCTGATAGATTTGGTCATGGAAGCCCAGCAGAAGGAGAACACCCGGCTGCCTGTCCTGAAAGACCAGCTCAGGGACACAGAGAAGCGGCTGGCAAACCTTCTGGAAGCCATTGAACAGGGCATCCTGACCCCGACCACCAAGCAGCGGTTGGACGAGCTGGAAGCCCGGAAAGAAGCCCTGAACACCAGCATTCTGGAAGAAGAGCTGAAAAAGCCCGTCCTGACCCGTGAGTGGATTCGGTTCTGGCTTGAAAAATTCCGCAAGGGTGACGTGGGCAGCACGGAACACCAGCGGCAGATCATTGATACCTTTGTCAACTCGGTCTACGTCTTTGACGACCGGGTCGTGCTCAATTTCAACTTCACGGACGATTCCAAAACCATCTCCCGTGAAGAGGTGTTGGGTTCGAGTGCTGTGGACAATGCTCCACCACGAGTCCCCAGACCTTTGGTCTGGGGACTTTTTTCGTGGTGGGCGGTACAGGACTCGAACAATTTCTCCCCGGATACGGGCAGAAAACGAACAAAGGCAGGGTATCACCATGAGGGTGGTATCCTGCCTTTTGAATCTTTGTGTGGAAAACCTGCTTACAGCAGCGGGATGCCTGCCTTGGCGCAGGCTTCGCGGGTGGCTGCGTCCCAGACGCTGGCCTGCACTTCGCCAATGTGGGCGCTGCCCAGCAGCAGCATGCACAGGCGGCTCTGGCCGATGCCGCCGCCGATGGAGTAAGGCAGCTCACCGTTCAGCACGGCCTTGTGGAAGGGCAGGGCGCGGCGGTCGTCGCAGCCAGCCATGGTCAGCTGCTTGTCCATGCTTTCAGGGCTGACGCGGATGCCCATGGAGGAGATCTCAAACGCGCGGCCCAGGACGTCGTTCCAGAACAGCAGATCGCCGTTGAGCGTCCAGTCGTCGTAGTCGGGCGCGCGGCCGTCGTGCTTGATGCCGGAGTGCAGGGTAAGACCGATCTGCATCAGGAAGACGGTGCCGTGCTCACGGCAGATGGCATCCTCGCGCTGCTTGGGGGTGAGGTCGGGGTACTTGTCCTCCAGCTCCTGCGTGGTGATGAAGAACACGTCGCGGGAGAGCTTGGTGTGCAGGCTCGGGAAGGCGATGCCGAGCGCGTCGTTCGTCTCGACGATGGCGCCGACAATGTCACGCACGGTGCGCTTGAGGTAGGAGACGTTGCGGTCGCCGGCATCGATGACCTTTTCCCAGTCCCACTGATCGACGTAGATGGAGTGGAGGTTGTCCACCTCTTCGTCGCGGCGGATGGCGTTCATATCGGTGAACAGGCCCTTGCCGACATTGAACTCGTAGCGCTTGAGCGCCAGACGCTTCCACTTGGCGAGGCTCTGCACGACCTGCGCGTTGTGGCCGACGTCGGGGATATCGAAGCTGACGGGGCGCTCCACGCCGTTGAGGTTATCGTTCAGACCGGAATTTTCTTCCACGAAGAGGGGAGCGGAAACGCGGCGCAGATTGAGCGCGTTGCTCAGGTTGACCTGAAAATTACTCTTGATGAATTCAATGGCGCGCTGCATCTCGTAAACGTTCAGCGGCGTGTGATAGTGGGCGGGAATGTAGGTCTTGCTCATTGCCGGTTCACTCCTTCAAAATGTTTGTATGTTTGATATGGATAAAAAACGCAAATTTGATTATAGCAAGTTACACAAAAAAATCAAGAAGAAAATGTGTAGAAAGCGTAAAGTTTCTTTGGCCCGAAATCCCTTGACGCTGCGGGCGAAAAACGGTATCATAAGCGGAGTCTACAGAAGAAACAGCGGAGGAGATCGGATTTGGAAGAGAAGAAGTGGAATGCGGGCAGCATCGGCCTGACCTTTGCAGGCTCCTTTCTCGGCGCGGGCTATGTGTCGGGGCAGGAGCTGTGGCAGTTTTTCGGCTCGTTCGGCGGCGGGGGACTGCTCGGTGTGCTTGCGGCGTTGGCGTTGCTTGCGGTGTTTGGGCTGGCGCTGATGTACATCATTTCCCGCACCGGCATCGCGGAGATGGACGCGGTGCTCGTGCCGTGGAAGAGGCTGGCGTGGCTGCGGAAGCTGTCGTCTGCGCTGCAGCTGATCTTGCTCTTCGGCGTCATAGCGATCATGTACGCCGGCGGCGGCGCGCTGCTCGAGCAGCTTTTCTCGCTGCCGACGTGGCTCGGCCGGACGCTGATGGCTGTGCTCGTGACGCTTGTGGCGCTGCGGGGCCTGCGCGGCGCGGTGGGAGCCTTTTCGCTCATCGTGCCGGTGATCGTCGCGCTCACGCTGATCTTCGGCGGCATGGCGCTCGCGCGGTACGGCGTGAGCCTTCCGGCCTTCGGCGCGGCGGAGGGGAGCAATCCGCTCATGCGCAGTGCGGCCTTCGGCGCGGTGACCTTCGCTTTCTATAATTTCTTCGGCTCGGTCGGCATTTTAGCGCCGCTCGGAGAGGCGGCATCCTCCAAAAGGGCGGCGCGCCGCGGCGTGCTCCTCGGCACGGCGCTGCTTCTGCTCATCGCTTACAGTGTGCTGCTTGCGGTGATGGCTGTGCCGGAGACTGCGGACGCGGAGCTGCCGATGCTGGCGCTCGCCTACGGCCTCAGCCGCCCGCTGGGCTATGTCTACGGCGTTTTGCTCCTGCTGTGTATGTACGGCTCGGCGCTGTCCATGACCGTCGCCATCACGACCTACGCCTCGGCGCGGTCGGAGCGCGTGGAGAAGCGGCGCGGATGGTTCATTCTCGCGCTGGGAGCGCTGGGCTACGCCGCGAGCAGCGTCGGCTTCGGCGACCTCATCAGCGTTGTCTATCCGGTCTTCGGATATTGCAGCAGCGTGTTCATCGTCTGCCTGCTCGTCCATGCCGCGCAGACGCGAAAAAAAGAATATAAATTTTTTGAAAATTCAGGAACACAGGAACAAAAGAGGAAGAAATTTCGTCTTAAAAACAGCACAGAGAAATGGTTACATTTTGTATCCAAATTGTAACCATTTCGCAAAGACTTCTTAAGAAACCTGTGTTATACTGTATGAAGTGTATTACACACAGCAAATCCGGGAAAGGAAGAACAGCAACATGGAACAGACGATGGAACCCGTCGCGCAGACGACGCCGGCGCAGAGCGCCGTAGAAACGCCTACCCCTGCCGGCGCACCGGGCAGCGCTCCAACGCCGCCGAAAAACAGGAAAAAACGCAAAAAGACCGTGCGGCGCATCATTGCCGCCGTACTGGTGCTTGCGGTCGGCTTCACCCTCTTTAAGAAATTCGGAAAGAAGGATGGCGAGGCGGAGATCGGCACTGCCATTGTGGACTACGGCTCCATCACCTCGATGGTCAACGGCAGCGGTATGGTCAAGGCGAAGAAGAGCGAGAGCATCACGCTTGCGACCGCGGGCACCGTGGGCGACGTCTTCGTGACCGAGGGGCAGAAGGTCGCCGCGGGCGACCCGCTCTTTACCTATGATTCTCCCGATGCGGAGAAAAAGGTGCGCGAGGCAAAGACGAACATCGAGGGCTACCAGAAGCAGCTCAACGCGGCTTATAAAGACATTGCCAAGCTCAATCTGACCGCGCCCTACGCCGGCAAGCTCCTCGAGACCGTGAAGCTCACGGTCGGCGACGAGGTCGGCGCACAGAAGGTCGCCACGCTCGTGGACGACACGCAGATGCGCCTCACGCAGTATTACAGCTACGCCTATCAGAGCGAGCTTTACGCCGGTCAGACCGTGCAGGTCTCCGTCCCCACGCTGATGTCCTCGATCGACGGCAGGGTGGAGAAGGTACATATGGTCAAGCGTGTGACGAGCGAGGGCTCGGAGCTGTTCAGTGTCGAGATCGTGGTCCCGAACGCAGGCGTGCTCGCCAAGGATATGGCGGCCTCCGCGACAGTGGTGGTGAACGGTGAGACCGTTTATCCCTACGAGGCGGGTAAGCTGGACTATTACCGCACGAGCGAGCTGAGCATTCCCGCCGGCACGGTCGTTGCGACGAATCTGATCGATTATCTCTCGGTCTCTGCCGGCGAGCCGCTGGTGCAAGTCAACGGCGAGAACACCGAGAACACCATCTTTAATCTGGAGCAGAGCCTGCAAAAGGCACAGAAGGAGCTGGAGGAGGCGGAAAAAAATGCCGCCTACGCAAACGCCGTTGCGCCCATTGACGGCATGGTCATCGGCTTGAGCATCACACCCGGGCAGGAGATCACCGCCAGCGCGACCGCGCTGACCATCTCCGACACGAACACCGTCACCATCAGCGCGACGGTGGACGAGCGCAACGTCAGCTACCTCAAGGTCGGCATGGGCGTCGATCTGAATCAATGGGGCAATCCGAGCTTCGGCACGATCAGCTCCGTGAGCCTCTCGAGCAGCGTGAATAACGGTGTCGCGACCTATCCCTTCACCATTGAGGCGGATAATGCGGACGGTACGCTGCAAATCAACAGCAACATCAACTATAACCTCACCGCCAGCCAGAGCGACAACTGCCTTGTCCTGCCCATTCAGGCCGTGCGCACGGTGGGACTTGAGGACGGCACGAGCGCTACGGTCGTCTATCTCAAGGCGGACAGCATGCCCGACAATGCCATCGAGCTGCCGTACTCCGACGAGACGATCCCCGAGGGCTTCTATCCCGTGCAGGTCGAGATCGGCATTCAGGACAACAACAATGTCGAGATCAAGTCCGGCGTGGAGCAGGGCGACGAGGTCTTTACGCAGTATATGACCGGCTCCGCCACCAGCTGGGACAATTACGGCATGGTATATTGAGGATAGCGCCATGGCGAAATTGATCGAACTGCGAGACGTTTATAAGATCTACTCCGAGGGCCTTGAGAGCGAGGTCCGCGCGCTCGACGGCGTTTCGCTTACCATCGAAAAGGGCGAGTTTGTCGCCATCGTCGGACAGTCCGGCTCTGGCAAATCGACGATGATGAACGTGCTCGGCTGCCTCGACGTGCCGACCTACGGCGAGTATCTGCTCGAGGGAACGGACGTGAGCGAGCTGAGCGATATGCAGCTCTCGCGCATCCGCAACAAGGAGATCGGCTTTATTTTCCAGCAGTATAACCTCATCCAGTCGCTCTCCGTGCAGGAGAACGTCGAGCTGCCGCTTGTCTATCAGGGCATCGGCATCGACGACCGGCACGAGCTGGCCATCGAGGCGCTCGAGCGCGTCGGCCTTGTCGACCGCCGCAGGAATAAGCCAACGCAGATGTCCGGCGGCCAGCAGCAGCGTGTCGCCATCGCCCGCGCCATCTCGACCCGCCCGCCCATCATCATGGCGGATGAGCCGACCGGCGCGCTGGACTCCAAAACGGGCCACGAGGTGCTGCAATTCCTCCAGCAGCTCAATAAGGAGGGCAGCACCGTCATTCTCATCACGCACGACAACGGCATCGCCGCCACCGCGCGGCGCTGCGTCCGCCTTGCGGACGGCAAGATCGTTGACGACCGGCAGCAGGAGGTGGATTGGCTGTGAACATTTTACAGGCCTTCAAAATGGCGTGGCGCTCCATCATCGGCAAGAAGGGCCGCAGCGCGCTGACGATCCTCTCCATCTTCATCGGCATTGCCGCCGTCATGACCATCGTTTCGGTCATGGAGGGCATGAAGGCACAGATGATGAAGCAATTTTCCGCGATGGGCGCGAACCGCGTTCAGGTGAGCATCTATTCATGGATGTACGACGCGGACGGCAACGACGTCAGCAAGGACTATTTTCCCGACCTTTACGAATACTGCCAAGGACTGAGGGAATATGTCATCGGCATTACGCCGAACGGACAGGCGAACGCCACCGTGATCTACGGCACGAAGAACTCTTCCACGATGCAGACGGAGTATGACAAGCAGTGGAATCTCATCAGCGGTCCGCCGTCGCTCTACTACGGCTCCGACCAGTACAGCGCGTGCAACAATCTGACCGTTGCCAAGGGACGCGACCTTGCGTATCTGGACATTCAGAACTATAATCAGGTCTGCGTCATCGGCGCGGAGATGGCCAAGCAGTTTTTCGGCACGGTCGATCCGGTCGGCAAGACGCTCAAGGTCAACGGCAACAACTTCACCGTCGTCGGCGTTTACGCCGCGCGCGGCGATGAGGGCGACAACAGTATGAAGCAGATGGACAATATGGTCGTCTTTCCTTATACGGCGAGCCGCGTGCTCGGCGGCGCGCGCTTCACGGAATACATTGTCAAGGCGCGCGACAGCGAATCGGCGAACACCGCCATCGCCTACATCGGCGGCTTCCTCAAGGGACTTGTCCCGCAGGGCAGCGGCGATTACGAGGTGCGGGCGGCGGACTACTGGCAGCAGTACCAGAATGAGTCGTTCAACATGATCGGTATGGTGCTCGGCGGCATCGCGGCGATCTCGCTGCTCGTCGGCGGCATCGGCATCATGAACATCATGCTCGTCACCGTGACCGAGCGCACCCGCGAGATCGGTATTCGCCGCGCCATCGGCGCGCAGCGCTCGAGCATTGTTACCCAATTTTTGATCGAGGCAGGTATGCTCTGCGGCATGGGCGGCATCGTCGGCATCATCTTCGGCACGATCGGCAGCGTGGTGCTCGGACGCATCATCTACCAGCAAACGATCTATCCCGTGCCGTGGGTCACCATCGCAGCCTTCGCGCTGAGCGTTGCGCTGGGCGTGCTCTTCGGCAGTTATCCCGCCATCAAGGCATCGAAGCTCCAGCCCGTGGAAGCGCTGCGGGCGGAATGAGAGGAGAAAAACTATGAAAAAGAGAGTATTTTCCGCACTGCTCGCTCTTGTGCTGACGTTCTCGGCGGTGGTGCTTCCCGCCTCGGCGGCAGGCAGCTTCTCCGATGTGTCGGACAAGAAGACGGCGCAGAACGTGGAGGTGCTGCGGCTGCTCGGCGTGGTCGAGGGCAACGGCATCGGGCAGTTCAATCCCTATGCGCAGCTCACCCGCGCGGAATTTTGCAAGATGCTGGTCACACTGATGGGCAGCAGCGATGTGCTGCGCTATAAAACGGTGACGATCTTCCCCGATGTGCGCGCGAGCCACTGGGCCGCCCGCTATGTCAACTATGCCGTGCGCGGTGAAAAGCTGCTGGCAGGCTTGCCGGACGGCACCTTCCAGCCGGATCGCGCCATCAGCTACGGCGAGGCTGTGACCATTCTCATGCGCCTGCTCCGCACGGATGCGGACGCGGCCTCGGGCGGCATTTGGCCGGAGGGCTACATTGACCTTGCCAAGGCCTCCGGCGTGAGCGCGGGCGTGGAGCTCGCAGGCGGCGCGGCCATTTCCCGCGCGCAGGCGGCGCAGCTGTTCGTCAATGTGCTCGGCGCGAAGGCGACGAGCAGCAGCACCGATAAGGACGGTGAGACATCCACAACAACAAGGGTCTACAACCCTGCAAACTGTGTCTCGCGCGAGCGCGTAACGCTGATAGCCCTCAACGGCAATACCGCGCGGGTCTCCGGCGGGAAGAAGAACAGCTATGACCTTGTGCGCCCAAGCTCCGCCACGGTGCTCAACGGACTCAAGGGAGACCTGCTGCTCGACGCGGACGGCAAGGTGCTGACCTTTGTTCCCGTGGTAAGCAGCACGACAGGTGCGGCGGTGAGCAATGCGGCGGTTATTCTTTCGGCGGATAAGTCCACGAGCGGTATCAGTGCTTTGACGGGCGGCAGAACGGACTTCGCCGTTTACCGCAACGGCGTGCTCAGCTCCGTTTCCGCCCTGCGCAGAAATGATGTTGTTACCTATGACGCCTCGTCGAACACGCTTTATGCCTGCGATACGCGCGTGGCAGTGTATTATGAGGCCTGCGATCCCTCGCCCAGCGCGCCGAGCAGCATCACGGTGCTGAATGGAACGCAGTTCACTGTCCTGCCCACGGCACAGGAGAGCCTGAGCAAATTCAAGCCCGGCAAGACCATGACGCTTCTGCTCACAAGCGACGGCAGCGTGGCCGGCGCCGTGGACAGTGAGAACTCGGCCCGCGCGAATGCGGTCGGAGTTGTGGATTCCAACGGCAAGCTCCAAATGTTCTGCGGCAGCAGCATCATCGAGATTGCCGGGACCTACTCCGAATATAGTGGCAAGCTTGTCGGCATCTCTGCCTCCAAGGATAAGACGGTCAGCCTGTCGGCCAAATCCGGCGGTGCGAGCGGCAACCTGGATGTCCGCGAGGGAACGCTCGGCAGCAGAAAGCTCGCGGATAATGCGCTGATTTATGTGGACGGCGAGCTCAAGAGCCTCTCCGAGCTTACAGAGGTCATCATTCCGCAAAGCCAGATCATTTACGCCCGCACGAACAGCAGCGGCCAGATCGACCTGATCGCGCTGAGCGGCACGGGCGATGGTTCGACGCTTTATGGCCGCGTGATAAAGGCCGAGAGCAGACCGGACGGTTCGGATATCTCCGGCGGAACGATCTACAACCAGTTTATCACGATCGATCTCGGCGGAGGGAAGCCGATTGAAAAGAGAGGCGGCTATTCCGTTCAGGTCGGCGACTTTGTCGCGGCGGTTGCGGGAGAGAGCAGCTTCACATCTGTGGTCAATCTGACCAAGTTCAGCAAGGTCTCCACCTCCGCGTGGGTCGGCACAACGGCGATCAACTACGGCGGACGCACCTACAATGTGCCCTCCGGCGTTCTGATCTGGAACCGCGACGGCCAAAGCTGGTTCACCGGCGGCGTGGATGCGGCGATCAGCTACGGCGGGACGATGAACCTTTATGTAAAGGACGGCATCGTTCGCGCAATTGAGATCGGCGGTTGATCCTCCGGAACCAATATGACAAACAGGAAGCCCGCAGCTTTTGCTGCGGGCTTCCTGTTTGATTTGTAGCATTGCGTCAGGATGTATTAGAGCATCATCGCCAGCAGGCGCGGCGTCACATAGGTCTCGATGAGCGCCGCCGCGGCGAGCAGCGGCAGA
>ENA-OPBO01002673-OPBO01002673.1-human-gut-metagenome-genome-assembly--contig:-NODE-2673-length-10096-cov-5.743452_pt1 | contig 10096 bp, 9 predicted proteins | sample MGYA00241071_ERZ501458 | MGnify/ENA primary metagenome ERZ501458 (study PRJEB25962, sample SAMEA2042509) | human gut metagenome | biome: human gut; feature: human-associated habitat; material: faeces...
GCCCAGTGCGTGGCCGGCGGCGTGACGGCGCTGGTGGTCCAGCACGACATCGACCTTTCCACCGTCCCCGGTGCTGCCGTGCTGAAGGTGGAGAGCAGCCGCTATGCGCTGGCACTCATGAGCGGCAACCTGTTCGGCAACCCCTCCCGCCGGATGACCATGATCGGCGTCACCGGTACCAAGGGCAAGACCACCACCACCCACATGATAAAGAGCGTGCTGGAAGCCGCAGGCCGCAAAGTGGGCATGATCGGCACCAACGGCATCTACTTCCTCGGCCACCATCAGGAGACGGCCAACACCACCCCTGAGAGCTACGAGCTGCAAAAGACCTTCCGGGAGTTTCTGGATGCAGGCTGCGACACCGCGCTGATGGAAGTTTCCAGCCAGGGCCTGATGATGGACCGCGTGGCCGGTGTGCACTACAATGTGGGCGTGTTCACCAACCTTTCGCCGGATCACATCGGCCCCGGCGAGCACAAGACCTTTGAGGAGTACCGCAGCTGGAAGGGCCAGCTGTTCAAGCGCTGCGACGTGGGCGTGGTGAACATTGACGATGAGAATACCGAAGCACTTCTGGAAGGCCACACCTGCCGCCTTGTCACCTATGGCCGCGCTGAGCAGGCGGACTACCGCGAGACCGGCTTTGAACTGCTGCGCACCCACGATTTTCTGGGCGTGAAGTTCCATGTGACCGGCAAGGACGAGATGGATGTGAAGGTGAACATGCCCGGCGAGTTCAGCGTGTACAACGCGCTGGCAGCTCTGGCGGTGGGCAAGGTGCTGGGCCTGCCGGATCAGGCAATCCACGACGGCCTTGGCAAGTGCGTGGTCAAGGGCCGCGTGGAGCTGGTGCCCATCAGCAAGAAGTTCACCATCCTGCTGGACTACGCCCACAACGAGGTGTCCACCGAGAGCCTGCTCACCACCCTGCGGGCCTACGACCCCCACCGCCTCGTGGTGGTGTTCGGCTGCGGCGGCAACCGCTCCAAGCTGCGCCGCTACGGCATGGGCGAGATCTGCGCCAAAATGGCCGATTTCTCCATCCTTACCGAGGACAACAACCGCTTTGAAAAGGTGGAGGACATCCTTGCTGATATCCGCGTGGGCATGAACAAGGGCAACCCGGACGCAAAGTTCGTGGAGATCCCCGACCGTCTGGATGCGCTGCACTACGCAGTGGATCACGCGCAGGAGGGCGACCTGATCGCCGTCATTGGCAAGGGCCACGAGACCTACCGTGACCGCGAGGGTGTCAAGACTCCGTTCCTGGAGCGGGAGCTGCTGGAAGAGTATGCACAGCAGATCGGGCTGGAATAACAGATAAAAAATAACGCCGTGTCGAATGTTCAGACACGGCGTTATTTTTTTGCGGTAATTATGCTTTCAGCTGCGGAGCCTTGTTCTCCGGCAGGAGATTGGTCATGCTCTTCAGGCTGATGCCAATGGTGGACAGATTATGCAGCATGGCAGAGGAGGCCGGCTGCAAGATGCCCAGAGCACCCAGCGCGATGAGGGCCGAGTTGAAGGTGAGTACGAAGCGGTAGTTTGCGTGCACGCGCTTTTGCAGAGAGTTGGCGATGGCCTTGAGGGCCACCAGCTCCTCCAGACTGTCGGCTTTGATGGTCACGTCTGCGATCTCGCGGGCGATGGCAGCACCGGAGTTGATGGCGATGCCGACGTCAGCGGCAGAGAGGGCGGGGGAGTCGTTGATGCCGTCGCCGATCATCACGACGGTGTGGCCCTCGCTCTTGGCCTTCTGGACGAAAGCAGCCTTGTCCTCGGGCAGGACTTCGGCAAAGAACTGGTCCACGCCCACCTGCTTTGCGATGGCGGCGGCGGTGCGCTCGCTGTCACCGGTCATCATGACGGTGTTGGTGATGCCGAGGCCGCGCAGAGCGCGCAGCACGCGGGAAGCTTCCGGACGCAGCGGGTCGGCGATGCAGATGACGCCGGCCAGACGGCCCGAAGCGGCCAGATAGAGGTGAGAGTACTCCGGCTCAAGGTTATCGAACTTCTCGCGCTCGTCCTCGGGGATGGTGCAGTGCTCGTCCTCAAAGACGAAGTGGGCGCTGCCGATGATGATCTTCTTGCCCTCCACCATGCTGGAGATGCCGTGGGCCACCACATACTGCACCTGCGAATGGTACTCCTCGTGGGTGAGCCCGTGCCGCTTTGCCTCCGCCACCACGGCGTTTGCCATGGAATGTGGGTAATGCTCCTCCAGACAGGCGGCAAGGCGCAGCATTTCCGCCTCGTCGTGTCCGCCGAAGGGGATGACCGCCGCCACGGTGGGGGTCGCATAGGTCAGTGTGCCGGTCTTGTCGAACACGATGGTGTCCGCCTGGGCCACCGCCTCCAAAAAGCGTCCGCCCTTGACGGAGATGTGATAGCCGCTGCTCTCCCGCATGGCGGACAGCACCGCGATGGGGATGGCCAGCTTCAGGGCGCAGGAGAAATCCACCATCAGCACCGCCAGCATTTTCGTCACATTCCGGGTCAGTAGATACGTCAGTGCCGTGCCGCCCAGCGTATAGGGCACCAGTCTGTCCGCCATCCGGGAGGCCTTGTCCTCGGCGGTGGATTTCAGCTTCTCCGACTCCTCGATCATGCGAACTACCCGGTCATACCGCCCGCTGCCGGAGGATTTCTCCACGGAGATGACGCACTCGCCCTCCTCCGCCACCGTTCCGGCATAGACGGGACTGCCGGGGTGCTTGGCCACGGGCATAGACTCGCCGGTGAGGGAGGACTGGTTCACCATGGCCTCTCCCTCCACCACTCGGCCGTCCAGCGGGATCATGCCGCCGGTGCGGATCACGATACGGTCCCCCGGCTTCACGTCGGTGATCTTCGTCAGCACCTCGGTGCCGTTTGCCTGCAGCCAGACGCTGTCCACCCGCAGGCTCATGGCGGAGGCAAGATCGGCCACGGACTTTTTGTGGGTCCATTCCTCCAGAATTTCGCCCAAATGCAGCATGAACATAACGGAGCCAGCGGTGGCAAAATCGCCCCGTGCCATGGATACCGTGACGGCGGTGGCATCCAGCACGGCGACGGGCAGTTTGCCGTGCCACAGTGCCGAAAGCCCCTCCCGGATGTACTTTACGGAGCGGAGCAGTGCCAGCGCCGTGGTGATGGGCGCAGGCAGAAACAGCTTGGAGATGCATCTGCGCATAACGGCAACTGCCAGCTTGTCCTCAAACTCCCGGTTTAGGGCCCGGGAAGTATGCTCCGGCACCAGCTCCATAGCTTCCGCCTTGGCGAAGGAGAATTGTGCCAGCGCACGAATTATGTTTCCGCGCTCCGCCTCATAGAGCACCACGGCGTCCTGCGTCCGGTCGTAGACCTTGACCGCCTGCACGCCGTCCTGGGCGCGCAGATAGTATTCCAGCACATCCGCTTGGGATAACGTCATCCGTCCGCAGCACAGGTGTACCCGCAGCCGTCCGGTCGTTTCATGTAGGATTTTGCATTTCATGGCTTACTCCGCCTTGCTTTCCTCCACAGAAGCGTCCTCCACCACAGCAGTAGCCTCCGCCTCTGCGCGGCATTCGTTGATTGCCTTCGCATCGGCATAAACATCCTCCGCACCCTCACGCACCGCCGTGACCGTTTTCATCACGCCCTCCTTGGCACGCAGTGCGGCAGCGGTGGTGTGGGCGTAGACCTTCTTGGCATCCTTGCTGCCCAGCAGCTTAATGCCTGCCGTTCCGAACAGCACGCCTGCTGCAAATAAACCGAGTTTTTTCATAATGATTACATCGCTTGACAAGGGCACACAGCCCTTTGTCGTGTGCGATGGATAAGTAAAAGTCAAATTTTCCACTCAATCGAAACGTGTTCGTCGGTTGCGCGGATCTGTGAGATCAGGCCGTCGGCAACCTGCCGCCTGTCCTCGAAGTCAATTTCTTCCCATTGGTTCAGGTAGACCGACAACCGCTCAATCTGTTCCGGGGACATGGTTTCCGCTGACAGCGCCGCGATCTCTTTTGTCAGGGCTTGGCGGCGTGTGTCCAGCTCCTCGATTTTGCTGTTGGCATAGGACAGCAGCACCGCATTAGCCCCGGTCAAAGTATTCAGCAGCTTTTCAATCTCGTCCTCCACGCGGGCAAGCTCCATGTTCAGCGCGGTCAATTTGGGATTGACCGTTTCTCGCTTTGCCGTCAGCGTCTGGAACTCAGACAGCTTCTTGACCATCTCGCCGTACAGAAACCTTTCAAATTCCCGTGTGCGGAGCGTCCCGCAGCCGTCACAGCTTTTACTGTCAGCCCGCTTGGAGCAGCGGAGATACTGAACACCTGTTGGATTGCCGACGCTCATAAGCGCGTACCCGCAGCGGCCACACTTGACCTTTCCGGCAAGCCATGTGTTCTTTGCCTTGCGCCCGCCTTGGAACGTCTTGTTTGCCATGAGCTTTTTCCGGCAGCGCAGCCATGTATCAGACGATACCAGCCCCTCGCTGGGAGCCAGAACAAGTATCTGATCTTTCAGGTGCTTGTTTTTTCTTTCTTGCACGTCCCGGCCCTGATAGAGATAGCAGCCGTTTGTCCCGGCAAAATCTGTGGCTTCATTGACTACCACCGTACCCTGGCTTTTGAAGAACTCGTACATATCGAGGTCAGCCTGTGCGTAAATGGGGTTTCTCAAAAGTTGGGAGATAAAGCCCCGTTTCATTTCCTTGCCGTAGATCAGGATGCCCTCGTCGGCAAAGTAACGGGCAATGTCCCCGAAAGAAATTCCGGGCTGAGAGTACATTTCAAACATCAGCTTTGCAATATCTGCCGTTTCCGGGTCAGGCTTCATCATTTTTGTGCGGATGCCCTCAATGGTGGTCGGCTCCAGTTGGAAGCCGTAGGGGGCCGCGCCGCTCATGTGAAAACCGTGCTGGCAGCGGGAATAGTAGGCATCGGTCACGCGCTTCTGGATGGTTTCACGTTCGAGCTGGGCGAACACGATGCAGATATTCAGCATGGCCCGCCCCATCGGGGTGGACGTGTCAAACTTTTCCGTGGAAGAAACGAACTCGACATTGTATTCCTGAAAAGTTTCCATCATGGTTGTGAAGTCCAGAATGGAACGGCTGATACGATCCAGCTTGTAGACCACCACGCGCTTGATCAGGCCCCGGCGAATATCGGCCATCATTTCTTGGAACTTGGGTCTATCGGTATTCTTGCCGGAATAACCCTTGTCTGTGTACTTGCGGAAATTGCCTCCTCTCAACTCATACTTGCAAAACTCGATCTGGCTTTCAATGCTGATACTGTCCTTGCGGTCAACGGACTGTCTGCCATAAATGGCATCTTCACGAATAATCATTTGGTGCTCCTTTCCGTGTAGGAGCTACCAAACCTTACACCTATATTATACCTCTGGCAGCCCCGTATCTCAAGGATGTCCCGCATTAGTGCATCTGCGCCCGTCCCGGCGCATACTTCACAAAGACCTCATACAGACAGCTTTCAATTTCACGCTTGCGCTTATCCCGTGCTCGGGGAGAGAGCATCGGGGTCAGGTTTTCCACGGTGATGGATTTGCCCTGAAAAGACGCGGTTTTGACTTCCTTGTGATAGCCGACTCTTGCCTCCGTCATCTGAAAACCTCCTATAACAATCAGCGGTGTGAATAGATTTGATGGTTTCCCGTTGTCCGTGGGGAAACGTGAAAGGACGGCACAAAAGCGCCGTCCTTTGACCTTGCCCCACCTCTGGCCACGATGACCAGAAGCAGCGGGACAGTTGTTTTCCGTTTCAATCCACAAAAGAGGGAGCCGCCGCGCCGAAATGGTTTGGGCTGTCATAAGACAGAAAGACCCGGTTTGACGGCTCCCTGTATGATTGTTGTGTGCCGTATTTGCCACGCATCCCCGGCACGGGGAGTATTCCAGACCGCCGATGGCTTCGGCTGCATAGCCCCACAGCATCGCTGCCCGTGGAGGGCTGGCGCATACCGCAGGAACTCCCCCTCAAGTCTGTGGGAGGGCGTGAGCAAGTTTCATTATCCTCCGCGCTGTCCTCGCGCCCGGTTTGCCAGCACCGGGTCAAAGGCTGCGTTGATCGCTCGGCCAGCTTGTCCATCACCTCCTGAACTGGCTGTCGTGGCGGCGCACCTTACGTCGCTATCACGCGGATTTCGTATCGGGAATACTGTCTATTCAGTTTTCAAGGCGAGGAAGAAAACTCCTCTCACCTATCAGGAGGTTTCGGGGGCAAATGTACTCCCTCTTACAGAGATTTTTTCAAATTATTTTTCATAGCGGCCAGCCCACGCTCAACGGAGCAGCAGATGCGGCTCCGGCCAACGCCCTCGGCTGCCGCGATCTCGGCCTTGCTCATGCCGAGAAGATAGTGCTGGTACACACGCCGGGCCTGCGTGGGCGGGAGCTGGGCCAGCGCGTCATAGAGGGCAAAGGTGGTTTCCCGCGCCTCAATGTACTCGTCCGGGGTCAGGGGCTGGCGGAGCACGTCGGCCTCAAAGCCGGGATCGGTGTCCAGCGAGCACTCGCCATTTCTGCGCTTCTGCCGCTTGTAGCTGTCGCATAGACGGCCTCCCATCGAGAGGGCGGCGGCGATCTCGTCCGAAACTTCCAGTATCACATTTTCGGTCATATAGGGGTAATACCGTTTCAGGTTGATAGTCGTCATAATTGTCCTCCATTTCAAAAGGTGGTTGGTGAGTGCGGATTGAAATGGAGAACAGGCGGCCCGCGGCACCTTGGAGCCTCTGGCCACCGTGACCAGAAGCAGGGGCATATAAAAACGTCCGCACAGCATGACACTATGCGGACGCACGAAACAACATTTTCACTTACATACTGACAGATTTCGCATCCACCGCCGGACTGATCCCATCGGACAGGCAGACTTTTTTTGACAAGTTAGGGGGGGTAGAAAGTGAAAATAGCATGGCGGCACCTCCGATATGCCGCCATGCCGTCTGTTAATATGGTGGCAGATTTGATCTCAAATCAAACCTACCGCCGCAAAGTGTAAGTAAGATAAAGCCAATATGGAGTGTATATGAAATGGCCGGTTCTCGCTGAGAGAACCGGCCCAAGTGAGAAACTTATTATTCGGTGGAACCATTGTTGAGCAAATCGTCCGCTTCTTCCTGTGATATATTTCCCGATGAAACTTGCTGCTCCAAGTATTCCTGCACAGCTTTAGTAGCAGCGTCTGCAGTATCAAAATGGCCCAAATCAACTATAGAACCGTCAGGTAAAGTAATGATGGTCGATCCGGGGGCAGACGCTGGTTCAGCGTTCCATGTTTCAGGATCAAATGCGCCAGAAATGATACCACCGTTGGACAATTCCATAGATTTAGTAAAGTGATACCCCTCTTTCATAAGCGCAAGCTGATCCTGCCAGCCTTCATACAGACTATCTACATCTTCCTGTGTCCATTCGCGACACACATAGCTGCCGTTGTCATCTTTGTAATAGAAGGATTTGTCCTTATTATCCGCCAGCTTTTGAATTTGGTCACGCTGTTGCTCCATCCAATCTTCAAATTCATCGATTTCCCAATACTCCAGTTGGGTATCGGATGGGCCTCCTGGCAAGCAGTTTTCATCGGCTACCGCATCTGATGTATCCTGGCCGATGTTCGTTGAAACAGGTTGGTTCTTTCCCGAATTACTCGGTATCTCTTGTGTGGAAGTGGTGTTTGCAGTACACGCAGCCAAGATCAAGCAGCTAAACAAGGCAAGTGAGATGGCTATAAACGTTTTTTTCATAATATGACCTCCATAGTGATTATTACACATACCCTTCTGTGCAATGATAATCTACCATCTGTGTATGGAGCATATATGAAACCAATATGGAAGTATATTTTATTTTCACATAGCATAGGGATGGCATCAAGATCATCAAAAAGTAATGGTAAACCGCATTCCCAATGGTTTTTGTATGGGTTCCAATGAGTAGGAAAGTTTCAAAGAATCTAAAATCGAGGCCACTATGTATAACCCAAGACCATTACCGCCATCATTCTGGTTGCGGGCATAGTCGGGGCGATAAAATGGTTCAAATATATGTTTTAGATGCTCTGCTGAAATTGGCTCACATTCATTTTCGACTATCAATTTACGGCCATCAATGCGGACAAAAATAGAGTGACCAGGCAAGGTATAAGCAACAGCATTGGAGAGAATATTTGAAAATGCTCTTGCAAATGTTTTTGGGGGCAAGGTAATTGTAAAGGTTTCAGGGAAAGCCTCTTGAAAGGAAATTCCATTTGCCTGAGCAATCAAGCGATATTGTTTACACAACTCTGATAAATAGCAGTCTACGGCTAATGCTTGTGGTTCCTCCGCCGCCGTTGTGCCAAGTTTGGATGCGTCCAATACCTCTGAAATCATTTTACTGAGTTGTTCTGTTCGTTCTTTGCACAGTGGCAGATATTCTTCATAATCGCTGTATTTACCAACCTTTAAGATCATATTTTCCAACATGGCATTCAATGCTGTAACCGGAGTTTTTAGCTCATGGGATGCCGAACGCAGAAAGTCAATTTTTTGCTTTTCGGCTTCACTAACCTTATCTTTTTCCTCTTGCAGATGTTCAATCGTGCTCAATAAATTCTGATATAGTTGGTTGATTTGATTGGCTAATATTCCAATCTCGTCATTGGTTGCAGTCTTACACGCTGCTTTGCGATCCAAAACAGCCATGTGATTTGTTGCATCTAAAATACCCTTGATGGGATTTGTTATTGCTTTTGAAAAAAAGTAGGCACATAAAAGTGAAACTACAATACAAATTGCTATGGTATAGGGTAATGAGCGCAATATTGTGTGGGCTATTTCTGTATTTCTCGGAATGGCAGCAGTCCTAATTGCTGATGACATCCCATCGACATAAGTTCCCTCTGATAGGACTGAATTTTCTCCCATCATCGGGGCGAGAAGATAAATCGTTCCGCTGGCAAGCATTGTTATGAGCAATAATAGCGCCAAGGTATAAATAAATATTTTGGGAAAGAGCTTTAACTTTTTCATGTTTCTACCTCAAATTTGTACCCGATCCCTTTCACCGTAACAATACAATCAAGGCGAAGTTTTTTGCGTAAGTTCTTAATGTATGTATCAATGGTACGATCAATAATAGGGTAATCGGCTCCCCATAGGTTATCCAGCATTTGAGATCGAGTAAGCACTAAACCTTTGTGTTCAACCAAGAGCTTTAGCAAATCAATTTCTTTTGGGGTAATGTCAATTTTCCCCTCGGGGCCTTTAGCTGTGTATCCAGAAAAATCAACTGTTACATCCCCAAAAGTCATAATATCAGGTGAAACTGTTTGCCCGCTTCGCCGTAGGAGGGCAGTAACTCGCCGCCCAAGAAGAACCATTGAAAAAGGTTTTGTAATGTAGTCATCAGCCTGTTCATCGAAACTTGTAACTTGAGTATATTCATCACCGATTGCGGTGAGCATGAGGATTGGCACAGAGCTTTTTTGTCTAATCGTATGCAACACAGCAAGTCCCGTCTTTTGAGGAATCATAATATCCAAAATAATCAGATCAATACTACTGCACTCGAAAAGCTGTAATGCTTCATCACCGTCATAGGCCGAAAGCATTCGGTGCCCAAAAGATTTGAGATATTCGGAAACTGCGTCATTTGTTTGTCTATCATCTTCCACAATCATTATCGTTGCCATAAAAACACCTCCTTGTGTAGTCTACCCTTAACTTGTGGAGTGTATATGAAATTACCCAAAAACATTATATCTCCATTATCTGTGTCAATCAATGTTGCGTAGTGAAATTAAATACTACTTATCATAAAATTGTATTTCGTTCTCATATACAAACCTGAAATGTAGAATAATATAGGGTGATATGAGAATGTACCAAGATGAAAGACGGCTCGACTTCCACGCATTAGGCCGGGAGATCAAGCGCAAAAGAGAGGCAAAAGGCTGGACACAGGAATACCTCGCGCAGCTCGTTGACCGCACACCTCGTTCTATTATGTATTTTGAAAATCGTGGTCAGCATCCGAGCCTAAATACCTTTTACCAAATGGTAACGATGTTCGGTATCTCCGTGGACGAATACTTTTATCCCGACATGGGAGCCGATGAAG
>ENA-OPBO01002674-OPBO01002674.1-human-gut-metagenome-genome-assembly--contig:-NODE-2674-length-10094-cov-9.298336_pt1 | contig 10094 bp, 8 predicted proteins | sample MGYA00241071_ERZ501458 | MGnify/ENA primary metagenome ERZ501458 (study PRJEB25962, sample SAMEA2042509) | human gut metagenome | biome: human gut; feature: human-associated habitat; material: faeces...
CGATTATCAAAGATTTCAAAGAACGATGTTTAATTTAAAGTGCCCACTAGTGATTGGTTTATTAAAATAAGAAGGAAGAACTGTCAGCATGAAAATACCGATTACTATACAAAAACCTCCAATAGATGATATCCAAAGTAATGCGCGTTGTAAGCCAGGGCCTGCAGCAGGGCTATTAGGTTCTGTTGCTGTCAAAATTTGCAAATTTACAATAGAAAGTGAAACAAGAAGCACAATCATAGCAACAAGTGCTCCTATTACCAGTGTCAATTTTGTCTTAATATTCATAATATATTTTTTATTGCGGAAAGATAATCAATTTTATATCCATTTCTGAAAGATTCTTAAGAAAATATCCATAACGATGTATTTTTAAAATTTTTTTCCAATTTAAATTCGGTTGTCCAATACAAACTGTTGTAATATGACGCTCATGACATACATCAATAATAGTCTGTATAATATCAGATGATGCAACTTGTATCAATTCACCGCCCAGTTCGGTAACCAATTTAAAATGGTTCAGTAAATGCCTCTGCACTGACAAATTTATTCTATCAGGGCTTTCCGAAGGCGTTTGAACATATAAAACCATAAAATCCGTATCATATCTTGATGCAAGTCGTGCGGTACGACGTATAATGTGTCTCGGTGTTTTTTCGTTACTGCTGATACATGCAAGGTACAATTCCCTGTGAATTGCTTTTTCTTCTTGTATTACTTCTGTCTCAACTTTCTTTTCAACCCTGAACGCGACCTCTTTAAGAGCTAACTCTCGTAACTGAAGAATATTCTCCGTCTTGAAAAAATTGCTAAGAGCTGTTTGTATTTTCTCTATTTTATATATTTTCCCGGCTTTTAATCGATTAATAAGCTCCTCAGCAGTCAAATCTATATTTACAACCTCATTAGCTTCCTCTAAAACCTTATCAGGAATACGTTCCTTCACTTCTATTTCGGCTATACATTTAATATCTTCATTCAGACTCTCAATATGTTGAATATTAACAGCAGATACAACATTGATGCCAGCCTCTAAAAGATCCATTACATCTTGCCAACGCTTTTCATTCCGGCAACCGTCAACGTTGGTATGTGCGAGTTCATCAACTATTACCAGTTCGGGATGTAACTGAAGAATAGCGTCCAGATCCATTTCTTCTAGTTCTTTCCCCTTGTAAAATATCTTTTTACGAGGAATAACCGGTAATCCTTTTAACTGTGCTTCTGTATCTGCACGTCCATGTGTCTCGATATAGCCAATCTGTACATCAACTCCATTCTCCAACATTTCGTGGGCCTCTTGTAACATTTTATATGTTTTACCCACACCGGCAATCATTCCTATATATATCTTAAAAACACCTCTTTGTGAGCGCTTTATAAGATTCAGGAAATGACGTACATTTTCTTCTTTATTCACCATTATTCTTTTATAAATTTAGTATTCAGTATCAATAGTGTAAATTTAAAATTATTTTGTTGTTTTAGTATTAGTAATCAATCCAAAATCGTTTGTTGAATAAAAGTAGTACACCAAATATCTCCAATCGTCCAATAAGCATTAGAGCCGAAAGAATCCATTTAGCCGCATCAGGTAAAGCAGACCATGAAAAAACCGGTCCGAAAGTTCCTAAACCAGGTCCGACATTACCTATTGCAGATATAACAGTACTGAATGATTCAGTCAGACCAACCCCCAAACACATCAACAATGTCCAACCTATAAATATGCATATCAGGTATGTAACAAAAAAAGTATATACCATTGCTGTTGTTTGTACTGGAACTTGACTGTTATTAATATGTACCGGTAAAACAGCTCGCGGATGTAACATTTGCTTGAACTGATTCTTTATGTTCTGAAATATGATTAAAAGGCGTAAATTTTTAACACCTCCACTGGTTGAACCTGTACACCCCCCAGATATCATGGCAAAAATTAGCAACATCCATGTAAATGTAGGCCATAAATTATAATCATCTGTAGCAAATCCACAAGAGGTATGGGTAGTAGCTACCTGGAATAAGGCTTTGCGGAATGCTGTCTCAATATCATAATAATCTGTTATAAGCAAGGCAAACGCTATTATTATAGTCAGAACTGTTATTGATATAAAAAACCAGTGTAATTCTCCATCCTTTATTAATTTTTTATATTTCCCATTCAGAGCAAAATAATACAGAGAGAAATTGACTCCGGATAAAATCATAAAAATAGATACCACATATTCTATATAGGGTGAGTTCCAATAAGATATACTATCTTGTTTAGTTGAAAAACCACCTGTTGCCGTAGTGGCAAATGACTGACACAATGAATCAAATAAATTCATTCCACCTAACATCAATAATATAGTTTCCAATAAAGTAAGTCCTATATAAATAAGCCACAGATAGCGTGCCATAACCTTAATTTTAGGGTGGATTTTATCGTGTGTTACTCCAGTTGCCTCCGACAAGAAAAGCTGCTGGCTGCTGCCGCTGAATAATGGAAGCAATGCTATGGTAAAAAGAACTATACCAAGACCTCCAATCCATTGTGTAAAACTACGCCAAAAGAGCAGTCCATGGGGTAATGATTCTATATTATTTAATATTGTAGCTCCAGTTGTTGTGAAACCTGACATGGTTTCGAAAAAAGCATCAGTAATAGATGGTATGTATCCACTTAAATAGAATGGTAACATACCCAGAAGCGTAAATAATATCCAGGAAATACTTACAATACAATATCCATCACGTCTTGAGATATTATTACATCTACGATTACCGGCTAGTACCATTATTCCGCCAATACCAATATTCATTAACATTGTCCAGATAAAGTAGATATAGCTATTTTCATGATAAAAAGCTGATATACCAGCGCAGATTGCAAATAAACCAGCTTCAACAAAAACCAGTATACCTAAAATATAGGAAACTGTTCTAAAATTAATTAGTCCTTCTTTCTTGTTTTTGAATAAAAAAGAATTTGTTCGATAAGTTTCTTCCATATATAACATCTTTTGTAAACTTATAGGCAAATCGTATGCCACATGAATTAAGAGAATTGTAATTCGTTAATTAATAAGATGTTATAAGTATGTACTATGTATAAAGAAACGTCACCCTTCTCATTATGAGAAATATAAATTCCCATAATGATAAGGGTGACATTGATTATTATAATTAGCTACAAAGGGATGTAAACGTCTATATTAATTTAAAACCCCAAACTAAATCCTGTTACAAGATATGTCCTATCATAGATCGGAGCCACAATCGCTTGTACAAATAAAGGAATAGAAAAATTGTCTGTTATTTTTACATCCCTACCTGCTTTTAACGATATGTCAGTAAAAGCAGCTTTATTATGATAATATCCTTTCCAAGGAGTAAAACCTATTGCAGGAGTCAGAGTGATGTCCGCTGGTAATGAGATTTGATATGAAGCATTAATATAGGTAGAACCTTGAAGTTTTCCTTCTTCGTTTTTATCAGCTCCGGCAAACATCGTACTCCATGAAAGAGTCAAAGGAAAAGATTTACCAAAACAATATGTTAAAGTCCCTTCAAAAAAATGCGAATCTTTATAATGACCGTATGGCCGATTCACTCCGGACCACCAATAATCCGATACTGTTACAAAGAAATTATTTGATGAATAACTCAAATTTATATCAAACTCTTTAGAAGGTATTTCAACATTCCATCTACTTAATGTTTGGCTACCCCATACATTAATACTGAAGCCTGCATATCCCAAAGTTAAAGATGGCTGTACTGAAAAACCTGAGTTCTGATCTGCTCCACGCCATATATAATCAGAAACAAAATCAGCCTTACCGTTAACTGTAAATTTATCTTGAGCATAAGTCTTAGTTGGGAGTAATAATATAGCTACACCCATGGCTGCTGCTAATGTTTTTATAATCTTTCTCATAATCTGTTGAAATATATTCTTGTTATATTTTGGAATTACAACATATTCGTTGTTTTTAATAACTCATCTTTTCCCTGCGTATCTGCATCTACAATTTCTTGCAGATACAGAAATACATATCAGGGAAAAAACAGTTATAGATTTATAGATAGCTGCAGATTATCTGTTTACAGTTGGATTTATCTCCTCCAAAGCAACATTCAGTTTTAACACATTAATTTTTGCAGGACCGAATATGCCTAATAATGGTTTCTCTATCATCTTGTCAACGATAGCTTTAACATCCGATTCATCCATATCTCTTGCCTCAGCAACACGTTTGACCTGTACATACGCACATTCAGGAGTTATATCAGGATCAAGACCTGAAGCACTTGCTGTTACCATTTCAGCAGGAACATCTTCTCGTTTCAAATAGGGGTGATAAACCAGAAATGTATCAATTCTTGCTTCCACCTCTGCAAGATATTCTTCATTGGTAACACCCTTGTTGCTGCCTGCGGAGCTTGTACCATCGTATCCGTCACCCGCACATGAAGGTCTGCCCCAGAAAAATATATCTTTAGTAAAGACTTGCCCTACGTTTGCTACTCCAACAACTTTACCATTGAGCCTTACCGTTTCTGCATTGCCACCTTCACCGGGTGCTGCGAACTGTGCGAAAATCCATAATACCAATATATAACATACCGAAAAAAATACACAGAATACCAATGTGATTCGAATTGATTTCATTAAATTTTTCATAACTGTTTCTTGATTTTATTAGAAGAATAATCCAACAAATAAGTCTATTAATTTAATGCCAACAAATGGAGCTATAATACCACCTACACCGTAAATGAGCAAATTACGACGAAGTAATGCGCTTGCACCTATAGGTTTGTATTCAACACCTTTAAGAGCTAAAGGTATCAGAATAGGTATTATGATAGCATTGAATATGATAGCAGAAAGAATAGCACTTTCAGGACTATGCAAACCCATTATATTAAGTGCTCCCAGCTGCGGCACGGAAACCATAAATAATGCTGGAATTATAGCGAAGTACTTGGCAACATCGTTTGCTATAGAGAATGTAGTTAGAGTACCACGAGTCATCAGCAACTGTTTACCGATCTCAACAATTTCAATAAGTTTTGTCGGATCATTGTCCAGGTCAACCATATTGCCGGCTTCTTTTGCCGCCTGAGTTCCACTATTCATTGCCACTCCCACATTAGCCTGTGCAAGAGCAGGTGCATCATTTGTTCCATCACCCATCATGGCGACTAGTTTACCGGCAGCCTGTTCCTTTTTTATATAATTCATCTTATCTTCCGGTTTGGCTTCTGCTATAAAATCATCAACACCGGCCTTTTCAGCAATATACTTTGCAGTCAGAGGATTGTCGCCTGTTACCATTACAGTTTTTACACCCATCTTACGCAAACGTTCAAAACGTTCCTCTATGCCAGGCTTTATAATATCTTGCAATTCGATAACTCCTGCAATTTTCTTGTTGATACATACTACCAAAGGGGTGCCACCATTGCTTGTAATTCTCTTAATAATATCTTCAGTTTCTTTAGGAAATTCATTTCCTGCTTCATTTACAATATTACGAATTGCATCAAATGCTCCTTTTCGGATTTGCGTACCATCCTTTAAGTTTATTCCTGAACACTTTGTTTCAGCCGTAAATTTAATCATGTGAGCCCCTTCTGTGTTCAGATTACGCATACGTAATCCCTGTTCACGTCCTAACTCAATAATGGATTTTCCTTCCGGCGTATCATCAGATGCAGAAGACAGCATACACGCTTCAATAAAACGACGTTTATCAAGTCCTGCTACAGGATAAAAATCAGTAGCTTTACGGTTACCGATTGTTATGGTTCCAGTCTTGTCAAGCAGAAGTGTATCTACATCACCGGCCGTTTCAACAGCTTTACCTGATTTAGTGATCACATTTGCCCGTAATGCACGATCCATCCCTGCAATACCTATCGCAGAAAGCAAACCACCGATAGTAGTAGGTATCAGACAAACGAAAAGTGAAAGGAATGCTGCAATGGTAATTACGGTATTAGAGTAGTCTGCCATTGGCTTAAGAGTGATACATACTACAAGGAACACCAAAGTAAATACAGCAAGAAGAATTGTAAGAGCGATTTCATTAGGTGTCTTCTGACGGCTTGCCCCTTCTACCAATGCAATCATCTTATCCAGGAAACTTTCACCCGGTTGAGTTGTTACAACTACCTTAATATGATCTGAAAGGACTTTTGTACCGCCTGTTACAGAACTCTTGTCTCCACCCGCTTCACGAATAACAGGAGCAGACTCACCTGTAATGGCACTTTCATCTATTGATGCAAGCCCCTCAATAATTTCACCGTCAGCCGGAATGACATCACCTGCCTCACATTCAAATATATCCCCCTTCTTAAGCTGTGAACTGCTTACAGTCTTCACATTACCATTTATAATAAGTTTAGCAGGTGTTTCTTCACGAGTCTTACGCAAGCTGTCAGCCTGAGCCTTACCGCGAGCTTCAGCTATAGCTTCAGCAAAGTTGGCGAACAATAATGTCAGAAAAAGTATTATAAATACCCATAGGTTATAAACAAATGAACCTTGTGATGTGCTGAATGCAGAATATACAGTTACGAACAACATAATCAATGTTGAAACTTCTACAGTGAACATGATCGGGTTCTTAATCATTATTTTCGGATTCAGCTTTACAAATGACTGTTTCAGACTTTCTATAACCTGATCCTTTTGAAACAGTGATGTATTTTGATTCTTTGAATTCATATCTTAATTTTTTTTGTTTATAAGTTGACAAGGGTATCAGTTATCTTTTAATATAAAACTGTACTGCTTGTCAACTTCAACTTAATTATCTTAAATCACAATGAAAAATGTTCAGCAATTGTACTTAATGCCTGTGCAGGGAAGAATGACAACGCTGCAACTATGAAAATAACTGCAAATGTCATCACTCCGAAAGTTACTGTATCTGTTTTAAGAGTTCCGGCGCTTTCCGGTATATACTTCTTTTGTGCCAAAAGACCTGCTATAGCTACCTGACCGATAATAGGTATAAACCTACTCAATATTAATACAATACCACATGATACATTCCAGAACCAGGTATTGTCACCAAGCCCCTCAAAACCTGAGCCATTATTTGCAGCACAAGAAGTAAACTCATATAACATTTCTCCAAGTCCGTGAAAGCCAGGATTATTCAGCCATCCTCCTTCACTTTCCACAAATGCAGGAGCATGAACATAAAGATATGCAGCAAGAGCAGTTCCTACAAGTATCACAAAAGGGTGAAGAAGTGCTACTATCGAAGCTATCTTCATTTCTTTTGCCTCGACTTTGTGACACATAAATTCCGGAGTACGTCCTACCATCAAACCACTGATGAAAACTGCTATAATAATGAATGTAAAATAGTTCATCCAACCTACTCCAACACCACCAAACCATGTATTAATCTGCATATTCAGCATTTCAATCATGCCAGACAGCGGCATTGTAGAATCGTGCATACCGTTTACAGAACCGTTAGACGTAACAGTTGTAACAACACTCCAAAGACCTGTTGCACCGGCACCGAGACGAACTTCTTTACCTTCCATAGCTCCATCATCCTGTGCTATGCCCATTGCGTCAATTCTTGGGTTACCCCCCATTTCCTGAGATACATTGATGCATACACCTATCAGGAATGCTACAAGCATTACACCATAAATACTGTAACCTAATCTTTTGCGGTTTACATAGAAGCCAAAAGCAAATACCATGGCCATTGGAATAATAAGAATGGAGCAACATTCTATCATGTTAGACAAATAGGTAGGGTTTTCCAATGGATGTGAAGAGTTTACACCATAGTACCCTCCGCCATTAGTACCCAACTGTTTGATAGGAACAATTGCCGCTGCCGGGCCTTGTGATACACTTTGTGTATTTCCCTCAAGTGTTGTTATCTCCATCTTTCCATCAAATCCCATTGGAGTCCCTTGTATAATTAGTATAAAACCAACTATAAGTGATAACGGAAGAAGGATACGTGTACAACTTAGTACAAGATATTTCCAGAAATTGCCAATAGTTTTTGTGGTCTTTTCACCAAGAGCTTTCATGATACCCGCCATAGCGGCCATACCTGTAGCTGCAGTTATAAACTGGAATAACATGATTACAAACAGTTGTGTGAAATATGTAAGGTTGTTTTCACCACTATAATGCTGTTCATTACAGTTTACCATAAAAGAGATACATGTATTGAAAGCCTGATGTACCGTCTGACCAATGTTTCCATCCGGATTTAGCGGTAAATAGCCTTGCACAACAAGTAAAATCATTCCCCATATAAACCAAAAGACATTTACTACAAGCAAAGCTCTTAAAAACTGTTTCCAGTTCATCTCTTCTTCCGGATTGATTCCTGAAAGCCGGAAAATCAGATTTTCTACCGGCTTCATGAAATCACTCCAAACCTTGCTACCTTTATAAACTTTTGCAATATATTTTCCTAATGGATAACTTAATACCACCATTAGAATAATTTGCGCTATTACACCCAATATTTCTGTATTCATATTTTTACTATTTTTTATTCGACAGGATTATAAAATTCTGCCTATTTCTATTCTAAAATTTTTCTGGTTTTATCAAGACATACATTAAATAGCCAAACATAATAAGGCTTACAATAAGTAATACTGTGTACATAAATCATTTCTCCTTTTTAATTTAAATGTTTTCAAACCAATCAATACATTTCCCAAATAACCAAAAGCAGCCAATACCTATCAGTATACAGACCGCAAAACCAATTGTAAATAGTTCCATATTTTTATATTTAAAGTTCATTTTACTTATGCAATAGATATGCCAGAAAAAAATATAAACATGTAATTTACTGTGTATAAGAAGATTAATATCGATTTGAGTATTCTAAACGCTATTCTAATTTTCTCAAATTGATAAATTGATATTATTATAGTGATACGGTATATTTGAAAATAGGCAATTTTAATTCAGAAGGAAAATTCTCGAAATAGTTGTTATTGATTGATAACTAACCTAGTTATTAGGCTAATATTTTTTAATTAGAAATTATTCGTGACCTATTTTAACGAAATCTTTGATAATCTTCTGCTTATAATTATAAGAAACATTATATGTTAAATCTAAGTTTTATTCTATTGGCTAAATCCTCTTCAAAAGAGGAAATATCAGAATATATTCAGTTAGGCCGACTTTATTATTAATGTTTTGGAGAATGGAGATCCAAAACAATTTACATTATGGTAAAATATCTCCGAGTAGCAGTGATATGGATATATATTTATTATTTTTGTAGTTAGAATCGAACAATTTAGTAAACTCAAATCAATACCGTTAAGACCATTATGATACGTTGCCTATTTCATTCTACTATTCAGGACTTCTGTAAGATGTCTCCAAAGGCACTATTAGGAACATTTATCAGTAATTATCATGGTTGCTCTATTACAACCACAAATGAAGCATGGTTAAGTGAGATAGAAATTATGCAGAATGTTTTGTTGTTGTGGAGAGATGAAAATGGGCATGTGATATTTGAGTATGATATTCCTAGATTAGGAAAACGAATTGATGTAGTTCTTTTACTTAGAGGATTGATCTTTTGTATTGAATTTAAGATTGGAGAAAAGAATGTACTTCAATCTAACATCGAACAGGTTTTGGACTATGCTTTGGATTTGAAAAACTTTCATCTATTGAGTCAAGATAGAACCATTGTTCCTATTTTAGTTCCAACTAAATTAGATACAAGTTCGAATGTTTTTGTTTCTTCAGTCTATGATGATTCTATATACAACCCATTAGTAACAGGCATTACTGGATTACAACAACTTATTTCAAATGTTTTTATACATTCAGGTGCGCTGAATGAAGATCCAAGTCTAGGTGCTGATTGGATTATAAGCCCCTATTCTCCAACGCCAACTATTATTGAAGCTGCTAAGAAACTTTACGAAAACCATAGCGTAGAAGATATTACAAGACATGAAGCAGACAAAGTATCAACAGATAAGACAATAGAATATATACTCAGTGTCACTGCTGGGCACTTAGTCCCAGCTGATTTTCAATTGTTTATAATTTAGTTCTT
>ENA-OPBO01002679-OPBO01002679.1-human-gut-metagenome-genome-assembly--contig:-NODE-2679-length-10062-cov-6.304887_pt1 | contig 10062 bp, 10 predicted proteins | sample MGYA00241071_ERZ501458 | MGnify/ENA primary metagenome ERZ501458 (study PRJEB25962, sample SAMEA2042509) | human gut metagenome | biome: human gut; feature: human-associated habitat; material: faeces...
AGGCCAACTCCAGCACATCCATGTCCCGTTTCAGAAAAGGACGCATTGCTTTGCATATCTGCTGATAGGTTGCCCGAGAGCGACGCATGAAGCCGGAATAGCGTATTGAAAACCGATCCCAAAATTGTTTGTTGTCATCCATTAAATATGGTCACCTCAATAACGGTTAGTTTCTGCTAACCACATCATACTCTTTGTCGCATGAAATTGCAAGATGCTACAATCATGTCTTTTGCCGGCAGATTGTAAGTATACCCAGCACGTATGCTCAGCACGAAACTATTATTCAGTTTGGCCCGTTCCCTTAGCAACAATAAGACGCCGTCACCAGATGTATTCTGGTGACGGCATCTGTGTTTTTTCTAATGGTGTTGCTTAGTCATCCTCCAGCAACTTGGAGGGTTGGATTTTCAGTACCTGGGCGATTTTAAACAGGGTCTCCAAGGATACGCCCCGAATTGTTCCTGTTCCTTCTACCTGGCCGACGAAATTGACGCTTTTTCCGATCCGTTCGGCAAGAACCTCCTGCGTCAAGCCCGCTTTTTTTCTGTAATAGGCTATCTTTAAGCCAAGAGTAATGTATCGTTCCGGAAACTCTGTCTGCATCACACCACCTCCTGACATTATGCTACCAACAGAACAGGCAAAATATAATTGAAACCAATTAGATAATTATTTACTTAAAGTAAATGTTTATATATAATGAGAGATGAATTATTTATTTGAGGAAGTTGTTGGATAGAAAATGCCAACGAGAACGCCATGGATTTATTTACTGTCAGTTTCTTTGGACATCGAATTGTTCCGAAATTTTGGGAAGTAGAAGAGCGTGTGGAGTCGCTGATCCACACGCTGCTTTTGGAAAAAGAATATGTGGAGTTCTTGGTCGGCCGCAATGGGGACTTTGACCAGATCGTTTCCTCCACTGTCAAGCGGCTGCAGCGCCGTGTGCGGGACGACAATAGCGCCCTGATCTGGGTACTTCCGTATCCGACGGCAGAGTTGCGGGACAATCTGGAGAGTTTTGAAGCATACTATGATGAAATTGAACTGTGCAGTGCCGCCGCCGACAGTCATCCAAAGGGTGCCATTCAGACTCGCAACCGGCAGATGGTGGATCGAAGCGACCTTGTGGTGTTCTATGTGGATCATTCCAGCGGCGGAGCATATCAAACTCTGCGTTATGCCCAGAGAAAGAAAAAAGAAAACCTAAATCTCGCACACTTTGAAGGTTCCAGGTAAATGTTTGCAAAAAAAATTTTTGTGGTGTTCTACTACAGTTGATAGGAAAATTAACTGTCCAATTGGAAAATGGCTTGACTGGTTAGCGATAGCTAACTATAATCAAGCATAGAGTATCACACCTATCAAAGAGTGACTTTGGAAAAATGCTAAATTGATGAGAACTCTGCGGAGGAGATTCTTATACGGTGCTCAGTTGCATACGTCAGCCGCAGGCAAAGCTGGCCGACAGACCTATGCACCTCCGGAGTATCCGGATAGACTTTGCAGAAAACTACTGTGACCAGATTGGAGGAGAATATGTCCATTGAACTATGGCAAGGACTGCTGATTCCCTTTGCCGGGACGACGCTGGGAGCGGCCTGTGTCTTTTTTATGCGGAACAACTTGAGCGAGCTGGTTCAGCGCGCCCTGACCGGCTTTGCAGCGGGGGTCATGGTGGCAGCTTCCATCTGGAGTCTGCTGCTGCCCGCAATGGAACAGGCGGCGGACATGGGGCGGTGGTCCTTTGTCCCCGCCGTTGCAGGTTTCTGGGTTGGCATCCTTTTCTTGCTGGGATTGGATCGGCTGATCCCGCATCTGCATCGTGGCAGCGCGGAGGCCGAGGGCATCAAAAGCAATTTTGGAAAGACGACCATGCTGACTCTGGCTGTGGCACTGCACAATATTCCGGAAGGAATGGCGGTCGGGGCAGTCTATGCTGGGTGGCTCTATGGAGACAGCGGTATCACTCTGGCGGGGGCTCTGGCCCTTTCTCTGGGGATCGCCATTCAGAACTTCCCAGAAGGTGCGATCATATCCATGCCCTTGAAAGCGGAGGGATTCTCCAAATCCCGATCCTTGTATTATAGAGTAGTAGTTATTAGAGCCCCTCTCCAAGGGCTGTGCTACACTGTAAGGGATGCTGTGGATTGGTTTCAACCTCCTACCACGAGATGGTTCCAGAAAGGTTCCAACCACAGCCCCTTACAGTTTTGTTGATCAGTTAAATACCGCCAGACGGTTTATGTGGAACAAGGCTACAAAAGTAAGGTGCACTGTGGATGCAGCATCACATATTTATCGTTGGAGGTATTTGTTATGGTGGTTTCTGTTGGCATCGATGTCTCAAAAGATAAGCACGATTGCTTTATCGTCAGTTCCGAGGGCGAAGTCCTGGCGGATGCATTCATAATCCCCAACACCATGGACGGGTTCCACTACCTTTTACAGCGAATCCGGCATTGTACCGCACCGCAGGATAAAATAAAAGTAGGGCTTGAGGCTACCGGACATTACAGCTACAATCTGCTCGGGTTTCTTCTTGACAACGGTCTGACCACCTATGTCCTGAATCCCTTGCGCACAAACCTTTACCGAAAGAGCCTTAGCCTGAGAAAGACCAAGACTGACCGGGTGGATGCACGAACGATTGCTTCTATGCTGTTATCCGATGCGGGCCTCAAACCCTACACAGATACAGCATACCACAACGAGGAGCTAAAGTCACTGACCAGATACCGTTTTGACAAGGTGAAAGAACGTGCCAAACTGAAAAGTTCTATCGCCCGGCTGGTCTGCATTCTGTTTCCGGAATTGGAAAAACTCGTCCCTTCTCTGCATATTGCTTCTGTCTACGCCCTGCTGGAAGAGTTCCCGGGGGCCAAACAGGTTGCCAATACCCATTTAACGAGGCTGAAAGCATTGCTCGAAACCGCCTCCAATGGCCACTACAAACGGGATATGGCTCTTGAAATACGAAATGCCGCCAAAAACTCTATTGGCTCTCAGATGCCTGCCAAGTCCCTTGAATTGCAGCACACCATCCGGCTCATCCGTGAACTGGATCGTGAAATTGATGAAATCGAAGAGCAAATCCAATCCATTATGGATGAGCTTCATTCTCCTATTACCACTATCCCTGGGCTGGGGTTCCGCATGGCTGCCATGATCCTGGCAGAAGTCGGCGACTTCACCCGGTTTGACTCCCCAGACAAGCTGTTGGCTTATGCAGGGATGTCCCCCTCCACTTACCAATCCGGACAGCTCAAAAATTGCTACCCGCATATGGAAAAGCGTGGCTCCCGATACCTACGCTACGCACTTTACAACGCAACCAAGTATGTCTGCCACTGGGACCCGGCTTTTGCTGATTATCTCGCCAAGAAGCGGGCGGAGGGAAAACACTACAATATTGCCATCTCTCACGCGGCCAAAAAGTTGGTTCGTCTGATATTTGCCATGGAGAAATCCAGGCAGCCATATTGCTCAGCGGCTTAAGTGCAGCTACTTGAATAGCCAGCAGGGGTCTGACAAGACCTCAGCTTTGCTATACCTTTTTTGATCCATCTCTTTTTCACCACCACCATTCATTTTCGGGGTTGACTTTTAATAGTTAATCTTTCTGTACGGGACGCTTTCCGGTGCAGTGGAGCCCATAGGTGCGATTCTGACCATCCTTCTGGCGGGAATTTTGGTTCCGGTACTGCCTTACGCCCTGAGCTTTGCCGCCGGAGCGATGGTCTATGTGGTAGTAGAGGAACTGATCCCGGAGATGTCCGTGGGGAAACACTCCAATGTGGGAACCATTCTGTTTGCAGTCGGTTTTACCCTTATGATGACGCTGGATGTGGCGCTGGGCTGAGGCAGGCGACTTGGAAGGAGGAATTGAAATGTCCCGCTTGGGCGTTGTGGAGGACACATTGTTTATCCCCATGCTGGGCAGGCTCTATGCCAGCGAGCACTGCCCGCAGATCTTATACGATGGGAAGGTGCTGGAGCTGAAGGAGAAGCTGCCGCCCGAGTTGCTGTCGCAGGGCCGCCTGAGTCAGTATACCCTGCTGGCCTCCGCCGCTCGGTCTGCCAATATGGACCGGATCATCCGGACCTTTCTGGAGCGCAGGCCGGACGGTGTAATCGTCCAGCTCGGCTGTGGCCTGGAGATGGTCTATTACCGCTGCGACAATGGAAAGTCGCACTGGTATGCCGTGGATCTGCCCCATGTGGTGGAGTACCGGCGAGAGCTGCTGCCGGAGCCGGAGCGGGAGACTTACCTCGCCGGGGATGCCTTTGCCGGGGACTGGATCAGGAAGATCCGTGCGGATGTGCCTGAGACTCCCATCCTGGTCACAGCTGGCGGTCTGTTCCACTATTTTGAGGAAAGCAAGGTTGTCGGACTCCTGCGAATGCTCACGGGGTTTGGAGAGATTGAAGCGGTTTTTGATGCCTTGAGTAAAAGCGGCGTGGCCATGATGCAGAAAAAGTACATGAAGCAGATGGGTCACGGGGATGCGCAGATGTTCTTCTATGTGGATTCCGCATCGGAGCTGGCCGGAAAAATCGGCAGTGGGGTCAGGGTGCTGGCTGAGGAGCCATACTTTTGCCATATCCCCCGAAACGGCCTGAAGCTGTCCACAAAGATCAGCATGGCGGTTTCGGACCGGTTCGGTATGGTGAAGATGGTGCAGTTAAAACTATAGAAACTTTTATGTGAAAAGAGGTGAAATCCTGCCGTGACTTATAATAATTGTTACCTCAATCAACTTTATAATGATTTGATTTGCAATTCTCCGCAAACTATTGCTTTGGATCTCCCCAATGAATTAGGGAGCGGACGTATTACTCAAACAAAAATTAAGCATGGGGTGATTCTTTCTGATTGGGAATTAAACTACCGCTCTGATATGAATGTGCAGGGATGTGTCAGCAAGGAGTATATGCAAATTATTTTCTGTCTGAATGACGGAATTTCCTGGGGCATCATGGATGAACGGCGTTCTGTCTCTATTCAAAAGAATGAGTCCTGTATTTATGCTGGGCACGGAGGTACAGAATACATTTGCTACAAAAAAGACAGCAATTTCTTATTCAAGAGCATAAAAATCCCCGTTTCTTATTTTTCCCACCTTCTTGCAGATTACTTTGACGGGCAGGAAGTAACTGCTTATGAAAAGAAACTTCTGGGCGGGATTTCTAAAGTTCCGGTAACACCCATTATGGAGCAGATTTTAGCAGAGACAAGCCAATTCACGCAATATCGCGGAGGTTTGGGTTATCTATACTTAGATGGTAAGTTACTGGAGCTGTTGTCAATTTATTTGGGAGAAGTGCTTGAATTGGACATCCTGATGGGAAAAAGCATCTCTATGTCCCGGACGGAAAGGACCGCCATTATGGAAGCCAAAAGAATTATAGACGGTCAGCTTGCATTCGCCCCTTCATGTGAGGAACTATCTCGTATGGTGCATTTGAGTATGACGAAACTGACACGCGGGTTCTCAACATTCTACGGTATGCCGATCCATCAATATATTATTGAGCAGCGTTTGACACAGGCGGCACAACTGCTTTTAGAAGGAGACTGGAATGTAAGTGAGGTCGCTACAATAGTTGGATATGGGAAAGCCAGCAATTTTGCAGCCGCCTTCAAAAAGAGATATGGAGTAGCACCCAAAAATTACCGAGGAAGCCGGTTCGATAGAACATAAAATAAAGCCTGACTGTTTTTGGGTCAAAACGGGTAGGTTTTGGGTTGGATTAGTCTGCGATAACTGATATTCTATGTGGTGTGGTTAGGTAATGCTAACCACACCACATTTTAGTTTTTCTATAAAGTGAGGAGGCTACATAAGCATGAAACAAAAGTTGAATGCGAAAGACTTCATTCTCATCGGTGTTCTGACTGCTCTCATGTGGATCATTTGCATGATTATCAGCACCGTAATGAGCATTGCCGGACCCGTTACCAACGTATTTTATCCTGCTGTCGTAGCAATCCCCAACGGAATCGTGATGATGCTGTTGCTGGCAAAAGTCCCGAAGAAAGGCGTGTTCACCATCTGCGGCACAATCCAGGGAATCCTGTTCCTGCTGGTCGGCGGATTTTGGCTTATCCCGGTTGCATTGATTGTAGGCGGTGTCATTTGTGATTTTTTGATTATGGGAAGAAAAGAAATCACAATGAAGTCCATGATGATTGCCTACACGATTTTCAGCGGTATCTTTGCTTTTGGTGCAATTGTAGGGCCTATGAGCTTCCTGCAGGACGCTTTTGTAGGGGCGATGGAAAAGAACAACATTGCGCAGGAATACATAGATGGCATGATTAGCATTACATCTGGATTTATGCCTGTTGTCATTATAGTGGCTGGCTTGCTCGGTGGCTTGATTGGTTATATCGGCCAGAAAGCATTGAAGAAGCACTTTATTAAGGCCGGACTTGTATCGGTGAAGTAACAGCTCCGAAAACTGACAGACGCCAGATTTGTCAGTAGAGTGCCTGAATCAAAAGCGGGGCTGCAATGTCAGCCCCGCTTTTTTTTGGAGAACAGTATGGAAGAAAACACAAAGAAACTCATTACACAAAGACAATTTCAAAGAACGGCAGCTTTAGACCCACGGTGCAAAGTTGCGCTGCTGATTATGATCGGATGTGTCAGTTATTTTCTGAATGGCGAAATTTGCAGTTTGGTACTTGTTGCATCTTTTGCGCTATTCATTGCTGTCGGCAATGGCGGAAAATGGGCCGCCAAGATGCTGATTTTTTATATTGTCATTGCCTATCTCAATGCCTTACTGCGGTATGTTTCTATTCCGGTACTCAGCGTGATCATGAGTGTGTTTGGTGTGACCATTTTGAAACTGGTTCCTATTGCAATGATGGGAATATGGATTTTGCACACAACACAAATGGATGATCTCATGGTATCGCTGCAACGCATGCGATTGCCGCAGGCTGTTACAATTCCGTTAGTGGTCATGTTCCGCTACATACCTACTTTACGGATTGAATACCGGCAAATCCGCAGCACGATGGATATTCGGGGTATCAGCGATACCCTCTGGAAACGGGTATCCCATCCTCTGGCGACAATAGAGTATATTTTGATACCGCTGCTTATGCGGTGTCTGAAGGTCACGGACGAACTGGCAGCGTCCGGCACAACACGCGGATTAGAGCTGGAATGCAAACGGTACGCGCTGAGGCCGATCCGTTTTACATGGCCGGAAATCGTGGTATCTCTGCTGGGTGTCCTCTTTTTGGCTGGTTTGCTTCTTATCGACCAAACTCAAATCGGGGAAATCATTTTGTGGAGGGTATGACGATGATCTCATTTCAAAATTTTAGCTTTCGCTATGAAGAAAGTCAGGATTTTACTCTCCGTGGTATTGATATGACCGTACAGACCGGAGAATTTATCCTCCTGACTGGAAGAAGCGGCTGCGGCAAAACAACACTGATCCGTTCCCTCAATGGCCTTATTCCACACTTTTATCCTGGAGAAATCAAAGGTGATCTGCTGATGGATGGTCAATCATTATTGGAGATGAAACCTTCCGAGCTGGCTGGACAAATCGGGACGGTATTTCAAGACCCACGTTCTCAATTCTTTATGACAGATACGACACGGGAACTGGCTTTTGGCTGCGAAAATCTTGGTCTTGCCCGTGAGGAAACGATTGAGCGAATTGCAAAAGCTGCAAAAGAACTGGAATTGGTGGACTATTTGAACAGAAGCATTTTTGCTTTGTCCAGCGGCGAAAAGCAACAGATTGCAATCGGCTCTGTATATGCGCTCGCTCCAAAAGTTTATATTTTTGATGAGCCATCGGCCAATTTAGATTATGCAGCCACAAAACGGCTTGCCGAAATCATGGGGAAACTTAAACACGCTGGATATACCATTTTTGTGGTAGAACATCGCTTTTACTATCTTCGTGATTTGATTGACAGGGTTTTTCTTATACAGGAAGGGAAAATTGAGCGCGAGTTTACGAGAGAAGAATTTTGCTCACTGCCGGAAGAAATACGCATTCCCTACGGTTTGCGGACAGCATACCCGGAGCGTGATGCGGAGCATTATCAGGAAAAACCGCGCCCGCATAGCGGAACACATCTGATGGAAGTCCACAATTTAGGTTTTTCCTATAAGAAAGGCCCGGATGTGTTTCAAAATGTCAGTTTTGAAGCCCATGCGGGAGATGTGATTGGCATCCTTGGACACAACGGGGCTGGAAAGACAACGCTCTTTTCCATCTTGACTGGTCTATTAAAGCAGCGGCATGGGGAAGTCAGCTTGGACGGGAAAAAACTCACTCCACGGCAGAGGCGGTCGCTTTCCTATCTTGTTATGCAGGATACAGATTATCAGCTCTTTGCCAGTAGTGTGGAAGAAGAACTGTCCCTGGGAATGAAGGAAGATTGCAAAGAAAAAGTGGATGCCGCATTAGACGCTTTGGAGCTATCAGAATACCGGGAGCGCCACCCGGCCTCTCTTTCGGGTGGCCAAAAGCAGCGTGTAACCATTGGTGCGGCAATCGTAAAGGGCAGCCCGGTGATCTACTTTGACGAGCCTACCAGCGGTTTGGATTATGATTCGATGGTGCGCGTCAGCAATCTAATTGAGCAGCTTTCAAATTCCGGGGTAATTGTTTTTGTGGTATCGCATGACTTTGAGTTTATCGTCCGCACCTGTACGGAGGTGGTTCAGTTAGATGATCACGGAGCCATTCAAAATCATAGGCTTTCGCCGGAAATCCTGAAAACTCTTTCCGAGAAATATTTTAACTGATGGGAGGTTAGACTTATGTTCCAAAAAGTATTTGAATATGCAGGACCTCATAAAAAGGGGCTTTATACGGCGACGGCGGTTGTGCTGGTCAGCGTTCTTATGGGGGTGATCCCCTTCATTCTGGCTTACCAGGTGATTGCGCCGTTGGTCATGGGAAAAACAATCGACGCTGCGTTCATTATCCTGCGAGTGGTTTTAGTATTGCTGTGCCTGGTTTTGCAAGCCATTTTTTACGGCTGGGGACTGAATATCTCACACAAGGCAGCCTATGACACTTTGCTTCGTCTGCGAACTGCCCTTCAAAAGCGGTTTGAGAAACTGCCACTGGGAGTGATCCAGGATAAAGGCACCGGAACGGTCAAAAAACTGTTTGTTGATGATGTGGACAGTTTGGAGGTCCTGTTGGCGCACTCCATGCCGGAGGGAATTGCAAACCTGATGATCCCGCTTGCGGTTTATGTGGCGATGTTTTTCGTGGACTGGAAGTTGGCACTGCTGAGCGGCAAGCACCTGACCGGCACCGTCATTTACGGCTATTTGTGGGACGAAAAGCGGGAACACTGGCTTGTGGACGAAGAAGCCGCCGAAGTGGTACGCCGTATCTTTTCCCTGACGATGGAGGGCTACGGCCCCTATCAAATCTCCAAGCTGCTGTCCGAGGCAAAGGTTGAAATCCCCGCTGTCCATCTGGCACGCTTTCACGAAGGAGTAAACAGGACGAAGCCGGTCAAAGACCCCTACGGCTGGGGATCGTCCACCATTGTGAATATTCTGAAAAAGCGGGAATACCTGGGCCACACCATTAATTTCAAGACCCGCAAGCACTTCAAGGACAAGAAAAGCCACTATGTTGACGAAAGCGAGTGGACGATTTTCGAGAATACCCATGAGGCCATCATCGACCAGGAAACCTTTGACAATGTGCAGCGCGTCCGGGGAAACGCCAGACGCTACCCGGACGGCTTTGGGGAGGCATATCCCCTGACTGGCCTAATGTACTGCGCCGACTGCGGCGGCAAGATGTATGTTCACCGCACCTATAACGGTAAGCGTGTTCCTCAGTACACTTGCGGCCAGTATGGCAAATACCCTATCGGCTCCCTTTGCCCCACACAGCACCGCATCAAGGCCGAAGCTGTTCTGACCCTGATTGCCGATATGCTCCGGGCCATCGCGGAGTATTCCAAGAATGACCGGGCCGAGTTTATCCGCACTGTCCAGGAAACGCAGGCCGCCCAGCAGACCGCCGACATATCCAAGAAGCGGAAAC
>ENA-OPBO01002682-OPBO01002682.1-human-gut-metagenome-genome-assembly--contig:-NODE-2682-length-10050-cov-4.452526_pt1 | contig 10050 bp, 11 predicted proteins | sample MGYA00241071_ERZ501458 | MGnify/ENA primary metagenome ERZ501458 (study PRJEB25962, sample SAMEA2042509) | human gut metagenome | biome: human gut; feature: human-associated habitat; material: faeces...
CGACGAGACCTGACGAAGCCCAAGGGAAAACGGCTGCTTTCATTATATTAAAATGAAAGGAGGCCGGGGCTGGGCCAGCAGTCTGCGCTTTTGCGTGGCGAGGCCCCGGGTTTTTGAATGGAGTTTTTCAATTCGGCTATTCAAGTGCTCCAGACGCTGGTCATCGCCCTCGGCGCGGGTCTCGGCATCTGGGGCGCGGTCAATCTGCTGGAAGGGTATGGTAATGACAACCCCGGCGCAAAGTCGCAGGGTATGAAGCAGCTCATGGCCGGCGGCGGCGTGGCGCTCATCGGCATGACGCTGGTGCCGCTGCTATCTGGGCTATTCGGCTGATGGCGGCAAAATTCTTGCCCTGTGGGGCAGGAGGTGAGGGCGCATAGATTTCATCAAAAACGCGCTGACGGACTGGATAAAGGAAATACTGGCCGGTGGGATAATCTCCAATCTCACCGGCCTCTTTGACAACGTCAACGAGAACGTCTCGGGCATCTCCGGGCAGATTGGCCAGACGCCGCAGAACTGGAACGCGGACATCTTCAACATGATCGAGACCTTGTCCGAGACCGTCATCCTGCCCATAGCGGGCGTCATCCTCGCCATCGTCATGACGCTGGAGCTTATCCAGATCATCACGGACAGGAACAACTTCCACGAGATAGAGACCGCCGTCTTTTTCAAGTGGATGTTCAAGTCTGCGTGCGCCGTCCTCATCGTCACGAACACCTGGACGATAGTCATGGGCATCTTCGAGGCGGCGCAAAGCGTCGTAGCCGGTGCCGCGGGCGTGGTCGTGAGCGACGCGACCGTTGACGTCTCGTCAATCACCGCTGGCCTCGAAGAACGGCTCATGGAGATGGACATCGGCCCGCTTATAGGGCTGTGGTTCCAGAGCCTGTTCGTAAACGTCACTGCGTGGGCCGTTGCCATCTGCATCTTCATCGTCATCTACGGCAGGATGTTAGAGGTGTATTTGACCGCCTCAATCGCGCCAATACCCATGGCGACGATGATGGGCCGCGAGTGGGGCGGCATGGGCCAGAACTACCTCAGAAGCCTCTTTGCCCTCGCGTTCCAGGCCTTCTTAATCATTGTCTGCGTGGCCATCTACGCCGTGCTGGTGCGGAACATTGCGCTCGATGAGGACGTATCCAAGGCCATCTGGACGTGCATGGGCTACACGATCCTGCTCTGCTTTACGCTGTTCAAGACCAGCAGCATGGCGCGGAGCATCTTCGCCGCACATTAAAAAGAGCCAGGGAAAGCATCACTTTTCCTAGCTCAAATTTACAGCAGGCTGCTGTAGTCGCGTTTTCCGTAGATTATACGGCGTATTTGGACAGTATTACCGGAGACAACGAAGAAAACAAGGTAATCGCGGACTATGAGGTATCTATAGCCCTTGGCCGTCAGCGCAAGGTCACGCGGCCGTGGACAGCGCTCCGGGAACTGGGACAGGCTGCTTATTTTCTCCACGAGCTCGTCATAGTACCTGAACGCCGCGTCCGGGGAGAGCGTATTCAGATAACAAACTATGTCCGCCAGGTCTTGCTTGGCCGTGGGAAATATCAGAACCTCATACGTTCCCATGCAGTTGCTCCCGGAGTTTTGCCGCCGCCTCGCCAAACGGCTCGCCGCTTGCGCCGGCCGCTATCTCCTGCTCCGCCACCGCCAGCTTGCTGTAGATGTCCACGATGGCCATGCGGCGCTCGTACTCGTCTATATTCATAACGACCATGTCCCCGGAGCCGTTGCGCGTGATGTACACAGGCTCGCGGGTCTGACGGCAATAGTCCGAAATGTCGCTGGCGTTGTTTCTCAGATCCGAAATAGGCCTTATGCTCGGCATAGCTATCACTCCTTTGCGCAGTTATTATATCAATATTTTGAGTAAATATCAACACATATTATGTGTATCTTAAGGAGGTTTACAATTGAATGAGAACATGGACATGACCGTAAAGGTCTTTCCCGTGCAGAACAGCAAAAACCTGTTGGCAACGGCCAGCGTTACGCTCGGCAGCTGCTTCGCCGTTTGCGGCATTCAAATTCGTGACGGCAAAAACGGCACCTTCGTGTCGATGCCCCAGCGAAAGGACGCGAAGGGCGAATACCATGACATCTGCTTCCCCACCACCGCGGAAATGCGCCAAGCCATCAACGCAGCGGTTCTCGGCGAGTACGAGCGCACGTCTCAGAGGGACCAGAACCGGGGCTCTGTCCTCAGCGCAATGCGGGATTCACAGGCGAAGCCTGGCAGATCTCACGATGGTTCCAAGAGCAGAGATGCCGAGGCGCGCTGATGCTGCGAATCGACACACATTAAGAAACGAAAGGAGCATTTACAATGCCATACATACCCATACCCAAAGACCTCACGAGGGTCAAGACCAAGTTTCTGTTCAATCTCACACCCCGCCAGCTCGTCTGCTTCGGCGGCGGGGCGCTGGTTGGGATTCCGCTGTTTTTCCTGCTCAAAGGGCCGCTGGGGAACTCGTCGGCGGCTATCTGCATGATCGTCGTCATGATGCCGTTCTTCCTCTTTGCTCTCTACGAGAAAAACGGCCTGCCGCTGGAGAAGTACCTGCTGTACTTTGTCCGGGCGTGCTTTATACGCCCAAAGCAGCGGCCTTACATGACAGATAACTTCTATGCGGCCCTTGAGAAGCAGGATGCATTAGACCGGGAGGTGCATAGAATCGTCCACCGCAAAACTTAAGCGTTCCCAGCGCCGGAAAGTTCGCGCGGCCATCGTCGCCGCGAAGCGCCCGGCAAACGTGCTCTCCGCGCAGGACAGCATACCGTTTGAGAGGATGTTCCCCGACGGTATCTGCCGGGTGGAGGGCAATTTCTATTCCAAGACCATAGAGTTTCAGGACATCAATTACCAGCTTTCGCAGTCAGAGGACAAGGACGCCATCTTCGACGGCTGGTGCGAGGCCATAAACTACTTCGATGCCTCGGTGCGCTTTCAGTTCAGCTTTGTGAACTCGTCCGCCAACAAGGAGACCTACCGCGAGCGCATCGTCATACCCCTGCGCGGCGACGAGGACGACAGCCTGCGCATCGAGTACAGCACAATGCTCCAAAACCAGCTTGAGCGCGGCAACAACGGCCTCGTCAAGAGCAAGTACATCACCTTCGGCGTCGAGGCCGAGAACTACAAGACCGCAAAGCCACGGCTTGAGCGCCTTGAGCTGGACATCCTCAACAACTTCCGCAAGCTCAGCGTCAAAGCCGAGCCTCTGGACGGCAAAGCCCGCCTTGCCCTGATGCACGGCATCTTCCACATTGACGGGCAGGAGCCTTTCCGCTTTGACTGGAAGCTGCTCGCGCCCTCCGGCCTGAGCGTCAAGGACTTCATCGCGCCGAGCAGCTTTGCTTTTGCGTCGAGCCGCCACTTCAAGCTGGGCGCGAAATACGGCTCCGTGTCCTTCCTCAACATCATAGCGCCGGAGCTGAATGACCGGCTGCTCGCGGACTTCCTTGAGATGGACAGCTCGCTCGTCATCGGTATGCACGTCAAGCCCATCGACCAGATGAGCGCCATCAAGACCGTGAAGCGCAAGCTAACCGAGCTGAACGCGACGAAGATACAGGAGCAGAAGAAGGCGGTCCGGGCCGGTTACGACATGGACATCCTGCCGAGCGACCTCTCCACCTACGGCAGCGAGGCTCAGAAGCTCTTGCAGGAGCTGCAAAGCCGCAACGAGAGGATGTTCCTGCTCACCTTCACCGTGCTCAACACGGCTAACAGCCTGCAAAAACTCGAAAACACGGTGCTGCAGGCCAAGGGCATTGCGCAGAAGCACAACTGCCAGCTCGTCAGCCTGGACTTCCAGCAGGAGAACGGGCTCATGTCCCTGCTCCCGCTGGGAATGAACCGCATAGAGATACAGCGAGGCCTGACCACGTCGAGCCTCGCTATTTTTGTGCCTTTCACCACGCAGGAACTGTTCCAGCGCGGGGCGGGCGCTTTCTATTGTGGAGTGAACGCCCTCAGCGGCAACCTCATCATGGTAGACCGGCTGAGACAAAAGAACCCCAACGGCCTTATCCTGGGCGTCCCCGGCTCGGGCAAGAGCTTTTCCGCCAAACGTGAAATGTTCAGCGTCTATCTGCTCACGAATGACGACATCATCATCTGCGACCCCGAGGCGGAGTATTGGCCCCTCGTCAAGCGCCTGCACGGGCAGGTCATCAAGATTTCACCGACCTCGAAGCAGTATGTGAACCCGATGGACCTGAACCTGGACTACTCCGATGACGACAACCCCCTGTCGCTCAAGGTGGACTTCATACTCTCCTTCTGCGACATCGTCGTCGGGGCGAAGGAGGGCCTCAAGCCCGTGGAAAAGACCATCATAGACCGCTGCGTCCGGCTCGTCTACCGGAACTACCTCGCCGACCCGCGCCCAGAGAATATGCCCATTTTGCAAGACCTCTACAACTGCCTCCGTGCGCAGGACGAGAAGGAAGCGCAGTTCCTTGCGACGGCGCTTGAGATTTACGTCACCGGATCGCTCAACGTGTTCAATCACAGGACGAACGTGGACATCGACAACCGCGTCGTCTGCTACGACATCAAGGAGCTGGGCAAGCAGCTCCGGCAACTCGGTATGCTGGTCGTACAAGACCAAGTCTGGAACAGGGTCACTCGCAACCGCGAGGCGGGCAGGACCACGCGCTATTACGTCGATGAGTTCCACCTGCTGCTGCGCGGCGAGCTGGCCAGTTGGAGCGTGGAGATATGGAAGCGCTTTCGCAAATGGGGCGGCGTGCCGACGGGCATAACGCAGAACGTGAAAGACCTTTTGGCCTCTCCGGAAATTGAAAACATACTCGAAAACTCGGACTACATCTGTATGCTCAACCAGGCTCCGGGAGACCGGCAGATACTCGCCAAGAAGCTCAACATCTCGCCGCATCAGCTCAGCTACGTCACTCAGGCCAACGAGGGCGAGGGCCTGCTGTTCTACGGCAACGTCATTGTGCCGTTTGTGGACAGGTTCCCCAAGGACACAGAAATGTACCGGCTCATGACCACAAAACCAAACGAAATGCAAGGAGGAAATGCAGCATGACAAACATCGCAAACATCGAGATTTTCAAGAACGAGGAGTTCGGCAGCGTCCGCATCATCGAGGAGGACGGCAAGTATCTGTTTTGCGGTTCGGATGTTGCCAGAGCATTGGGATATGCCAGACCGAATGAGGCTGTGTCTAAGCAATGCAAGGGTACGCTAAAGCGGCGTACCCTTACTAACGGTGGCGCTCAGGATATGCTTTTCATCCCCGAAGGTGATGTCTACCGCCTCATCGTCCACAGCAAGCTGCCGTCAGCCGAGCGCTTCGAGCGCTGGGTGTTCGACGAGGTGCTGCCGTCCCTGCGCGCCAACGGCATCTACATCACCGACCCGCTTGTGAAGCAAATAGTCGAGGACCCGGACTACCTCTACGCGCTCTGGGATACGCTCAAAAGGCAGAATGAACGGCTGCAATCTCAGGACGAAATAATCTCCGCGCAAAGTGAGGAGCTTGATCTGAATGACTGTATAATTGACGACCTGAGCTGGAAGGCCAACTACTATGACGACTTCATAGATGAAAGCGACGGCGTGACCATCCGCGTGGCCGCAAAGCAGATAGGCGTCCCCGAACGTGCGCTTGTCTCCCTGCTCATCGGCTGTCACTACCTCTACCGCTGCAACGGGCGGCTGCTGCCCTATGCGGACAGGCGCTGCGCCGGGCTGTTTGCCGTCCGCGAGCACCGGACGCTCATCACGCCGATGGGCAAGGCCCGCATCCTCGAGCTGCTTGAATTCTTAGCCAGTGAGCCGGAAGCTGCATCCTGAGCCGAAAAAGCCGCGCCCGTCCTCCAAGCTGACCGAGCTGCCGAGCGCCGCCGCGCACCGTGAGGCAGCGCAGTACGAGGACGACAACGTCGGCGTCGAGGCTGCGAACCGCACTACACAGGCGGTGGAGGGCGGCGCACGCTACGCGGCGAAGCTCTCAACGAGGCCGAGGCATGAGGTGAAACCCGAGCCGCAGGGCGCAAAGCAGCAGCAGAAGCGCGGCATCAAGGACGCCTACACCAAGGCGCGGCAGGGCAAGTCCACGACCACCGCCACGGCCAAGGGCGCAAAGAAGGCGGCGGAAAAGGAAAAGAAGACGGCGCAGTTCATCTACCGCCACAGAAAGGGCATCGGCATAGCCGTTGCCCTTTTCCTTGTTGCCGCCTTCATCATGAACGCGCTCACGTCCTGCTCCGTGTTCCTCCAAGGCGGGCTGTCCAGTGTCGGGATAACCACTTTCCCAAGCGCCGACGAGGATATGCTGGCAGCTGAGGCGGCATACACGGCGATGGAAGCCGAGCTGCAAGCATACCTCGACAGCTACGAGGCCGCGCACGACTACGACGAGTACCACATGGACATCGACGACATAGAGCACGACCCCTATGTGCTCATGTCCATACTCACCGCGTGGTTCGGCGGGGAGTGGACGATGGACGAGGCAGGCGACGTACTCGGCACCCTCTTTGACCGCCAGTACATCCTAACTGAGACCGTTCAGACCTACGGCGGGGGCGAGGATGAGTACACGGTCTGCACCGTCACGCTGGAGAACTTCTACCTCTCGCACCTGCCCGTATATATCTTCCCCGAGGAGAAGCTCTCGCTCTACGCCATGTATATGGGTACGCTGGGCAACCGTCCCGACCTGTTCCCGGACTCGGAGTACATAGCCAAGTACGAAAACGCCATCCTCGAACTTGAGATACCCGAGGAATACTTCGAGGACGAGCGCTTCGCCGCGATGATGGAGGAGGCCGAAAAATACCTGGGCTACCCCTATGTCTGGGGCGGGTATAACCCGAACACGTCCTTCGACTGCTCGGGCTTCGTGAGCTGGGTCGTCAACAACTGCGGCCTCGGCTACGACATAGGCAGGCTCGACGCCGGAGGGCTTTACTACCTCTGCACCCCAGTCAGCGAGGCCGAGGCTAGGCCCGGCGACCTGGTGTTCTTCGAGCACACCTTTGAAGGCCCCTGGATAACTCACGTCGGCATCTACGTCGGCGACGGCTGGATGATCCATGCGGGCTCGCCCATCAGCTACATCAAGTTTATGGATTCGTATTATTCAGATAACTTTGTTGGATTCGGCAGGCTTCCTGCCCCCTGAAAGGAGAGATAACTTGGACGCAAGAATACCGAAGCTGCGCGCCGAGGCCGCGAGGCTCAAGACGCGCATAGAAAACCTCACCGTACGTTACAACGACACAATAGATAAAGTAACGGAGCTTGAGAATCTTGAGATAGTGGGCATGGTTCGCGCTCAGAACATGAGCATAGAGCAGCTCGCCGCTCTCATCCGCGGAGGTGACGCTGATGCGTAAGCTCGCACCGCTTCTGTGCGCCGCCGCGCTCACGCTCTCGCTTGCCCTGCCTGCGGGCGCGTACTACGCCTCGAACGAGGACGGCGCTAATGAGCCGGGCGGCCCCATGACGAGCATCAGCGTCACGACGGAGCCGGTTTCGGAGCCTGAGCCGCCCTCGCTCGGCGGGCTGACGCCGGACGGCAACCTCGCGCTCATCGACGACATCCTCGACGGCAGTTACTACTCCAGCGAGGAGATAGGCGAGGGCGGCAAGATGCAGTTCGTGACCGTTGAGACGAAAAGCGGCAACGTGTTCTACCTCGTCATCGACCACAGCACCGGTGACGTCTACTTCCTGAACCTCGTGGACGAGTCCGACCTGCTCGCGCTGCTGGAGGATGAGGGCTACGAGGTCGAGTGCAGCTGCAAGGTCAAGTGTGAGGCTGGCGCGGTGAACACCGACTGCCCCGTCTGCCGCACAGACCTCAAGGGCTGCAAGGGCGAAGAACCGGAGCCGACGCCCACGCCTTTACCCACGCCGACCCCCGCTCCCACGCCCACACCCGAGGTCTTCACCCCCGAGCCGCAGGTGCTTGACATAGACTTTGAGGCGCTCATGGCGAATGAGTGGGACAGCAACATCCTCGCCGTCCACGAGTTCGTGTCGCAGTCGGAGCCGAGCTGGACGAACGAGTACACGGGCATGTTCCGCGGCAAGAACCTCGTCTGGATCTGCGCCGAGAGCTTCTCGACCTGGGCACTGGACGAGGTGCACACGCCCACGCTGTACGCTCTGGCACATTCGGGCTTCGTCTTTGAAAACTTCTACTGCCCCATCACCGCCGCCTCGACGACGGGCGGCGAGTTCATAACCCTGACCGGCCTCATGCAGAACAGCTCCAAGCAGTACATGCTCGCCTCCAAGGGCAGCTACATGCCCTACGCCATGGGCAATGTGCTCAATCCGCTCGGATACACCTCCATCGCCTATCACGGCGGGCAGTACACCTATTACAGCCGCAACGAGACCCTGCCGAACCTCGGCTACGAGTTCCGCGCCAACACCCGGGGCATAGAGCTGGACGAGCCCTGGCTGCTGCCCACCTCGGACCTCGACCTCGTGCGCAACACCGTGGACGACTACATCGGCCGGGGGCCCTTCAACATCTATATAATGTCCATCAGCGGCCACATGGACTACGTCTTCGGCGGCGGGCACGACATTTGCAGCCGCTACAAGGACGCGGTGCAGGACCTCACGGACTACACCCGCCCCGCCCAGGCCTATATAGCCAGCCAGATGGATCTCGACCTCGCCGTCGAATACCTCATAGACTCCCTCGACGAGGCGGGCATACTGGACGACACGGTCATCGTCATCTCCGCCGACCACTACCCCTACGGCCTGGACCTTGAGGACATAGAGTCCATCGCCGGCAAGGAGCTAGACCCCGCCTTTGACCTTGAACACTCGACGCTCATCCTCTGGTGCTCAGAGATGGAAGAGCCCGTGTATGTGGACAAATACTGCGAGAGCAGCGACATCCTGCCGACGCTCCTCAATCTCTTCGGCGTGGAGTTCGACTCCCGCCTGCTCATGGGCCGGGACATACTCTGGGAGGGCCAGGACTTCGCCGCCTTCCGCAACTACAGCTTCATCTCCGACTACGGGCGCTACAACGCCTCCACCGGCGTCTTCACCCCCGCCGAGGGCGCGCCGGAGCCGCCGGAGGGCTACGTGCAGGACATGGTGGACGAGATAAGGCAGATGTACGCGTATTCCAAGACCATCGTTTACGACAACTACTACGGCAAAGTGTTTGGATAAGGAGACCCATTTGAAAATGGATGCAGAAAAGATAAAACAGGGCGTGCGCCTGCTGCTTGAGGGCATGGGCGAGGACCCGGCCCGCGAAGGCCTGGTGGAGACGCCGGACAGGATAGCGAGGATGTATGAGGAGCTCTGCGCCGGCTACGGCGAGGACGCCGGGGAGCACCTGGGCGTCCGCTTCCGCGTGGAGGAGAGCGGCATCGTGCTGGAGAAGGACATACGCTTCTACTCGATGTGCGAGCACCACCTGCTGCCCTTCTACGGCACGGCGGCGGTGGCCTACATCCCGCAGGGCGAGGTCGTAGGCCTGAGCAAGATAGCCCGCACCGTCGAGGTCTACGCCAAGCGCCTCCAGCTCCAGGAGCGCATGACCGCGCAGATAGCCGACGCCTTCATGGAAAAGCTCGCTCCGAAGGGCGTCATGGTCTTTGTCGAGGCCGAGCACATGTGCATGACCATGCGCGGCGTGCAAAAGCCCGGCACCAAGACCGTGACGCTCGCTCGTCGCGGCGTCTTTGAGACCGATCCCGCGCTCGAGGAGCGGTTCTTTAGGATGCTGGGTCGTTAGCATGAGGGTCGTCAACGACTTTACATCGAAGACCGATGAGGGGACGTCGCGTCGCGGTTTTATGGCTTCGGGCCTAGCCCCCTTTGGTGCCATGCCTCGTATCGATTACATCTGTGCCAACGGCCTGTTCCGGCGGCACCTGGGCAACATTGCACAGTTGGAATCGGGGCGCATCTTTTGCCGCCACGGTATTGACCATCTGCTGGATGTCGCGCGCATTATGTGGATTAAGAATCTCGAGGAACAGCTCGAATTTGACCGCGAGATCATC
>ENA-OPBO01002684-OPBO01002684.1-human-gut-metagenome-genome-assembly--contig:-NODE-2684-length-10040-cov-4.356134_pt1 | contig 10040 bp, 10 predicted proteins | sample MGYA00241071_ERZ501458 | MGnify/ENA primary metagenome ERZ501458 (study PRJEB25962, sample SAMEA2042509) | human gut metagenome | biome: human gut; feature: human-associated habitat; material: faeces...
TAAGGGCTTATAGCCCTACGACAAACCACCCGTTTTACGGGTGGTTTGTGATTTAGCAAAATTCTTTTTTCACCTGATTCAGGAGAGTTCTTCGTTCTTTATAATCAGAAAACCAACGAGACATAAGGGTATGAAAGTGCGGACTGGGCCGCATAATATCAACTGGTTAAGAGTGATATACAGTGGAAAAAATATATTAAAAATAGTACAATACTAACAGGTATTTGGTGAGGTAGATTAGAAGTTGTAGGGATAATGGTTATAAAGAGAATAAACCAAATATATTAATGTTTATAAAAACTGCTTGACTTAAGAGTTTAAAGATAAATATATGAATAATATGTAAAGGAGTGAGATTATGATTTGGTCAATTATTGTTGGAGGATTTATAGGCTTTATTGCGGGAGCGATTACTAAAAAGGGTGGAGCAATGGGTATAATTGCTAATATCATTGCAGGTTTATTGGGTTCATCGGTAGGTCAAGCACTGTTTGGTACATGGGGGCCAACTCTAGCGGGAATGGCATTAGTTCCTTCTATCTTAGGTGCAGTAATTGTTATTGCTGTTGTTTCATTTTTCTTTGGGAAAAAAGAATAATTTAAATAAAAGGAGTCATGATCATGTCAATAGAAGAAAAAATCGACCAGGCTAAAGGTGCGGCAAAAGAAGGTGTAGGTAAATTAACCGGTGATAAAAAAATAGAAAAAGAAGGGGCTGCGGAAAAAGCAGCTGCAAAAGTCAAAGAAGTTGCTGAAGATGTTAAAGATGCTATAGAAGGAACAATTGACGGTGTCAAAAATATTATAAATAGAGTATGTGAAATAAAGTCTGTAAATAGCTCCATATGGTAGATAATCCCTTAGGCTAACTGTCCATCAGCCCTGTTGAAAACCACTGTAATTCATGCGTTCAGAAATGTCAATGTACCGCAGGCTTTGATCTGTTGGAAATCTATTCAGGCATCCGGCCTTCATATATTATACTGAATTCGCCGTATATACCACCCCAGTTTTTCAAGACCTGTCTCCATTTTTTTGTAATTTGGAGTGTTGAAAGATAGAGTGCCTTTAGCAGGGCGGTTGAACTTGGAAATACGCTTCTTTGTCGATTAAGTTTCTTATATGTGCTGTTTACACTTTCAATGGCATTTGTCGTGTATATGATCTTTCTCGTTTCCATTGAGAATTTGAAGATTGGACATAGGGCATCCCAATTGTCATACCAGCGTTTCATGGCATAAGGATATTTCTGTCCCCATTTTTCACTCACCTTGTCGAGTGCAGTTCTGCCTGCTTTCTCTGACTCGGCATAATAGATTGTTTTCAGATCTGTCGCAAACGGCTTCATATCTTTGTAATAGACATGTTTAAGGGTATTTCTTACCATATGAACTATGCATCTCTGGTATTCGGTTTTAGGGAAGGCTGTGGTGACAGCTTCTTGTATTCCTCTCAAACCATCAGCGCAGAGGATCATCATATCTTTGACGCCACGATTTTTGAGCTCATTAAGGACGCCGAGCCAATACTTGGCACTTTCATTTTCTCCTATACTTAGACTGATTATTTCCTTAAAGCCCTCGCTGTTGATCCCGAGCATGACATATGCCGCAAGCTTACGAACCATGCCATTGTCTCTGACGGAGAAGTGGCATGCATCAATAAAGACAATAGGATAAACGCTGTTTAACGGCCTGTGCTGCCATTCATCAATGTCTTTTAATATCTTGTCTGTCACATCGGAGATAAAACTTTCGCTGCACGCAAATCCGTAGATGTCTTCTATCTGTTCTGAAATCTGCCTTGTGGTTAAACCTTTAGCATACATACTGATGATCTTGTCATCTATACGGGAAATGTCCTTTTGCCGATTTTTTACTATCTGTGGCTCAAATGTGCCATTTCTATCTTTGGGAACATCTACCTCAAATTCACCGTATTTGCTTCGGACGGTTTTTGTTTTTGATCCATTACGACAGTTTTCTGAATGGGAGCGTGCAGACTTCGGATAGCCAAGATGGTTTGTCATCTCAGATTCCATCATAGACCTGATGGTGCCCCCAAGAAGATCTTTGAGTGCATCCTGAATATCTTCTGCGGTCTTTATTTCATACTCATCCATCAGTGCGGAGATGATGTTTCTCTTTCCTTCTGTTAAAGGACCTACATGATAAACATCTTTTTTCTTGCGTTCCATAATTAAACCTCCTATAAGTTCACCACTAATCTGATACTACCATAGGAGGCTTATTGATTCATATTTACAGACTTTTTCTTACACACTCTATAAATAAAGATAAAAAATAATTTTGCCCCCTTTTTCTGGATGGATGATAACAAATGCTTTATATTTTATCATTCCCGCCATCATTGTGTTTATTGAAGGCATCATTGTAAAGAAGAAATAGTAATAAATTCCGGGTTGTCAAAATCAAACAATTAAATAAGAACCTACAACATAGAAATTCAAAAGCAGTAAATCAAAATTGGTTTACTGCTTTTTTTCAGCGGACAAAAATGATTCATAAGTATCAGAATATGACCCTTTTAAATCATTAACTGTTTCATTCAGTTATCTTTAATCTTAAAATATTTTTTTACATAATCAACAAAAATCCGTACGGGTGTAGACTGGAGCATGGCTTCTTTGAATATGAGGTGGCTCGGACGATATATAGGCTGCTTCTGGCTGTTGTAAATCATCTGTCGGTCTACATTCGGTTTGCACTTGGGAAGCATGTCTGCCGGAATCAGTGAGTGGCCAAGACCGTGGTTGACGATTTCCACGCAGGTATTGCAGTCGCTTACAGTCAGTGAGAAGTGGGGGGACTTTGTGAAGTTCTGGCGCCACCAGCGGGTACGCAGTTCATCCAAAGACGGATCGCTGCGGTAGCGTATGGAAGGCTGCTGTGCCAATGTACTGAAATCAATAGGCTTGGCTGAAATCAGGTACAGCGGGGCATCTTCCAGAAGAATATCGGATTCGGGCCATTCCTGGTTGCCGCGGACGATAGCAAGATGGATGTCTTCTTTTTTGACCAGCTTTACTAAACGATCGCTTGTGTCTGTAGTCAGCGATATTTCAATATCACTATACTCATCAACGAATCCTTTCAGAAGCGCAGGACCGTGGGACTGGGAAAAAGATTGGGATGCCCCGATACGGAGGACACCGGAAATAGAGTTTGGTTCGTGGGTGACATAATTCTTCATGTCCTGGTACTGCTGGAGTTCTTTTTCCGCAAAGGAAAAGAGCCGTGCTCCCGCATCGGTGAAGTGCACACCTTTATTGGTGCGGATAAAAAGCGGACAACCGATTTCCTTTTCCATTTGACTCAGGCGGTATGTTAATGACGGCTGAGTCATAAACAGCCGTTTGGCAACTTTATTGATACTTCGCTCCTCACGGAGATAGATCAGGATTTTCCAGTCCGTATTATTCATGCAAACACCTCTGAAAACAAGACTCTACAAATTAGCAGGGGACATATAAAAGTTTTTTATCATTATATCATGCAAGGACAATATAGAAAAGTCTTATAGCAGAAAATAAAAAGATACGGGTACGGAAAGAGAAACTCTTGTGATACACTGGAAAAAATAAAGCTCTGAACATGTACTACAAGGAGATTTGCCATGAAGACTTTTATGAAATATTTATTTTGTTTTTTTATGGTATGTGCAGTGGGGATGATGGCACAAGCCGCTGACAAGTCGGTAAACCGGAAAATGGGATACTTTGATAATACACGGACAGTACTGCTTCTTTTGCCACAGAGCAATGATAGAGGTAGCTATGCCGCAGCATACATTGCAAAAGAGATGGATGCGGTGTTCCGTTACCCTTATTACAGAAAATTAGATACGGCCGACTATGCTTATAAGAGTATCAGTCCTGCGGAGCTTCCTGCCATTGCTGAGGAAACGGGAGCGGATATTGTCGTACTTCCTGTCGTTACAAAGTGGACGCAGCGGAAGTCTTATCCGATTTCCATTTTCTTTGACATAGATCCTGTTGTGGAAACGCAGGTTGTTGTCGATATATACAGTTATAAAAGCGATGAAGGAGTCAGGGATGATCAGGCGGCTTACTACGAAAGAGAAGAAGAAAGTTCCGTACGTAACCGTTACATTATGGATGAAGTGATGAAACGGCTGTGGAAAAAATTTCCTTACCGCCGTGTGCCGACAGATGTGGAAGCAAAGTTATCGGAGACTGTCCATGCTGATAAGGACAACACACCGGCGGCAGTAATGAATAAATAGCAAGAAAAAATCGGGCGGAAATGAAATTATTCCCGTCCGGTTTTCTTTTATAACCCTTTTTGCTCAATACTTGAAAAGAGATATCCTAAATGGGTCGTGGCGTTTAATGTGACAAGCCTCCAACTTTTTTCATGTTCTTCTATGACGTTGATACAGGCATTGTCCTGTTTGAAATGCCAGAAATGTTCCATGCCGAGTCCCATGAGATCACAGAGGATGACTTTATTGACCGCATCGTGGGCGGCAACGAGAAGCGTTTTGCCCTGATATATAGCGGCATAATCGTCAAAGGCGGCACGGACGCGTTTTCTTACATCTTCCAGAGATTCCCCGCCGGGCATTTGTACCTGTTCAGGCCGGTTGTGCCAAAGTTCAAATTCTTTCGGATAGTTTTTTTTGATTTCATCGGCATGGACGCCTTCCCATCTGCCGTGAGAAATTTCCGTGATCCGCTCATCGATACGGATGTTTACATGGTGGTATTCTGTGATGAAACGGCAGGTATCAAAGGCACGGGAGAGCGGTCCGGAGACGGCCGCATCAATGGATATATCTTTTAAGGCAAGACCGGCGGCTTTTCCCTGAGCAATTCCTTTTGGGGAAAGAGGAATGTCTTCCTGTCCCTGATAACGACCTTCCACGTTCCATGTGGTTTCCCCGTGGCGAATAAGAATGATTCGTACCATAATGACCTCATTTCCGTTAATGACTTTCGCAGTGAATGACTGTAATTCCGTGGATTCCGTCAATGTTTGCAAGAACGGGGAGGATAGCGCTGGGAATATCCTTATCAATGGCAACGGCCATAATATTGGTGTTTTTGTCTTTGGATGCACCTACCTGCATGCCATTGATGTTTACGCCTGCCTTGCCGAGAATACCTGCCATCTGGCCGATCATGCCTGGTTTATTTTCATGAGGAGCAAGGATGATGCAGCCTTTCGGTTCAAAGTCTACACGGAAGTGGTCAAGAGAAACGATTTTCGCTTCTTTCCTGTCGAAAAGGGAGCCTGTAATACGATGTGTACCTTTATCGGTATCAATAGTGAGCGTGACCGTATTGGTGAAGTAATGTCCTTTTTTTGCCTTGACTTCCCGTATCTCCATATGCCGTTCTTCCGCGATATTTCTTGCATTTACAAAATTAACCGTTTGCTGAAGAATGGGGGTTAAAAGTCCTTTCAGGACAGCCGTGGTGAGCGGGGTGGTTTCTGTTTCAGTCAATTCACCTGTATATTCTACACTGACACGGGAAATACGTCCGTCAGCCAAATCAATACCAATATTTCCCATGCGTTCGCACAAATTAAAATAAGGTTGGATAACGGCGAGTGTAGCTCTTGTGATAGGTGATGCATTGACAGCAGTCGCTACCGGTTCTCCATGGAGGGCGTCAGCAACGCCGCGGGCTACATCAGTGGCGACGCCTGTTTGTGCTTCAACTGTGGAGGCACCCAGATGGGGGGTGAGCGTTACGTTTTTCATCCCCAAGAAAGGATTGTTTTCCGGTTTGAGCGGTTCATTTGTCCACACATCGATGCCGGCACCGGCAACTTTTCCGGTTTTTAGTGCCTCTGCTAAAGCATCAATATCAATGACAGCGCCGCGGGAGGCATTCACAATGCGTACCCCGTCCTTCATCTTTTCTATTTCTTTCGCGCCGATCATGCCTTTGGTCTCCTCGGTGAGCGGTGTATGGAGCGTAATATAATCGGATTCGCGGAGAAGCGTATCAAGATCTACCAGGTCTACTCCCAGCTGCTGGCCTCGTTCCAGCGGAATGTAAGGGTCATAGCCAATGGTCTTCATGTTGAACGCCTGCAGACGTTTTGCTACATTGGAGCCTACACGGCCCACACCGATAATACCGACTGTTTTATTCAAAAGCTGGATGCCGGTAAAGCTTTTGCGGTCCCAGCGGCCTTCCATAATGGACTGGTGTGCTTGAGGGATATAGCGGGTTATGGAAAGCATAAGGGCAAGGGTATGCTCACAGGCGGCGATTGTGTTTGATTCCGGCGTATTCACCACGGTAATGCCTTTCGCCGTAGCTTCAGGAATATCAATGCCGTCGATGCCTACGCCGGCGCGGCCGATGACTTTCAGATTAGTTGCGGCATGAATGACTTTCTTTGTGATTTTTGTCTGGCTTCTTGTGATGACAGCGTCATATTCGCCGATCACTTTGCATAATTCATCTTCTTCCATGTTCGGATGGATATCCACAACAAATTCTTTTTCCAGAAATTCCTTTGCTTCCTTAGCGACATCGGCAGTGATAAAAATTTTGAACATAATGTCTCCTCCTAAAAAATAATAAAAAATGTACAGATAAGATTATTGATGCTCTTTCCGGTATGCTTCCATGAATTGGGCAACTGCTTTACAGGCGTCTATGGTAACTGCATTATAAAGAGAAATACGGCAGCCGCCTACGAGTCGGTGGCCATTGACGCCGATAAAGCGGTTTTCTTTTGCTTTCTCAATGAAATCTTTTTCCTCATCGGCAGAAGAAAGGTTGAAAGTAATGTTCATACGGCTTCTGTCTTTTTTTACGGCATGCCCTTTATAAAATCCGTTGCTTTTGTCGATGATGTCGTAAATCAATTTTGCTTTTTCCTTGTTTCTTTTTTCAATGATATCCAGTCCGCCTTGTTTTATTATCCAGTGGAGCATCTTGTTCAATGTGTAAATGCAGAATACCGGCGGTGTATTATAGGCGGAATCTTTTTCAATAAATGTTTTGTATTGAAGAAAAGGAGGAATATCTGTACGCGCCGTTTTTGCAAAATCCTTTTTAAGAATGACAAGAGCCATACCGGCGGCACCCAGGTTTTTCTGTATGCCTGCCCAAATCATGTCGAAGCGGTTGAAATCTATGCGGCGGGAAAGGATATCAGAGGACATGTCACAAATGATAGGGATATCTACTTCCGGAAATTTCCAATATTCCGTGCCATAAATCGTATTGTTTGTTGTAATGTGGAGATAATCCGTTTCCGGTTTGATCAGGCAGTCCTCCGGAATATAGGAATAGTTTCGGTCTTTAGCGGAATTTGCATCATACGCTTCTCCGAAGAACGCAGCAGAATCACGGGCTTTGTGCGCCCACACACCAGTATCTGCGTAAGCGGCGCGGGTATGGAGAAAATTATAACTTTCCATAAGGAACTGCATGGTGCCGCCGCCTTGAATGAATACGATTTCATGATCCGGTGTAAGCTTCATGAGATTGAAAAGCAATGACTTCGTTTCTTCTATGACGGATTGAAATTCTTTGGAGCGGTGGCTCATCTCAATAATTCCCATCCCAGTGCCTTTGAAATTTGTCATCTCATCCCGGATTTCTTCAAGCACTTCCAGTGGCAACGGAGAAGGGCCGGCATTGAAATTATAGACTCGATTCATAAAAGAGACCTCCTATACTTTATAAACACAAAAAGAGAAGCGTCCCATGGGACGAGCTTCTCTTTTCTCGCGGTGCCACCCAATTTAGCAGGAAACCAAAAGGGACAAAATATCCTGTGTAATAAAAAACGCTCTTCATCCTCTAAGGGACGAGAGCACCCGCGATACCACCCAAATTGCTTTTCAGCCATCTTTAATCTGCTGTAACGGGCATACCCGATAGATTCATCATCTACCACTCTGAAGCGGAACGACAATTGTTTGCTGATGGTTTCCACCGTCCACCATCTCTCTGGAGAGCTTGCAAAAGCGCTTCTTCATCCTTGTGCATAATGTATTAACATGAGTATAGACGGACGTAGTAACTCTTGTCAAGTCTGTTTATAATATTCTTGAAAAGATGACAGGAAGGAGGGGAAAGGCAGCGGAGAGCACTTGAAAAAAATAATGAGATAAGGCATAATAAGCTTATCCGAATATGGGCGATTAGCTCAGCTGGGAGAGCGTCTGCCTTACAAGCAGAATGTCGGCAGTTCGATCCTGTCATCGCCCACCAAAGAAAAGCAACCGGGAGGGTTGCTTTTTGTGTATGCAAAAAAGATATAACTTTCCGCATTAGTGGATCAGAATGGTTTGTACATTGCCGGTTTTGTGACTCATGTCCTGCTGCACTGGTTTGGGATATGCTTGACACTTATAAAAAAATTATATTATCATAATATATATAGATAATTAAATTTATTTAGGATAAATATCTGTTTTGGTATTTAGGCAATATTTTACTTAGCTCATAATAAAACTGTTATGTTATTATTTATTTTTTTAGGAGACCGGGAGGTGTCATGCAAATGAGGAGAAAAGGGGTATTAACACTGGTATTGGCAGCTTTGGTGCTGGGGACGATGTCAGTGGAAGCCGGATTTAATCTGGGAAGTTTAAAACTGCCGCAAATCAATCTTCCTGGAGAGGAGGCTGGCGATTCCAAACAAGGAGCTTCAGTGAGGAAGGACTCCAAAGTATTTACATTTAAAGGGCATATTTTTGTGAAAGGTCAAGATGGCGAACGTAAGCCGCTGGAAGGAGTTATTCTTTATGGACCGGCGGTGGGTGCTTATACCGATAACTATGACGGTATTGAGCTGAAAAGTGTCGATGGTCATACATTATCAATTGAAGGCGGTGATGCAGTAGAGGTTGCAAGAACTGATGCACGGGGATATTTTGAAGTGACTGTTGATTTCAGCAAAGGTCTTTATTATGATATTATTTTCAGCAAAGAGGGGTATGGTGCCGGTTATTTTTCAAGACTGACAATGCCTGATCTTGGTAATATAATGGATATTGAACGGGGAGAAGATTTAAGGTATACGCTTAGGCCGGGGAAGGGAAAGTTCGTTCCTCATCGTATGGGAAGATCGTAAGAATGGGAGGTGTCAATATGTCCAACGTAAAAAGATTATTAATATTAGGGATAGCAGCAGGATTAGCTTTCAGCGTTATGGGGAATACGGCTGCCGGTTTCAATCTTGGAAAAGTATTGAACAAGGTCGGTGTTTCTACGACGGAATCCAGTGAGGAGCCTTTATATGAGGGGGAACCGGCAGACGGTACAAGAGAAAATGGTATGGTTTATAATGCAGAAGTCCATGGCTGGTATGATGAGAAAACAGGAGCCCTTCTTTCGAGAAATGATGCGGAAGCGCGCCGAATGCCGGCGCCTCCCGGGCCGACTACGGCGAAATGCGATTTAATTTATGGTATCGTGAAAGCGGGACAGGAAGATTTAGAGGTGCGTCTGGAAAATAATCTTTTGATACTCAAAACCCGCGGTTCTCTTTGGGATGGCGGAACAGGCGAAAAGGGAGAAATAAGTATCATACTTCCGGAGGAATGCAAAAAAGGTGTAGTCTATAAACCTAAAGCAGATCATTACTTTACTTTTGATAAACCGAACAGGGACGGTCCTGTCACCTTGGTACGTCATGAGGGATATGTCATCGGTTTTGATACGGAACGGTAAAACCTGCTAAGAATCCTTTGTTAAAAGACAAGGGGAGTCATACCCGATAAGAATAAAATTGTTAAATAGAGTAAAGAAAATACGGAAGGCATGGTACGAATCATTTTATTCATCATGATCCGTTCTTAATATGATGATTCCTGCTTTTCCGTATTTTCTTATGTATACAAATAGTTTTTTATATAAGGATATAACTTAATGCTTTCGGTTTATGTATTTTGGAAGAATGTATATCTTTTGTTGCAAAGTCAGAAAAAATCTGATATTATATGTCACGTACCTTAAGTACGTATTCCTGAATAGCTCAGCCGGTAGAGCGCGTGACTGTTAATCACGATGTCGCAGG
>ENA-OPBO01002691-OPBO01002691.1-human-gut-metagenome-genome-assembly--contig:-NODE-2691-length-10028-cov-3.484909_pt1 | contig 10028 bp, 7 predicted proteins | sample MGYA00241071_ERZ501458 | MGnify/ENA primary metagenome ERZ501458 (study PRJEB25962, sample SAMEA2042509) | human gut metagenome | biome: human gut; feature: human-associated habitat; material: faeces...
TATTTTATAGTCTTCAGTAGAGTTCGCTATTATTATTTCAGGATTTTTTGAAAATTCACGAATAACTTGTCTACATACTCCACAAGGGAAAGTGTAATCACTGTCCCCAACTACAGCTATCTTTTTAATCTCTCTCTTACCTTCAGATACTGCTTTAAATATTGCTGTCCTCTCTGCGCAGTTAGTTGGAGAGTAAGAAGCTATTTCAATGTTTCCACCAGTATAAACTGACCCATCTTCCATCTCAACTGCACAACCCACATTAAAGTGTGAGTAAGGCGTATATGTCATATTATCTCTTGCATCAAGAGCAAGTTCAATTAATTTTTTGGCAGCTAGGTCCCTGTCCTCTATGATTTCAATTTCTCCAAAGGCAACTAGGCTCTTTAGATAGTAGGACCAGCCATTTTCTGAAAGCTCTTGGTCACCATAGGTCACGAAGCAGGCCTTATTATTTTTCTTGATACAGTCAAGCTTGTAGCCAGTCTTAGCTCCGTGAAAATAAATTTTATTTTCTTCCTCGTCATATAAAAAATTTATGGGAATGGCATAGGGGTAGTCATCTTCGACATTAAAGGATAGGACTCCTCTTTTATTTTTCATAAGCAAGCTCTTAGCTTCTTCAAGGGGAAGCTCTTGCTTTATTCTTCTCATTTCTCTAAACATTTTCCACCTCTTCTTATAATTATAGCAAATTACTTTGGTCTTATATATTGAGATTTAAAGTCATGCTATAATTAACCTATGAATAAATTATACAATATTTTTAAAAATATAAGATTTTCTAGTGAAGAAGAAATTGAAGAAAAAATTTACGAAGATGATGGCATAAAAGTTATTAGGACCATGTCCCTTGATCAAGTCACAGGTTTCTATGACCAAGAGGAACTTGAAATTGTATTCTTATTAAGGGGTAAGGCCCAAATAGAATATGAAGATGGAAGGAGACTTGACTTAGGAGAAGGGGACAGCCTAGTAATAAGACCCCACGAGATCCACAAGGTTCCATGGCAGGAAGAGGCAGTCTGGCTATGTATTTTTAAGAAGTAGGACTTTATTGGCAGGCTTATAAAAAGTTACTAAGTCATAAAATTTCCAAGCTTGTAAAAATTTTCTCAAGCTATAAGAAAATATAAGTCACATAACAAATCTATCGAAGATGTGATTTACAAACTTAGAAAATAAAAGTAATATAATAGAAAATTCTGTTTGGTTAAAAAATGTAAGGATTATTTCGCTTACAGTATATGTATTGACATATCCGTTTTATACTTTAAGGCTTATAGAAAGGTTGATATTTAAGTTAAATACATCATATTACACTTATTATGCATCTTTTAAGAGTAGTTTACCTTACTTTACATATATACTATCAGTTTTTACAGTTTATTCTATGTGTATATATTTGGCTTCTAAACCAAATAAAAGAAATGCTACTATAGTCTTAATCAGTAACTTATTTGCAAATGCTATATATTTAGTTATTGGGACAAGAAATCCATTTATTTTAACTTTAATATTTTCTTTTATATATTACTTTATAAGAGACCAGGAAGATATTAAAAATAAATGGATAGGATTAAAAGAAAGAATTTTAATTTATACCAGCCTTCCAATAATAATAGTTGGAATGGGACTTTTAAATTATGTTAGAGATAATGTTGAGGTTTCGAATTTTAAAATATTTGATATATTCGTTGATTTTATATATAAACAAGGGACAAGTTTTGGTGTTTTAGCAAGAGGTTTTTTGTATAATAGTAATATTGCTGTAAGAAGTTTTACAAATTTTACTTTTGGACCAATTATTGAATACTTTACTCATGGAAATTTTGGTAAGTTTCTATTTGATACAAAGCCATTTACAGCTACAACAAATAGTATTGAGTTAGCAATAAAAAGTAATAGCTACGCTCATAACATTTCTTATATATCAATAAAAGGTGATTATTTAAAAGGACATGGATTAGGAAGTAGTTTTATAATGGAAAATTATACTGATTTTGGATACTTAGGTGTGTTTTTATTTAGTATATTTTTAGGTTTTTTATTTATAAGAATGCTTAATGTTTCTTATAATAATAAAACTTTACCTTTTATTTGTACATTAATAATATTAAATAATTTGTTTTTTATGCCTAGAAGTAGTTTTTCAGAAAGCTTTTCAATATTATTTACATTCCAATTTTGGTTTATAGTGATATTAATATTTGTATCAGCGAAATTAATATCAAAAGATAATTCTTATACAATTTTTAAAGCGAAGGAGACATGATATGTTTGAAAATTATTCATTTGGAGATTTATTATCCAATATATATAAAAAGAGAGTTTTAAATTTAGTAGCATTTTTAATACTAAGTGTTGCTTTAGTTTGTCCGTTGGTTTTACAAACGATAAATAAAAAAACAGTAGTAAAAGAAGGAGTGCAATATTCAACTTATGTAGCTTATAAAATAACTGCTCCTGAGAGTGACAATGTAAATGCCTTATACAGTAGAAGAGGATATTCTGATTTTTACGAAAAGTTGTTAATATCTAATTTAAATGGAGCTTATCTATTTAATGATGTGAGTGATAAAGATTTATCACAAATGGCTAAAGAATTGGATACATCAGCTGTTACTTTAAAAAATTCAAATTCAGATTACTGGGATAAGAAAGTAGTAGTAAATTATATTTCAACTAATTTAGGGGTTTCTGCAAAAATATTGACACCAAGTAAATTGGTAAATGATTTGATTGAAAAGAAATTTGATGAATTAATAAATAAATATAAATCAGTTTATAATAATGTTACTATTGAAAAAGTTGAATCTAATTATTCTAAAGAACTTAGTTCTAAAGAAAATATTAATACTGGCTATAGTATGAAAAAATTATTAGTAAAAATTTTTGCAATTGAAATAGCCTTAATAATTTTAGTTGCTATTATAAATTTTATAATGTATATATTTAATCCAACCGTTAATAGAGAGGGAGATTATAGAAAATATAATATAAAATTTGTTCAAGAAATAAAAAATAATAATGATTTGTTTGAAGTTTTGAAATATAAAATTAATAATGAAAATATTGAAGAATTAAGTATCCTTAGCTCTAATTCAAATATTATTAAGAAGTTAAATGATTGTAAGATAGATAAAGTTAATATATTAAAAACAAATGACTTAAATAATATAATGAATTTAAAAAATGTTATATTAGTTGAAGAATATGGAATAACTAGATACTCATCTTTCGAAAAATTATTACAAAATTTAAAAAATTATGAAAAGAATATAATTGGAGTATTGTCATATAAATTATAAGTTAAAGTTAAAACCGGCTGGAATGAGCCGGTTTTTTTAGCTTTTATATATTTATTACTTTTCCTGCATTAAATAGTGTTTCGTAGATTGTGTACATATTACTTATTTCGCCAACTAAAAGTTTTTCTTTAAGTTCATAGTAGTCAAGACAAGTTCCACATGAGATAATTTCTACACCTTTTTCTTCCAATTTTTTCAAATCATCAATACAAGGAGAACCTTCAGAAGTTAATTTAACTCCGCCATTGAAGAACACCATTGTCTTTGGTAATTTTTCATATTCACTAGAAGTGTAAACGAAACCTTTAATTAATAATTTTCCTAATTCTTCTGAACCATTTCCCATAAAGTCTTTTGAAATTGCGATTACTACATCAGATGAGTTTTCAACAGAGCAAAAAGCATTTGGTTCTTGTAAAGAAGTATTTGTATTTTTTGATACAAAAATATTAAATTCATTATCAGATATTTTTTCAAATCTAAAATCTAAATTACTACTCTTAGCAAATTTTTCTAAGTTTTTAACGGCTGTGTCATTATCTACTATAACTAAAAAATCTTTTTCTTCTGAGCTTTCAACAGCTTTTTTAGTTAAAATTAAAGGTTGTGGACAAACTAAACCTTTAGCGTTTATTTCTTTCATAATATACCTCCAAAAAAAATATAATTTATACAATCTAATTATACAATATTAAAAATATTAATACAATAGTAAAATTGTAAATATTATTTCAAAAAAACTTTTTTAAATAAAAATATTGTTTATTTTTCATATATGGGGTATAATAAAGTTAAAGGTCAAAGAAAGTCAAATTAGTGGAGGGTTTTATGGAATACAAAGATTATTATAAAATTTTAGGTGTAGATAAAAATGCAACTGATGCAGAAATAAAAAAAGAATATAGAAAATTAGCAAAGAAATATCATCCTGATGTAAATCAAAATGATGAAGTTGCCAGCAACAAATTTAAAGAAATAAATGAGGCTTATGAAGTTCTATCCGATAAAGAAAAAAGAAAGCAATATGATATGTTTGGTTCAAATTATAATTTTAGTGGTGGAGATAATTTTGACCCTAGAAATTATGGTTTCAGTGGCTCATTTAACGGAAGTAATATGGGGGGCTTTTCAGACTTCTTTAATATGTTCTTCGGCGGGGGAAGTTCATCTTCCGGATTTGGAGGCTTTTCAGGATTTGATAATTTTTCAAATGCCAATAAATATTCAGGATTTAATAGACAGCCACAAAGACAAAAATATGAAACAAGTTTGAATTTATCAGTTAAAGAGGCGTATTTAGGAGTTGAAAGAGAACTTTATGTTAATATAAATAATTCTCCTAAAAAAATAACTGTAAAAATTCCAAAGGGAATAACGAGTGGTAAAAAAGTTAAAGTTAATGGAGATAAATATTCTATTGACGGAGATATACTTGTCAAAATTAATGTTATAAATGATGAGTATAGACTTGAAGATTTAGATTTGATAAAAACTGTAAGTCTATATCCTTGGGAGGCATATTTTGGAACTACAAAGGTTGTTGAAACACTAAATGGAAACATTAGAGTTAAAATTCCTGAAAAAATAGAAAGTATGAAAAAAATTAGAATATCAAATAAAGGATACACTGATTTAAAAGGAAAGACAGGGGATTTATATCTTGAAATAGTTATAAATAATCCTAAAAATTTATCAAATGATAAATTAGAATTATATAAAAAATTAATGGAGAATTAAAATGAAGTGGACAATAACTAAATTGTGATGAATTTAATATTTTAGTAAAGAGTAAGTTTTAGAAAGGAGAAATATTATGAATTTAGATAAATTTAGTAATGATGCAATGAAAATAGTTGAAGAATCTCAAAGTTTAGCAATAAAAAATGCAAATGTAGAAATTTCAGATATACATTTACATAAGGCTTTGATAGATAGCGACAATATAATAATTAAGATTTTAAATATAATGAATGTAAATATAGACAGTTATAGGAATGATGTTAAATTAGCATTTGAAACTTTACCTTCTCAATATGGTGGTTCTAATATATATCCAAACACTGTTTATCAAAGAATTTTACTTAATTCGGAAGATGAAATTAAAGAAACCGGAGATACAAATATTTTAGTAGAGCATATATATCTTGCACTTTTAAAAGAAAAAAATGTAAAATCTTCTGATATTTTTAGAAAATATAGTATAACATATAATTCATTTAAGTATGCTTTAATGGGAATTAAGAATATGAAAAACGAACATAAAGAAGGAAGTACAAGCGAAGAATTATTAAAATATGGTAGAAATTTAACTGAAGAGGCAAAGAATGGTAAACTTGACCCTGTAATCGGTAGAGATGAGGAAATAAGACATTCAATTAGAATTTTATCAAGAAGAACTAAAAACAATCCTGTTTTAATAGGAGAACCTGGCGTTGGTAAGACTGCAATCGTTGAAGGTTTGGCTCAAAGAATTGTAAATAATGACGTACCTGATGGATTAAAAAATAAAATAATTTTTTCATTGGATATGGGAAGTCTTATAGCTGGTGCAAAGTTTAGAGGAGAATTTGAGGAAAGATTAAAAGCTGTTCTTGAAGAAATAAAAAATTCAGACGGAGAAATAATTTTATTCATAGATGAAATTCATACTCTAGTAGGTGCAGGTAAAACTGACGGTGCATTAGATGCGTCAAATATGTTAAAACCGATGCTTGCAAGAGGAGAATTGCATACAATAGGTGCAACAACTCTTGATGAATATAGAAAATATATTGAAAAAGATGGTGCATTGGAAAGAAGATTCCAAAAAGTTTTAGTAAAAGAGCCGACAGTTGAGGACACAATTTCAATTTTAAGAGGAATAAAAGAAAAATACGAAATACATCATGGGATAAAGATAACCGATTCAGCAGTTATTGCTTGTGTAACTTTAAGTGATAGATACATTACAGATAGATTCTTACCTGACAAGGCTATTGATTTAATGGACGAGGCATCTTCTATGATAAGAACAGAAATTGATTCAATGCCACAAGAGATTGACGACTTGAGAAGAAAAGTTTTACAATTAGAAATTGAAAAAGCCGGACTTGTTAAAGAAACTGATGAAATCAGTAAAAAAAGATTACAAGACTTGGAAGAAGAATTATCAAATATTAAAAATAAATATAATGTAGAACTTGCAAGGTGGGAAAGTGATAAAAAAGATATTAATGAAATAAAATCTGTTAAAGCTGAAATTGATGCTGTTAGAATTGAAATTGAAAAGGCTGAAAGAGAATATGATTTTGAAAAACTTTCTGAATTAAAATACGGTAAGCTTGCAAATTTAGAATTGAAATTAGCCGAACTTAATGAAAAGAAAAAAGAAAAAGAAAGTTACTTAAAAGAAGAAGTAACAGAGGAAACAATCGCTGAAGTTATTTCAAAATGGACAAATATCCCAATTAAAAAATTAGTTGAAGGTGAAAAAGAAAAATTATTACATCTTGGAGAAATTTTACACAAGAGAGTTGTTGGACAGGACGAGGCCATTGATTTAGTTAGAGATTGTATTTTAAGGTCAAGAAGTGGATTAAAAGATGAAAATAAACCAATCGGTTCATTTATCTTCTTAGGACCTACTGGAGTCGGTAAGACAGAACTAGCTAAAACATTGTGTGAAAGTATGTTTGATGATGAAAAAAATCTTGTTAGAATTGATATGAGTGAGTATATGGAAAAACATTCAGTTTCAAGATTAATAGGAGCTCCTCCAGGATATGTTGGATATGATGAAGGTGGACAACTTACTGAAAAAGTTAGAAGAAATCCATATTGTGTAATTTTATTTGACGAAATAGAAAAAGCACATCCAGACGTTTTTAATATACTTTTACAAGTTTTAGATGATGGCCGACTTACTGACAATCAAGGAAGAGTTGTAGATTTTAAAAATACAATTATAATTATGACTTCAAATATTGGTTCTATTTATTTGTTAGAAGGAATTGATGAAAATGGTAAAATCACAAAAACTGCTGAAGATGAAGTTATGAAAGAATTAAAAAATTCTTTTAGACCTGAATTTTTAAATAGAGTTGACGATATTGTTTTATTCAAGCCGTTACAAAAAGAAGAACTTTACAAAATAATTGATATGACTATTTCAGAAATTGAAAATAGATTAAAAGATATTGATGTAAAAATCAATTTAGACGAAGAATGTAAAAATTTAATTTTAGATTCAACTTATTCATACAATTATGGAGCAAGAATTATAAAAAGATACATTCAAAAAAATATAGAAACTGAAATAGCAACAAAAATAATTGAAGGAAAAATAGTTCCAAATACTACAATTAATTTCAAAAATATAAATGGAAAAATTTGTATTGCATAACAAATAAACGCTGAGATTTTTAGTCTTAGCGTTTTTTATATCTTTTTGTAAAATTATGATAAATTTACTATTATAATTTCATTTTTAATGTTGGGTTTAGTGTTTGTAATAGTTGGTTTTTCATTGAAAAAATATTTAAAACTTAATTTTATTAAGCTAAAATAATTTAGTAATTGTAATTAGGGAAGTGGAATAAAAATCTACTTCCCTTTTAATTGAAAAAAGTATGTTATTAATTTTTTAAAATATTTGAATTATAAGAGATTTTGTGTTAAAATATACTCATATATTAATAATTAGGAGGAATATTATGGATCAATTAACTATGCAATTGGTTATGATAGGTGGTTTTATGGCGATTGCTTATTTTCTTTTAATTAAACCTCAAAAGAAAAGACAAAAAGCTATGATGGACATGAGAGAAAGTTTAAAAAAAGGTGATGATGTAGTTACAATTGGTGGAATTAAAGGTACAGTTGTTAAGGTAACTGATACTGATGTTGTAATTGAAACATCTAGTGATAGAACAAAAATGGAATTTGTTAAATCTGCTATTCATTCTATTGTTAGCAAATCTGAAGAATCTTCTGAAGAAGTTGAAGAAGATATGGAAGAAGAAAATGGTGAAGAAAATTAATTTTGCTTAAATAGACGGATTTCGTCTATTTTTTTCTTTATGTTTAATAAGATAAATAAAAAAATATAAGATAAGGAGGTATTTATGAAAAAGTGGTTTATTAAATCGGATAATGGATTGACAAAAGAAAATTTTAAAAATAATAGTGAATTTTCTTATATAACTTGTCAACTTTTAGCAAATAGAAAAATTGATTATAAAAATGTAAAAAACTTTTTATATCCAGATTATAAATACCTTCATAATCCTTTTTTGATGAAAGATTTAGATACTGCAATAGAGATACTTGTTGATGCAATAGACAATAATTTACATATACAAATTGTTGGAGATTACGACCAAGACGGTAATTCAGCAACAGTTGTTTTGATGAAAGGAATAGGTTTTTTTACTGATAATATTAGTTTTGCTATTCCTCATAGAATGGAAGATGGTTATGGTATTTCAAAAGGAATTGTAGATAGCGCAAAGAAAAATAATGTAGATTTAATTATAACTTGTGATAATGGAATATCTGCTTTTGAAGTTGTTGAATATTGCAATTCTTTAAATATTCCAATAATCGTTACAGACCATCATCAAGTAGTTATTGATGATGAGGGAAATCAAATATTACCAAAAGCAAATGCAGTTGTAAATCCTCATAGATTAGATTGTGAGTATCCATTTAAAGAATTGTGTGGTGCAGGAGTTGCATTTAAGTTAATGCAGGCATTATATGATGAACTTGGTGGAGATGAGGACTATTTAATTGATTTATTACAATTTGTCGCTATGGGAACTGTTTGCGACGTTGTGGATTTAGTTGATGAAAATAGATTTTTCGTGAAAAAAGGATTGGAAATTTTAAATTCAAGTGATAATGTTGGTATAAATAAGTTACAAAGAGAAAATGAGGTTGGAAAAATAACAACTACTTCTTTGGGTTTTAAACTTGGACCATGTATAAATGCTGCAGGAAGATTAGATTCTGCAAGTATTGGTGTTGAATTATTTTTAGAAGAAGATGAGTCAATGGCAACAGATTATGCTAAAAGATTAGTTGAGCTAAATGAGGAAAGAAAATCTTTAACAAATGATGCATATTCAAGAATAAATGCAAAAGTTAGAGAATCAGGACATTTTAATGATGATATTATAGTTATGTATGATGATGAACTTCATGAGTCAATTGCCGGAATTGTTGCAGGTAGAATAAAAGATTATTATTATAGACCTACTTTGATTTTTTCAAACGCAAAGGAAGATGGAATTTTAAAAGGAAGTGCCAGAAGTATTGAAGATTATGATATTATTTCAAAACTTAGAGAATTTTCTAATCTTTTTGAAAAATTAGGTGGCCACGCTATGGCTGCAGGTTTTTCTATAAAAAAAGAAAATTTAGATATTTTAAGGAAGTCTTTAAATCAAAATTCTAATTTAACTTTTGAAAATTTTGTTGAGAAAATAAAAATAGATTGTTCTTTAGATTTTAAATTAATAAGTTATAATATTGTTGACGAATTAAAATTACTAGAGCCTTATGGAAAAGCAAATCCTGAACCTTTGTTTGGTACAAAAAATGTGGAAATAAAATCTATATCTGTTATAGGTAAAAATAAAAATGTTATAAAATTAGTTTTAAGTCAAGATGATATAGAATTTAGTGGAATTATTTTTAGTAATTTTGATAAGTATATTTCGTATTTCAATAAAAAGT
>ENA-OPBO01002696-OPBO01002696.1-human-gut-metagenome-genome-assembly--contig:-NODE-2696-length-10008-cov-3.388225_pt1 | contig 10008 bp, 10 predicted proteins | sample MGYA00241071_ERZ501458 | MGnify/ENA primary metagenome ERZ501458 (study PRJEB25962, sample SAMEA2042509) | human gut metagenome | biome: human gut; feature: human-associated habitat; material: faeces...
CACGCCTTTTTACGCTCCGCAGTTTTCTTTGTTGCCATCCGTTTTGTCGGTTTAGGCTTTTGCGCAAGTTCAAGACTCTTTGTCAGCGCCTCCATTAAATCTATCATCTTTCCCGAACCGCTCTCTTTTGGAGATACGATTTCCTTGCCCGCGATTTTTCGCTCGATAGCCTCCTGAACCTTGCGGCGGTATTCGTCCTTATAGTCCGAAGGATTGAACTTGTCGCTCATTCCCTCGATAAGCGCTTTTGCCATTCTAAGCTCTGCCTCGCTGCCCTGCTCCTTTACCTCTTTGGCGGGGTTTGCGATAATTTCTTCCTCAAAGAAAAGTGTATTAAGCATCATCTGCCCATTCCTTGCACGAATGAGAATGAGCGTTTCCTTTGTGCCGAGCACGGTTTTGGCGACGGCCGCTTTTTCCTCCTGCTCCATTGCGGCAAAGATCTCCGCGTCCTCGCGGCGTATGTGCTCATAATTCATGACAAAACAGCTCCTCGGCCTGTATTTTTCCCACTGTGCCTGCGCACAAGATACTGTATTATACCACCGCTGCGGCACATTAAGCAATTACAATATCGCCGCGGAAAAAGGGCTTGTGTATGTTCATTCTGTACAAATGTCCTCCGTGTGCACACTCTGTCCGCACTCTGGGACGCCAACCTTTCAAAAATGTCACATTGGAGGCCTTAACGTAAGGCAAAGCGATGGAACGGCGCGCGATGCTCTGCTATGATATGGGCGTAATCCAGGAAGGAGGAGACATTTCAATGTCACTGCTTGAGGTATCCAATCTCAAAAAAATCTACACCACTCGCTTCGGCGGGGCGCAGGTCCAGGCGCTCTCGAACGTGAGTTTTTCCGTTGTCGAGGGCGAGTACGTCGCCATCATGGGCGAATCCGGCTCCGGCAAGACGACGCTTCTGAACATCCTCGCCGCGCTCGACAGGCCGACCTCCGGCCAGGTGCTGCTCGACGGGCGGGACATCACCGGCATCCCGGAGCGTGAGCTGGCCGCTTTCCGGCGCGACAAACTGGGCTTCGTATTCCAGGATTTCAACCTCCTTGACACCTTCACGCTGCGGGACAACATCTTCCTCCCCCTCGTCCTCGCGGGCAAGAGCTTCGAGGAGATGAGCGGGCGCATCGGGCCCATCGCCCAGCGGCTCGGCATTGCGGGCCTTCTGGGCAAGTACCCCTACGAGGTCTCAGGCGGTGAAAAGCAGCGCGCCGCAGTCGCCCGCGCGCTCATCACCCGCCCGCGCATCATCCTCGCGGACGAGCCCACGGGCGCGCTTGACTCCCGTGCGACGGACGCCCTGCTCAACATGTTCGGTGAAATAAATGAGGAGGGCCAGACCATACTCATGGTCACGCACTCCGTCAAGGCCGCCTCCCACGCGGGGCGCGTCCTCTTCCTGCGCGACGGCGAGGTCTATCACCAGCTCTACCGCGCCGGTCAGACGGCGGAGCAGATGTTCGCGCGCATCTCGGACACGCTGACCGTTATCGCACAAGGCGGTGAGCTCGGTGCGTAAGCTCTCCTTTTATCCCAAGCTCGCGGCGCGGAGCATGAAGTCCAACCGCCGCTTCTACCTGCCCTATATCCTCACTGTAATCGGCACCGCCGCAGCCTTCTACATCATGGCCGCCATAGTCTCCGACCCCGGCTCAAAGGAACTGGCCGCGGGGACATCCAATGGCCCGATGTATGTGTCCATGTTCATGACCCTGGGCATGTTCGTCCTGGGCCTCTTCTCCTGCATCTTCCTGCTGTACACGAACAGCTTCCTGATGAAGCGGCGGCAGAAGGAGCTGGGCCTATACAGCGTGCTCGGCATGAGCAAGACCAACATCGCGGGCATCATGGTGTTCGAGTCGCTGTACATCGCCGTCATCGGCATCGCGGGCGGCCTCGCCGTGGGCATACTGCTCACCAAGCTCGTGAGCCTGGCGCTCTTCAAGCTCATGCGCCTGCCCGTGCCCTTCGGCTTCACGGTGCAGCCCATAGCCATCATCATAGTCGTGCTCTTCTTTGCGGCGCTCATCTTCCTGACGCTGCTGGCGAACCTCGCAAAGGTGGGGCGCTCGCGTCCCGTGGAGCTGCTGCGCGGCGGCAATGTGGGTGAAAAAGAACCTAAAGCCAACTGGTTTCTCACGATAGTGGGGGTTCTCTTCCTGGGTGCGGGCTACGCCGTGGCGATGCTCGTGGACAATCCCGGCATGGCCGTGGCGGTATATTTCCTCGCGGTCTTTGCGGTCATAATCGGCACCTACTGCCTGTTCACCTCTGTCTCCATAGCGGTTTTAAAGGCGCTGAGGCGCAACAAGCGCTACTACTACAAGGCCAAGCACTTCATCAGCGTCTCGGGCATGCTCTACCGCATGAAGCGCAACGCCGTGGGCCTGGCGAACATCTGCATACTCTGCACCATGGTCATGGTCATGGTGAGCGGCACGCTCTCCCTCTACCTCGGCAGCGAGGAGCAGGTGAACACCTTCTGCCCCGCCGACGTGGTGGTGGAGACGACGTATTATGCCAGCTCCACCGAGGACCACGTCTACAACGAGGAGACGGGCGAGGAGACCATCGAGTACCACACGCCCTACGACGCCGCGGCGATGGACGCCTGGTTCGAGGACTACTTCGCCGCGCACAAGCTCACGCCCTCGTCGGCGAAGGCGGTTGAATACTACACCTTCACGGCAGTAGACTCCGAAGACCACGTGAGCCTGGTCACAGCCGTCACGGCTGTGACCTACGCCCAGCTGACGGGCGAAGCGGCGCCGGAACTCGCCCCGGGCGAGGCGCTGGCTCACGTCCCCTCGGGCTACAAGTTCGGGGACGGCCTGAACTTCCTGGACAAGGACGGCAATACTTTAAGCATACAGTTCGTGGGCGAAGCGCAGCTCAGCTCCGCGCAGGTAGAGCTGAGTACGGCGATTCTGAGCCAGTCGGAGGACGACGATATCGTCCTCGTGGTACCGGACACCGCGGCGCTGCTGGAGCTGGTCGCGGGCCAGGAGAATGGCTCGTATGTCTGGCGAGGGCAGTACGACTTCGACGCCTCGGACGAGGCGCTCGCCGCCATGGTGGACGACTACTTTGCCGCCTCCAGCGAGGGCGATGGCGTGGACGCGGGCTACTACGACGTGCTGCGCATCGACCTGCGCTCCGAGGCGGAGCAGGAGGTCTACGGCCTCTCCGGCGGCTTCCTCTTCCTCGGCGTGTTCCTCGGCATCGTGTTCCTCATGGCGACGGTGCTCATCATCTACTACAAGCAGGTCTCCGAGGGCTACGAGGACAACGCCCGCTTCGAGATCATGCGCAAGGTCGGCCTCTCCGAGCGCGAGGCGCGCCGCGCCATACGCAGCCAGATTCTGACGGTGTTCTTCATGCCCATACTGGTGGCGGCCATCCACATCGCCTTTGACTTCAACCTCGTCGTGCTGCTCCTGTGTCTTTTCTCGCTGACGAACGTGAAGCTCACGGCGCTCTGCACGCTCGGCACGCTCTTGGTGTTCTGCGCTGTGTACGCTGTGGTCTACGCCCTTACGGCCAGATCCTATTACAAGATTGTCCGCCCGAACAGCGGGAACGTGAGGTAGGAGGTGCTCTTCATGGAATCGGCAAAACTGCTCATAATAATCCTGATAGTGGCGCTCATCATCCTCATCGTCGGCGCAGCGATCTGGTTCGGCTGGGGCGGCACAGGCGCGGAGTGGTACTCTCAGATAGACAACAGCTGCGTAAAAGAGGTGGCCGCGAGCGACGATATGGTATACGAATATACCCTCGTCTGCTACGATGCGGATGGCCGGAGCCGGGATATCAGCTTCAAGACCAGCCGCATCCTCACGGAGGACGCCTTCATCCTGCTCGAAACCATGCCCCTGCGCGGCGTCGTGAGCTGGGCCGAGGTCTTCTGGGAAGACCTGCCCCCAGCCGTGCAGGAGCAGTACCCGGGCCCGGCAAACTCCGAGCTCTGACGCGGGCCAGCGGGACCCGGCGCACAAAGCGCCGGGTCCTTGTCTGTTACCCGGCACTTGACGGCATGCCGTGGGGAAAGGTATAATATCGACGCCAATATGAGGGCTGCGTCCCGGATAAAAAGAAGGAGGTACACGGCATGAATAAAGCCAAACTCAGGCGGCTGGCGGCAGACCTGGCCTGCGACCTCGCCGGCAGCTTTCTCTACGCCGCGGCGATAAGCACCTTCATCGTGGACGCCGAGATCGCCACCTGCGGGGTGAGCGGCCTCGCCGTAAGCATAAACCACCTCTTCCCCTCCCTGCCCATAGGCGTACTCTCGATCCTGCTGAACATCCCGCTCGTCATCTTCAGCTTCCGCGTGCTGGGGCGGGATTTCTTCCTCAAGAGCCTCAAATCCATGGTACTCGTGTCGGTCATCATAGACCTGCTCGGCCCGGTTTTGCCGCACTACTCGGGGGACAGGCTCGGTGCCGCCCGGCGCGCCCTTCGACTACGACATGCGCACCGAACACGCCGCCCTCTTCGGCGGCGCGCTCATGGGCCTCGGCCTGGCCATAGTCTACTCGCGCGGCTCCTCGACGGGGGGCATGGATTTTCTCGTGCTCTCCCTCAAAAAGCTGCACCCGCACATCTCCACCGGCACCATCTCCATAGTCAGCGACGCCGTCATCATAAGCCTCGGCGCCCTGGTCTTCCGGGATGTGGACTCCTTCCTCTACGGGGCGGTGTCCGTCTTCGCCGTCGGCGCGGTCATAGACCGGGTCAGCTACGGCCTGAGCTCGGGCAAGATGATGCTCGTCGTTACCGAGCACGGCGACGAGGTGGCGGAGGCCATCAGCCGCGAGACGGAGCGCGGCAGCACCATCGCGGACATCCGTGGGGCCTACACCAAGCGGGAAAAGCAGCTGGTCATCAGCGCCCTGAGCAAGAGCCAAGCCTTCAAGGCCAAGCGCGCCGTCCGCGAGGCGGACTCGGCCAGCTTCATCATGATAAGCTCCACGGACATGGTCTTCGGCGAGGGCTTCCAGGACCCGGACTAAAAAACATGACAAAAGCCGCCCTGCTGCACAGCCGGGCGGCTTCTTTTCGCTTTTCAGTTCTGGAGCTGGCGCTTGCGGGCGAAGTTCACCATGCCCTCGGGCAGCTCGTTCAGGCGCAGGAGCATCTTGCCCGCGCCGTAGGCCGCGCAGGAGATGGGGTCGTCCACCACCACCGTGCGCAGGTTTGTGTCGTGCTCGACCAGCATATCTATGCCGTAGATGAGGCTGCCGCCGCCGGACATGACTATGCCGTTTTGCGAGATGTCCGCCACGAGCTCGGGCGGCGTGCGCTCCAGGACGTAGTGGATGCTCTCAAGTATCTCTCGCGCGGGCTCCAGCAGAACCTCGGCCAGCTCCGTGGAGCTCAGCTTCACCATCTTGGGCAGGCCCGTCACCAGGTCGCGGCCCTTGACCTCCTCGATGCCGACCTCCGGCTTCGGGACGACGCAGCCGATGTTTATCTTGACCTCCTCCGCCGTCTTGGCGCCGATGAGGACGTTATAGCGCCGCCTGACGTAGCGGATAATGGCGTCGTCAAAGCTGCCGCCCGCGACCTTTATGGACTCGCACTCGGCCACGCCGCCGAGCGAGACGACCGCCGTCTCCGTCGTGCCGCCGCCGATGTCGATGATGAGGTGGCCGTCCGGCTTAGAGACGTCTATGCCCGCGCCGTAGGCCGTGGCGACGGCGCTCTCGACGAGGTAGACCTTCCTCGCGCCCGCCTCGACCACGGCGTCTATCACCGCGCGCTCTTCCACGCCCGTGATGCTGCCCGGCACACAGACCAGGACGCGGGGCTTGAATAGGCTGAAGCTCGTCACCCGGCCTATGAGCTCCCGGAGCATGGCCACAGTCATGTCGTAGTCCGAGATGACGCCGTCCATGATGGGCTGGATGGGCACAATGCTCGCGGGCGTGCGGCCCAGCATCTTCTGCGCGTCGTGTCCGACCTTGAGCAGCTTGCCGGAGAACTTGTCCACGGCCACGATGGTCGGCTCGCGTATCTGGACGCCCTTACCCCTCGAATAGAGCAGCACGCCCGTAGTACCCATGTCCAGCGCTATATCACGTTCGAATATCAGCATAGCATTTGCACCTTTCCAGTCTTAAGGTAATCATTGACCGCTTGCGGCCCGTTTAGTCAACTCTTGCCAGCGCCGCGCAGACCACGCTCTCCGCGCCGGCCATGCCCAGCGTTCTCGCGCACTCGGACACCGTGGCGCCTGTCGTGATGATGTCGTCTATGAGCAGTATCCTCCTGCCCTCGACCAGCTCCGGGTCTATGACCTCATAGGCGCCGGAGATATTCGCGCGGCGCTTTTCAAGGCTGCCCGTGGCCGATTGCGGGGCCACGTCCTTCCTCTTGCGCAGGGTCTCGACGGCGACGTCCCCAAGCTCCAGCGCCGCGGCCATGGCTATCAGCATGGCCTGGTCGTAGCCGCGCTCTTTCAGGCGCTGGCTGGAGAGCGGCACCCAGGAGATGAGCTCGTACTCCCCCGCCAGGCGCTCGCGGATGCAGTCCGCCACCAGCCGGCCGAAGACGCCCGCGTAGGCCGTCACGCCCTGGAACTTGTAGCGGTGCAGCGCCTCGCGCACCGCGCCCTCGTACCTGAGCGGAGCGACGCAGGCCGCGACGAAATCCGTGCCCGCCCGCTCCGAGGGCGAGGTGTAGGGCAGGCTCTTCGCGCACTCGGCGCACATCCCGCTCTCGCCCCGCTTCAGCAAGCCGCGGCAAAAGGCGCAGCGCGGCGGAAAGATGATGTCCAGTATCCCGCTTTTCGACTTCGGCACGGCAAGCACGCCTCCTTCTCTATTTTTCAGAGCTCAGCCTGAGCCTCAGGCCGCTGTATCTCCTGGATTGGACGTGGTTGTCTATCATTCTGTGCGCCGTCTCTTCACCGCCGACGGCTATGAGCAGCTCCCGCGCGCGCGTCACCGCGGTGTAGAGCACGCCCCGCGTCAACAGCCGCGGCGCGGCCTGCGCCAGCGCGAGCACAACGGCCCTGTATTCGCTGCCCTGGGACTTGTGGACCGTCATGGCCCAGGCATGCTCCAGCTGCATGAGCTGCTCAAAGCTCAGCGCCGCCACGCGCCCGTCAAAATCCACCGTCAGCGTTTCGTTCTCGGCGTCTATGCCGAGGATATAGCCTATGTCGCCGTTGTAGATGCCCGAGCCCGCTTCAGGCTCGCGGCCCTCTCCCTGCTCCCTGTGCCAGATTATATCATAGTTATTCCGGATTTGCATTACCCTGTCGCCCTCACGGAAGGCAACTTCGCCAAAAATTTTCTCGTTTTTGCCCTTCGCGGGCGGGTTCAGCGCCGCCTGGAGCCGGCGGTTGAGCGAAATTGAGCCCAGCTCCCCCTTCCGCGTCGGCGTCAGGACCTGTATCTCCTCCGGCTGGATGCCCATGCGCTTCGGCAGCCGCTCGGCGCACAGCTCGACTATCGTGTCCGACGCCCGCTCCTGCTCCGGACGGTTCAGCAGGAAGAGGCCGCCCGTGTTCTTGCGAAACTCCGGGTGCTCCCCCCTGTTTATCTCGTGCGCGCAGCGGACTATCCTGCTGTCCTCCGCCTGGCGGAACACCTCCGTCAGCCTCACCGCCGGTATCTCCCCCGAGCGCAGGATATCTGAGAACACCCGCCCCGGCCCCACGCTCGGCAGCTGGTCCGCGTCCCCCACCAAAATGAGGCGGCAGCCCTCCGGCAGCGCCGCGAGCAGCGCGCGCATAAGCGTTATGTCAACCATCGAGCACTCGTCCAGCACGACGGCGCCACACTCCAGCGGGTCGTCCTCGTCACGGGAAAAGACGGTGTCCTCGCCCTCCGGCGAGAAGGCGGCGCCAAGCAGGCGGTGGATGGTGGAGGCCTCGCGGCCTGTGAGCTCGGACATGCGCTTGGCCGCGCGGCCAGTCGGCGCGGTGAGCAGCGTTTCTATTCCCAGGGAGTCGTAGAGGCTCAAAATCCCGCGCAGGGAGGTGGTCTTGCCCGTGCCGGGTCCGCCGGTGAGGGCCATGACCCGGCTCCTGGCGGCAAGGCTCAGGGCCTCGCGCTGCAGGGGCGCGTAGACTATGCCGCCCCTGGCCTCCACGCGCGCGACGAGCTGGCGCGTCGCCTCGTCCTCGGGTTTTGGCTCCGAGGCGAGGGCTTTGAGTTTTTCCGCGACATAGGTCTCGGCCTCGTAGAGCTCGGAGAGATAACAGGCCTCGCGGCCGGCGAGGCTGTCCTGCGTGACCTGGCCCTGCTCCCGCAGCTCGTCTATAGCGGCCTCCACGCTCTCGGGCGAGGCGCTTATGAACTGCGCCGTGGCGGGGACGAGCTTGTCCCTGGGAATGAAGCAGTGGCCATTCCCCGCGTTGTGTCTCAGCTCGAAGATGACGGCGGCGCGCACACGGTTCGGGTCCTCGGCATCGCAGCCCAGGTCAAAGGCCAGGCGGTCCGCCTCCGCGAAGCTGCCGCCTATATGCGCCGCAGCAAGTATGTAGGGGTCCCCGCCGAGGACGTCCATGGCCTCCTCGCCGTAGAACCTGTAGAGCCGTACGGCCAGGAGCGGCCGCAGGCCGTGGCCGCAGAGGAACTCCATAAGCCGCCGGAGCCCCGCCTGGCGGCGGAAGTCCGCAGAGATGCGTGCGGCCTTCTCCCGGCCTATGCCGCGTATCTCCGAGAGCAGCTCAGGATGGTTTTCGAGCACGTCGAGGGTCTTTTCCCCGAATCTGTCCACGATGAGCGTGGCTGTTGCAGGGCCTATGCCCTTGACGGAGCGGCCCGCGAGGTAGGCGTAGATGGCCTCCGCCGTACGGGGCAGGCTGCGCTCGGCGTACTCGGCCCGGAACTGGCGGCCGTGGCTCGGGTGGGTCATCCATTCCCCGAAGGCGTGCAGCTCCTCGCCCGGGCAGGCCGAGGGCAGAGTTCCGACAACGGTGGTTACTCCGCCGTCCATGGTGTCCAGCCGCAGGACGGTATATCCGTTCTCCTCGTTGGCATAGACCACGCTCACGACCCGTCCGGAGAGCTCATTCAGTTCTTCTCGTTCGTCCATTCTTCCCCATCCCATCCGAGGCTGACGCAATCCCAGCGCCGGGAGAGCAGCCGGGCCATTTCCCGGGTCTCTGCGTCCATGCCCCGGTCCTCAATTACTATGCTGCCTTTGAGCGTGCCGTTTTCTCTCAGCCAGACGAGGGCGCCCAGCGTCTCCTCCAGCCCTGGTTCCGGTCCAGTGACCAGCAGCCGGAATTCCAGGCGCGAATGTCTGCCGCAGCGCACTGGCAGCAGCAGCGTTCCCCTCAGCGACCAGAGGAACAACACCACCAGCCCCGACGCCACGGCGCAGAGCAGTATCTTCCAGAACACGCCGTCACCCCCTCGCTTAATTCTATGGGGCGGTGGCCGGTTTTGTTAAACGAAAATTGAGGTGAAGCCGTAGGTCAGGCCTGTAACCAATATGCCGGCGATGATGACGCCGAGCAGTATGGAGGGCAGGGCGTTACGCAGGCGCATGTTCATAACGGCGGCGATGAGCGCCCCGGACCAGGCCCCCGTGCCGGGCAGGGGGATAGCGACAAAGAGCGTCAGCGCGAAGAACTGGAAGCGGTGTATCCTGTCCCATTTGCCCTCGGCCTTGGCCTCCAGCTTTTCTGCAAGCCGTCCAAGCCGCAGGCTGTGCTTCGTCATCCATTTGAATATGGGCCGTATGAACAGGATGATGAAAGGCACGGGCAGCATGTTGCCGACTATGCTGACGCCCATCGCCTCCACGTGCGACAGCCCCAGGCCGACGCCTATGGGTATCGCCCCTCGCAGCTCGATGACCGGGATCATGGAGATGATAAAGGTCGCGAGGTACTTCCCCACGTCCGCGCCGGTTATGGCTTCTACAATAAAATCTACCATGCTTTGATTACCTCTCGATGTTTATGGGTGTGTTGCGGGTTCCGTCTGGCGGCGGGGGGTGGGGGCTTGGCTGGGAGGAACTCGCCGTTTT
>ENA-OPBO01002699-OPBO01002699.1-human-gut-metagenome-genome-assembly--contig:-NODE-2699-length-10002-cov-3.314266_pt1 | contig 10002 bp, 7 predicted proteins | sample MGYA00241071_ERZ501458 | MGnify/ENA primary metagenome ERZ501458 (study PRJEB25962, sample SAMEA2042509) | human gut metagenome | biome: human gut; feature: human-associated habitat; material: faeces...
CCTGCCTCGATAATGAACTGCCAGCGGATGTCCCGCCGCTTGGCCCCCAGGGATTTTCGGATGCCGATCTCCCGGGTCCGCTCCGTAACGGACACCAGCATGATGTTCATGATGCCAATGCCGCCCACCAGCAGCGAGATGGCGGCGATAGCCACCAGCACCAGCATGGCAACGCCCATCATGGCATTGATCATCTGTACCTGTTCGGCCATTGTCATGGTGTAATAAGCGTCTTCGTCCTGAAAAAAGTCGAAAAGATACCCGTCGATTACAGTCTTTGCAGCTGCCGCCGTGTCCCGGCTGGTGGCCATGAACATATAGAGGTTCACTGTACGGCTGCCCATGAGTTTGAGGGCATTGTTGTAGGAGATATAGATCTGGTCATCCCGTCCGCCCTCCTGCAGCGTGTCGCCGCTCTGTCGGAGCACCCCCACCACCGTGTAGGGCACGCCGCCAATGCTGATAGTCTTCCCCAGCGCGTCGCCTCCAAAGGCATCCTCCGCAAGATACGCCCCCAGGACACACACATTCTGACTGCGCTCCACGTCAATGTACTGAAGGAACCGCCCCTGGGCCAGCGTCTCGCCGTCCAGCGTGGCCTGGGTGTCCTGCTTGTACATGACCTCGCTGACACCATAAATGGTGGTCCGCTCATATTCGGTGGCGCCGTGGCGGACCCGGGCATTGGTGGACACATAGGGGGAGACGCCGGAGAGCACCTCCGGATGGGCATCCACCAGCTCATACATCCGCTCCGGGGCCAGCTGCATGGTGGTGCCGTCGCCCCGGCCATAGACATAGGTCTGGATCAGATTCACGCCCATGCTCTCCACCTGCTGGTCCACCATCTTCTGCAGTCCGTTTCCCAGGGAGATGATGATAATCACCGCCCCCACGCCGATGATGATGCCCAGCATGGTGAGGAAGGCCCGCATTTTACTGGTCTTCAGGGACTTGATCGCCAGCTTGAAATACTGCGTGATGTTCATGCCCCCGCCTCCTCTCCGCAGGCCTCCGGCTGGACTACGGCCCGGGGGTCGCTGGCGTCTCCGTCATAGATGATCCTGCCGTCCTGGAGACGGACGATGCGCCGGGCCTTGACGGCGATGGAATTGTCATGAGTGATGAGAACCACCGTGTCCCCCTCCCGGTTGAGTTTCTGGAGAAATCCCAGCACCTCCCGGCCCGTTCGGGAGTCCAGGGCACCGGTGGGCTCATCGGCCAGGATGACCGAGGGGTTCCCCGCCAGCGCCCGGGCGATGGATACCCGCTGCTGCTGACCGCCGGAAAGCTGGCTGGGCAGATGGCGTCGCTTGTCAGCAAGGCCCACCCGCTCCAGAGACTCGATTGCCCGGGTGTGCCGTTCCTCACTGCCCACTCCGGCGTAGAGCAGCGGCAGCTCCACATTTTCCTGAACGGTGAGTTTGGGGATCAGGTTATACTGCTGGAAAATAAAGCCCAGCATCCGGTTGCGGATCTCCGCCTGCTGATCGTCCCCCATGGTGGAGACATCGATTCCACCCAGGTGATAGGTGCCGGAGGTGGGGACGTCCAGACAGCCGATAATATTCATGGCCGTGGATTTTCCGGAACCGGACTGGCCTACAATGGCCACGAATTCTCCCTGGTCGATGGTCAGACTGACGCCGTCCAGGGCGTGGACCTCCTCGTCGCCCATGGGATAGATTTTATAAACGTTTTTCAGTTCAATCAGATGCCCCAAGGCCATCAGCCTCCCATCGTGCCGACCTGGCTCTCCATCAGCACCGTTTCGCCTGCCTCCAGTCCGGAGGTGATCTCAATGTAGTTTTCATCATTGATGCCCAGCGTCACGGTCCGCTCCTCCACCTTGGAGGGATCGGCGATGGTGACGCCGTCTTCCGCCAGGGCACCGGGCAAGGCCACCTGCACTGTATTGCCCCTGCTCACTGCGGCCACCGGCACGCTGACGGCATCTTTCACCGTCTCACCGATGATGCTGGCAGACACATTCATCCCCGGCTTCAGGTCGCCGTAGTCCTGCAGAACGATGGTGACGGGGTAGTTGGTAAAGCCATCGGTGGTGGTTCCGTTGATGCTCACCCGATCCACCACGCCGGTGAAGGTCTCACCCGGCACGGCGCTGCAGGTGATCTCCACAGTCTGCCCCACTTCTACCTTGCCGATATCCAGCTCGCTGACGTTCATCTCCATTTTCAGATGGCTCAGATCATAGATCACCGCCAGGGTGCCGGAGGACACGCCGTCCACCTTGTCACCGGCCTTGAAGGTCTTTTCGATGACGGTTCCGGAAATGGGAGACTTGATGGTATAGCTGTCCAGATTCTCCGCGGCACTCCCAGCGGAGAGCTGGGCGGACTCCAGATTCAGCCGTGCGTTTTCCACACCGTCCCGCAGGCTCTCAGAGTCCAGCGTGCAGAGGGTCTCCCCCTTGGTGACAGTGCTGCCGGAAAGTTTGGTAAAGCCGTTGACCGTGCCGGAGCCCGCCGCATACACCACCGAGGATGCCGGCATGGTCACGTTGGCGTTTCCGTAGCTGGAATAGCTGCCGATCACCGCGGAGGCCGTGAAGGAGTCGGAGACGATCCCGGGGTTCGTCAGCTTTACCCGCACGGAACAGGCCTGCAGTCCGTTTCCGGTGATGACAGTGGAATCGGACACAGACGCCACAGAGCCCTGAACGGAGCCATCAAAGTTGCCAATGAAGATGGTGGCCGGCTGCCCCACGTAAAACGCGCTGGAGGCCGTGAAGGGAAACAGAAAGTCAATGGTCAGATCCGTGCTGGCCACGATCTTGCAAAGCTCAGCCCCGGCGCTGACGCTGTCACCGTTTTGCACGTATACCTCGCTGATGGTGCCGGAGAGGGTGGCGGAGGGTTTCAGAGCCTCCTGGGCCTGCTGGTACTGCAGCTTCGCCTGTTCCACGGAAATCTTGGCCCGGCTGACGGACTCCTGGGCGTCGCCGCTGTCCAGCGTGTAGAGCAGGGCGTCCTTTTCCACCAGATCATCTTCCTCAAAGGGTGCGGAGAGAATCTCACCTGTAACCAGTGTGGTCACCTGATAGGAGTCGGCAGGCTCCAGTGTGGCTGTGCCGCTGACGCAGGTAGTCAGGTCCCGGATCTCAGCGTTTACCGGCTGATAGACTGTTCCGGCGGTCCCCGGTGCGCCCATGCCCCGCAGGACGAACGTCCACACCAGCGCCGCGGCGATCACCAGGATCACCAGCACCTTGATCCAGCGCCGTTTTTTTCCGCCCTTGAACCACTTGCGTTTTTTCTTTCCCTCTGCCGCAGGTGCCGGCACCTGGCGGGAGTCTTCCGCGTTCATTAGCTCTTCCATCTTATTCTCTCCTTTTTGTTCCGCTCAGTTTCGCTCATCGGGAGCAGGTCCCTTGTCCAGGGTCATCCCCCGGCGCAGGATCTCCAGCATGTTCTTCAGGCGCTCCCGGGCATCGGGAGCGCCTCCAGCCTGTATGCCGGCATACAGCAGCGGCGCCGCCACCGTCAATAAAATTCCCAGCATATCGCCCAGGTCTCCATCCCGGCGCAGATCCAGCACATCCGGATTGACCTGTTCCTTCAGGCGCCGGAGCACCTGAGCCGTATCCACCATGGCAAGGATCGTGTTCTTATGGATGCCGCTGTTGCAGCTGAGAATCGCCGTCATGGCGCCCATGCCGCCCAGCCCCCGCTCTTCCCGCTTGGCGCAGGTATAGTCATACATCCGCAGCAACGCCGCGAAAATATCGCCGTGCTCCCGCAGCAGTGCCTCTTCCAGTACCATCACCATCTGATCCACATATCCGCCGAGCAGATACCGGAACAGGTCCTCCTTGTCGGTGAAATACATGTAGAAACTCCCCCGGGGGATTCCGGCGTCCTTGATGATCTGGTTGATGGACGCCTCGGTATAGGGCCGCCGGGAAAATTCCCGGGTAGCCGCCTCCAGCAGCTTTTCCTGCTTTTGCGCCGGCAGATTCAAAAACGTACTGCTTGGCATAGCACCCTTCCTTTCTATCTACGAATTGCAGCCTCGCGTTTCTTCATGTTGAGGAAATTTTTCTTTCATCCAAAATGTCAGGGGAAAAAACAATATGACAACTTGTCATGTATAATACATGACAAGTTGTCATATTGCAAGAGAAAATTACGACTTTTCACAATTTATTTATACCTGCGCATACAGCGGCTCCCCCCGCTGATATGGTTGGGGACGGTAAGTCACCGAGGCGATGGGCCGTCCGGAGAGGCCGTATCTGGGATGGGTTCCGAAAAGATCCACATATTCCGTCAGATCATCCCGCTCCGCCGCCATAGCATCCAGCAGCGCCGCAGCGGCACGGGCATCGTCCACCGCCCGGTGGCTGTTCACCGCATCCTGCACCCCATAGGCCTCAATGGCGTTGCAGAGCTTGTGGGGATAGTCCCGTCGGTCCCGGTACACCGTCAGGGCATCCAGGAAATGCGGTCGCCGCAGCGCACCTGCCAAGCCAAAGGGCTGCAGGAAATAATAGAGGAAATTCAAATCAAACTGGGCATTATAAGCTACCAGCAACGGGGCCTCACAGCCTTCCAGCAGCCCGCAGAACTGCTCCGCCGCCGCTTGCTTCTCCACCCCCTCCGATGCCAGCTGTTCCGGCGTAATGCCGGTGAGGTCCGTGATGAAGGGCGGCAGGGTCCGTCCCGGAGAGAGGCAGATCAGGCAGTCCATGCTCTCCCGCTCCTCCCCCGCCTCCAAACTGACGGCACCCAGCTCAATGATTTCATCCCGGGCAAAGTCAATGCCGGTGGTCTCCGTGTCAAAGACGATGACCCGGTCAAACCGCTCCCATAAACGAGTTTTCATGTTATGTTCTCCTTGCAGGTCTCAGGTTTTCCACATCCCAGGCAGAAAAGGGCGGCCCCGTCCAAAGGCGGGGCCGCCTGAACGCTCTGGCGTGTCGGTTATTCGCTGCGGGGACAAATACCCCGGCGATCAGAACAATCCGGTGATCCGGCCGTTTTCGTCCACATCAATCTTCTCCGCCGCAGGCACCTTAGGCAGGCCTGGCATGGTCATGATGTTGCCGGTCAGCGCCACCAGGAACCCTGCACCGGCGGAGACCTTCAGGTTCCGGACGGTGATCCGGAAGTCCCGGGGTGCTCCTAACCGGGCGGCATCATCGGAGAAAGAATACTGGGTCTTGGCCATGCAGATGGGCAGCTCTCCAAAGCCCAGGGCGGTCAGCTCCTGCATCTGCTTACGGGCAGCCGGGGTCAGGTCCACACCATCGGCATGGTAGATTCTGCGGGCGATGGTATTGAGCTTTTCCTCGATGGGCGCCTTCTCATCATAGCTGAACTGGAAGTTACCGGGCTGCTGGCACAGACGGACCACTTCTTCCGCCAGTTCCACGCCGCCTTCGCCGCCCTTGGCCCAGACCTGGCACAGCGCCACCCGGACGCCCAGAGCACGGCAGCGCTCCTCCACCAGGCGCAGCTCCGCTTCCGTATCCGTGGCAAAGGCATTGAGGGCCACCACACAGGGCAGACCAAAGACCTTCGTGATGTTCTCCACATGCTGCAGGAGGTTGGGCAGGCCCTTCTCCAGTGCCTCCAGATTTTCTGTGTTCAGCTGGTCCTTGGGCACGCCGCCGTGGTTTTTCAGCGCCCGCACCGTGGCCACCACCACGACGGCGGAGGGAGTCAGGCCGGCCATGCGGCACTTGATGTCCAGAAATTTCTCCGCACCCAGGTCCGCGCCGAAGCCTGCCTCGGTGACAGTGTAATCGCTGAGTTTGAGGGCCATCCGGGTGGCCATGATGGAGTTGCAGCCGTGGGCGATGTTGGCAAAGGGGCCGCCGTGGATAAAGGTGGGCGTGCCCTCCAGGGTCTGGACCAGATTGGGCTTGAGGGCATCCTTGAGCAGGGCGGCCATAGCACCTTCCGCCTTCAGATCCCGGGCGGTAACGGGGCGGCCGTCATAGGTGTAGCCCACCACCATCCGGGCCAGGCGCTCTTTCATATCTGAAATGCTGCTGGACAGGCACAGCACCGCCATGACCTCACTGGCCACAGTGATGTCGAAGCCGTCCTCCCGGGGGCAGCCGTTGGCCTTGCCGCCCAGGCCGTCCACGATATTGCGCAGCTGACGGTCATTCATGTCCACCGCCCGCTTCCAGGTGATGCGCCGGGGATCGATTCCCAGGGCGTTGCCCTGCTGAATGTGGTTGTCCAGCATTGCCGCCAGCAGGTTGTTGGCGGCGCCGATGGCATGGAAGTCACCAGTGAAGTGGAGGTTGATATCCTCCATGGGCACCACCTGGGCATAGCCGCCGCCCGTCGCCCCGCCCTTCATGCCAAACACCGGGCCCAACGACGGCTCGCGCAGGGCCAGCATGGCGTTTTTTCCGATACAGCGCATGCCGTCGGCCAGGGCGACGGACACGGTGGTTTTGCCCTCACCCGCAGGGGTGGGGTTGATGGCCGTGACCAGCACCAGCTTTGCGCGCTGCGGCAAATCCGCATATGCGCGCTGGTCGATCTTGGCTACATAACGTCCGTAGGGAGAAACGGTCTCCGGCAGAAAGCCCGCGGTCCGGGCGATGTTTTCAATGGGTTCCAGCTTTGCTTCGCGCGCGATTTCCAAGTCCGTCGCCATATTGTGCACGCACCTTTCTGCACATCGAAAGTAAGGAAAGAAGAAACAGCTTGCCACCGCAAGCGAATATTATCAGTATACCCGAAAATGGCAGCCCTTTCAAGGGGGCGGGCGACCCGGCGCGCCGGCACCTTCATTTGTTGGCAAAAGCCGTCCCCGGCACCCGGGCGTGTGCCCGCGCAGGAGACGGCTGTATCTATGGGATTGTCAGGCCCTGGGTTCCTCCGCACCGGCGCTGCCGCGGGCCAGCGCCATCGCGGCCGCAAAGCCGAGGGCAAAGGTGACCAGGCTGATCAGGATCATGAGCCAGCTGACGCCGGTCATGTCCGTGCGCAGCAGGATCGCCACGGGCGAAGCCACCACCAGTCCCAGCACGGCGCAATAGGTCTGCGTGGGGAAGCGGGACAACAGCCACTCAATCAGCTTCGCCACGCCAAAGATACCCAGCACCACGCCCACACAGAAGGGCGCCAGCATCAGAACCGGACCGCCCATGGCGGCAAAGTCCAGTCCGAATACAGCGTTTTTCAGGGTGTCCACGGCGTTGAGCACGGGATGATAATAGCCCAGCAGCATCAGCACCATGCTGCCCGATACGCCGGGGATGATCATCGTGGCAGCCGCAACCGCGCCCATCACCAGCAGAATGACCATCTGCCCCACATCCACCGTGATGGTGTCGGGGTTGGATACGTCGCCGGTGAGCGCCATGGCGATGATGCCCGCGAAGAACAACACGAACACCCCGATGGAAACGCCGCCCAGCTTTTTATGCCGGATCTTGGCCAGCAGCGGGTTGAGTCCGCCCAGGATGAGGCCGATGAAGGTGGTGGAGGTAGGCAAGGGATAGTTGGCGAAAAGGAATTTGAGCAGGCTGGCCAGCGCCACGATGCCGAGCAGCATGCCCACAGCGTAGGGGAGCAGGGTTTTCACGCTCTGCCTGAACTCGCTGAAAAGGTGGGTGATGCAGTGAATCAGCGTGTCATAAATGCCCATTGACACCATCATCGTGCCGCCGGACACGCCGGGGATGATGTTTGCCACACCGATGACCACGCCGCGCAGAACCTGATTGATCAGTTTCATTCGCTGTGAGCTTCCTTTCAAAAAATGGGATGCGTCCCAGTGTATCACCTTTCTGCCGGAGCGTCAGCGCCCGGGCCCGAACGGTTCCACAGGCCGTACTGCGCCTCATTTTTCAGAGCGCTGAGCATGCTTTCCTTTAAATTGGGATACCGCTTGCAGAGGAAGGACAGCAGATCCTTCATCTCCTGGCGCTTGGTATGGCCATTGGCGGGACAGGGATTTTTGATAACGGGCAGGTCCAGCTCGCGCCGCATGTGGATGATGTGCTTTTCCGGCACATAGATCAACGGACGGATGACCGTCAGATTGCTGCGGCTCATATAGGAGCAGGGATGGAAGGTGTGCAGACGCCCCTCGAAAATTACGCTCATCATCAGCGTCTCCAGCGCGTCCTCACGGTGATGGCCCAGCGCCAGCTTGTTCAGGCCCCTGTCGGTACACATGTCGCACAGCATGCCGCGGCGCATCTTGGCGCACAGCGCGCAGGGATTGGGGTCCTTGCGCCATTCAAAGAGAATCTCGTAAATCTCGGTATGACGGATGACGATGGGCACATCCAGCTCGCGGCACAGCGCCTCGATGGCGGAAGTATCCGGTTGTTCCCGGCCCATGGTCAGCATCAGGGCCGTCATGGTAAAGTCGTGATGGCGCACGTAGCGGTACAGCGCCAGCGCGCGCAAGAGCAGCAGGCTGTCCTTCCCTCCGCTCACACCCACGCCGATGCGATCGCCCGGCTGAATCATATGAAAGTCCTCATCCGCGCGGCGGATGCATCCCAGCGTTGTTTTCACATTTCCTCCCGTGGGGTCACACCTACGTATACGGTATCCGCCTTGGCGGGATAGGTGTCGCTGCTGACCTTTTCGCGGCCGGTTTCCACACCGTCCACATAGGTGATCAGATAGGCGTCCACCTTGTAGCCCTCGCGGCCCTTGATGGTTTTGGTTTCATCCACATAAGTCACGTAGGTGGCGTCCTCGTCTTCCTTCATGATGGCTTCCTCCGGCTTTGGGATAACCTCGACGGTTTCCGTAACCAGCTCGTAGGTGGTGCCGTTGAGGGACGGGCCGTAGAGGCGCACCTCGCACTGAAGGTTCTTTCTGCCCGAACCGATGACATGCGCCGCCAGATACACCGTGCCGCCGGATTCGTTGCGGAAGGAAAAGTCGATCTCGCGGCCGCGGGTGTCGCTGACGGTGGCATCCTTGCCGTATTCCGTGTAGCTGACGGCCATGGAATGCGGCTCACGGCTGAGGATGGTCATGCCGCCCTGGATAGCCGCCAGATACACCGTGGTGCTGGCCTGGCACACGCCGCCGCCCCACCCCCACTGCTCGGTCCCGTAGGCATATTCGATGGCGGGCAAAAAGCCGGTACTGAAGTTGCGGGGACCGACGGTGTCGTTGAAGCTGAACTTGCTGCCGTTGGGAATGCTCATTCCATTGATCTTGGCAAAGGCGATACGGATGTTTTCGGTGCGGTCCTCGGTGGAGGCGCTGGAAATCGGCCTGGTGGCGCGGTAGCGCAGCTCCACGGTCTTTTGCAGATCGGCCACGGTCACGTTGGGCGCGATGGTTTCGGGCTCAAGCAGCACCTCGCCGCTCTCCAGGTTCTGCACCATCTGCAGGATGCGCTCGCGCACGGCGGTGGTGTCCAGCCGCTGGCCATAGACCTCCTGCTGGAAGGTAAAGGGATTGGCGCTGTCATCGGGATTAAAGCTGACAATATAGGCGTCGCTGGGCGCACGATAGGCAGCGGTTTCCAGCGTCTGCAAGATCTCGTCGATGGGGGCGGTATTCGCGCTCTGCTGAGCGCTGAAAAAGGCGTTCTGGGTGTTCTGGGCCGCTTCGATCTCTTCCTTCAGCTGGAAGATGTCCTTGCGTTCCTCGCCGTCCACATCGTGGCCGATGGCCCATGCAGCATTCAACGCAGCCGTGGGATCAAAGGAGATGCCCAGCGTCTGGGCGGTGATGTCCTTGTACTGCCCGTTGGTGTTGCGCAGGCGCACATACCAGCCATTTTGCTTCTGGTTCACATGGTCCCAGACCAGCTGGCTCCCCTCCGTCCAGGTCAGGCCGGAGAGGTCGATGCCATCCACGCTCACGTTGTCCAAAAACACGTTGAGATATGGGCGCACATCGCTCTGAATTTTCCAGATGTAGCCGTACACACCCGCACCGGCCAGCAGGATCAGCACCAGCAACACCTTGATGAGCTGCCATTTGAGGCTGCGTTTCTTGCGCGGCCTCTTGCCCTTTCCGCCGGCGTCCCGCGGCG
>ENA-OPBO01002705-OPBO01002705.1-human-gut-metagenome-genome-assembly--contig:-NODE-2705-length-9974-cov-5.508116_pt1 | contig 9974 bp, 6 predicted proteins | sample MGYA00241071_ERZ501458 | MGnify/ENA primary metagenome ERZ501458 (study PRJEB25962, sample SAMEA2042509) | human gut metagenome | biome: human gut; feature: human-associated habitat; material: faeces...
TCCAAGCGCTCAGGACAAAGCCAAAATCTGTCGGGATAAAGGTTGAAAATCGCTGGTTTCCTGCCCTCTGAGCAGAGATGAAGCGTAGCCCCGTATGTTTTCCCGTCGAAGTCCGTAATGCCCAAAATGTCAGAATAAAGGTCGATTTTCTATCAAAAGCGAAGAGCCTCGGTCGATGCCCTTGCGGGTGTCGGCTGAGGCTCTTTTTTCATTTTACTTTGCCGGTTCGTCTCCTTGAACAGGACGCTCATTTTTGAGTTTCAAACCGTCCTTAAATGCTTCGCCGACGCGCTCCGTCACTTTGTAATACCCGTGAGTGTATGGATCAAATGCAATAGCATTCACCAAGGACATATCAAGCTTTCCGTCCACCATTACGCTTTCATCGGCAGTAACATTCACAACTCTACCGATAACGCCACAACCGTATTTTCCGTCTTGATACTCGATGAACTCACATTCCAGACAAAGCGGGAACTCGTTGATTACAGGTGCATCCACTTTTTCGGCCTTGCTGGCAGTCAGGCCACTTGCAGCAAGTTTATCCGATACTCGATTGCCGGATTCCACACCAAAGTAATCCGCCTCCGTCACATGAGCAGCATCCGCGATGCTGACGGTAAAAGCACCCCGAGCCTTAATGTTTTTTACAGTCTTATGACTCTCGGTAAGGTTGAGAGCGACAGTATCTCTTTCCTGCATAGTTCCCCATGCAGCGTTCATAACATTGACGCTGCCATCCTCATTATAGGTCGCAACCATCAGCACCGGCATCGGGAAAATACCTTCGGTGATATTCAACTTGGTTCTCATAACTATCTCTCCTTCTGATTTGCATTATTGACATGACCGTATGCCTTATTTATAATTATATCCAGAAGAGAAACAAATTCAAGTACTGGCAATTAAGACAGGTACTTTCTATGAGGTAAGTGATGCTATGATACAGAACTACATTGAGAACGCCAATTTTGAAGATACCGGTTTTCATTACGCACTCTCCCTCATTTCCGGCAAGCATAAGATGGTAATTTTATATTGCCTGATGGAGTATAGGGTGGTACGGTTTAATGAGCTGAAAAGGTATCTAAAAAACATATCAGACAAAACCCTCAGTACAAACCTTAAAGAACTGGAAGCCGACAATTTGATCATAAGAACAGAATATCCCCAAATCCCTCCAAAGGTAGAATACAGCTTGAGTGAGCGGGGAAAATCATTGATGAAAGTGCTGGATCAGTTATGCTTATGGGGAGAAGAAAACAAACCAAAAGAATGAAAAAGCTGTCACTTACAACTGGACAGATAGGGCGGAAAATATGTCGTGATAAGGGTTGAAAATCGTGGCTTTTCTGCCCTGTAAGCGGCGCTTGAAAGGTGCCCCGTATGTTTTCCTGTCCGTGCCTTCATAACCTGAAATGTAAGGATAAAAGTTGATTTTTAATCAAAAGTGAAGAGCCTCAGTCAATAACCTTCTGGTTGTCGGCTGAGGCTCTTTTTTCTTGGAAAATGTTTATGAGATATAGGATGTAAAGAAGACTCAATGGTCATTCAAACTGGAAAGGCTGTCAAAGAACCTTTTTAGTTTATCGAGGCTGTTTGTTTTATTCTTTATGGGGAGGGATTCCCATACAATGTCGTGATATTTGGCAGGAGGGTCATCTCGAAGTCGTGGGTCAATGATACATACGATTCCTGTATCGCTAAAATTACGGATCAGTCTGCCTATCCCTTGTTTGAGTTTAATTATCATTTCAGGAACACGGACATCCATCAAAGCGTCCTTAGCAATGGATGCTTTGTATTCTATAATCGGATCAGGTACAGGAAATGGAAGGCGGAAAATCACGACATTAGAGAGACTTTTGCCTTCAATGCTTATGCCTTCCCAGTAAGCGCCTGTCCCGAGCAGAACAGAGTTGGTATCTTCTCTAAATTCATTAAGAATTTTATCTTGTGATGAACCGGGTTGCTGCATTAGGACCTTGTAAGGCAAGTTTAGTTTACTGAGGATGGTATAAACTTCCTCCATATCTGTTTTCGCAGTAAACAATACAAGAGCCTTCCCACCTGAAATTTCGAGAACTTCAAGCAAGCGTTGTACGCCTTGTTCGATAAAAGCTTCATGTTCCTGAGTGGGATGGGGCAGATCGTCACAATAATAAATCATGGAATGCTCATCGTATGGATAGGGAGAAGGCTTCGGTTCGGATAAGCAACCGCGTTCATCCGTCGGAAATCCTGTATTACCGATAAAATAGGAGTATTGATCTACGAATTCTCCATTACTTGCATTGGTCATGGTTGCGGAGGTCAAGATTACTCTTTCTTTCCCGCTGAAATACAGTCGATTGGTAATTTGGCTGGTATTCTTTGGGCAATAAACAAGCTCTGCATTTTTCCCTTTTCGCTCAATCCAGAGAAGGTTGCTATCAATTTGTTCGATCATTTCTGCAAGGCTTTCGCTTAGGCTGTCCAATTCGTCCGATGCAGCAGTTGTTCGACTGCCGTAATCAAAGCTGGTGTAAATCTGAATGCTGAGAGCAACACTTTTAATGCTTTCTATCATCGCTTTAAGAAGGGCTATGGAGTCTTCACCACCATCAAAGAAAAACCGATCCGCGTATCTCATATCTTGCCGCGAAAGGTCGATCTGTTCCTGCATCTGTGCTTTAAGGCGGTCAAAAAACACGCTAATTGACTTCTTCGCGTCCTCGACATCTCCATAGATGTTCTGCCTATCAGCCGCCTTGACTTCATTGGTTGCGCTTTTAATAAGTCCTAATAGCATTCCTTGATTGATGCGTTTTGTGGTGGCGCTTCGCACTTTATCATCTAAGTTGTGTGCTTCATCCACAACAATAAGATCGGCCTCACGGTTAATAAGGCCATCCTGCCAGCCTCGTACTTGTTGAAGATGTGCAGTCAGGAAGTCCTGGTTGCACAGGATAATTCCATCGGTATATTTTATTTTCGAGCGAATGGCATGATAAAGGCATTTCTTTTCACAGCCACCACAATTTCGCATACTGAACCGTTGTACATTGACTTTATCCCAGATATTCTGCGGTAAAGTTTGTGAAAACTGCTTTCTTTCCTGAAATCCACTTTCAAGACCGATTTGCAGTTCATCAGGAATTACTGCATCCGCTGTATTTATGTGCTCATCAGCCCGCTTATGACAGAGATAATGAGTTTGTCCTTTCGCAAGGATAACTTCCGGTTGTAGATTGAGAAGCTTCATCACAATGTGAATATCATCCCAAAGCTGTTCTTGTAGCGCGATAGTTGATGTAGCCACAATAACGGGCTTTTTCATTCTCTTGTTATACAGCAAGACCGGTACCAAGTACCCAAATGATTTTCCGATTCCGACTCCGGCTTCTACCGCAAAATGCTGATCATGAATAAGGGCATCCACAATCTCAAAAGACATATCCTGTTGGCCTTCTCGCATCTCAAAACCGTTGGCCGGTGCAATATCCCAAAAGAATGAAGTGACTTTTTCGCCGATTGCTGTTAGGTCAGACTTTCTTTTTTTCTTTTGTTCTTCGGGTGTGTTAAATCCGAAATAATAGCTCATGCTCATCCTCATTTCGTGCGCTTTTTACTGTCTCATCACAGCTATATGGCTTGCTCAAATAACGGAAGAAAGTTCAACTACCGTTCAGTTACTCGACGCCTAGCGCTTTGAATACTGCGTCCTCTGCGCTCTGATAGAAGATGAGATTGAAGCATCCGATCAACTCTGAGGGGACAGTGCCAAGGTCTGCGGCTGATGTAATGGGCAGTAATACTTTCTTTGCCCCGCTGTCAAGACACACTTGCAGGGCGTTTGCCAGTTCATCTACTTTGATCATCGTACCGGCGATGCTTATTTCTCCCAGTACAGCCAAGCTGCTGACAGTGGGCTTGTTCAGGGCAATGGAAGCCAGTGCGATCAGCGTCGGAAGGGCAAGCTTACTGGTCATGCCGATGCCCTGCAAGTCCTGATAATTGACGATATAGTCCTTTGTCGTAGTGCTGATTGTCCCGCTGATGTGTCCGGCATTTGCTTTGAGGAAGTTGAAAGCAGTATTTGTAGCCTCTCTTGCCTCGCGTTCCGAGCCAATACCTGTGCGTTCAAACTTGCCGTTGCCGGGAAGCATCTGAGATTCCAGCCGGAATACGCCAATCATACCGGATTTTCCCTGTGATACTGTATAGACCTGGCCGGGATTGCACATTCCTTCGGGAATCAGCTTACCGCCGCCTTGCTCAGGAACGGATACATAGTATTCCTCAAAACTGTCTTTGTCGATGTAGGAGAAATTCACATCGTAGAACTCCATGCCGCCCAGCTTTTTCAGCTGTTCCTTGACGCGGCGGCGCATCTCAAGGGCAAGCTTCAAAATTTCTTCCAGTTGTTCTTTTGAGAACTCGCCGTCAGGATATACGAGCTTCAAAAGCCCGCCAACCATCTTCCGAACGGCAATGGTATCGCGCTGGTTGAGGTTGGTGCCTAAGCGGAAATACTTGTCCAGCGCATCGCCGTACTGCTCCTTACGCAGCTCCCGGATGAACTCTGCCAAATAATCTGTAATAAAGCCATAGTCATCCGTAAAATGCTCCGGACGGAATTTCGGGATTTCCCAACCGGGCAGATAGCAGTGAATCCGGTCGAGAAAGGCCGTATCAGTACCCATCTCAGGAGGAAAAGGATCAAAGAGGCTGGATGTTTTCAGAAGCACATCCACGCTCTGATTGATGTTGCCCACAAAGACCATCGACGCGCTTGCGGCCTTTTCCTCTTTCCCACGGGCAAAAGACCCTGATGCCATGTAGTCCTTCATGATCTGGATGCCGTCTTTATCCTTGAATCTGATACCGGCAACCTCGTCAAAGGCAACGCAATCCCACAAGCCCACCAGTCCGACTGTTTTGCGTCCCATGTTGTAAAACAGATTGGCTACCGTTGTTTGACCGCCGGAAACGAGAATGCTGTTCGGGGAAATCTCTTTGTAAAGATGGGATTTACCGGTGCTACGCGGCCCCAGCTCACAGAGGTTGAAATTGTTCTCCACAAGCGGGATCATGCGGATCAGGAGCAGCCATTTTTCACGGTAAGTCAGGGTGTCCGGCTCCATGCCGATGGAGCGCAGCAGCACATCCATCCATTCATCCTGCGTAAATGCTTTGCGCCCCTGTTTCAGTTCTTCAATGTCCACATGAGGCATTTGGATTGGCGTGAGCTTTCGGATGCTGATTGGCGTTCCGTTCCGATCTTCCTCCATGTACTCATAGTCCAGTTGCACGATGCACCAGATGCCACCGCAAAGCAGGCGGTCAAATTTGGCGGGATATTCTTCGTCTATGGGGATATTCTTGAGTCCAAGGTTGGAGAACTCTGCTTCATAGAAATCCCGCTTGATGTTCAAGTTCACTGTGATTTTATCAATCACGGTGTAGCTGCCACGCTGACGAAGCACAGAGAGAATCTTCTGCGCCTCATCAGGGCGGACAAAATTATCCGCAAGAATGCGTTTTACATTCTCTACGCCCTCTTCGATAATATCAGGGTCATCCGAGCTGCAATACTGTCCCAGCAGGAACTCAAGGACATAGACAGGCACATTTGCGCCTTCCTTGATTTTCTTGGTCAAATCCTTGCGCACAATCTTCCCATCGAAATTTTGCCGCAATTTTGATTTGATGACAGCTCTTCTATCCTCATTTTCTGTCATATCAACCATTTGAATCGCCTCCTGTCACTTAGGGTCCCCTTAAAAGCCGAAGCCATAGTCATCGGCAAATGCCATGTCCATGATGACAGGATGCCGGAACACCTCAAGCCCTGTTGCATCATCGTATATCACAAAGAAATACTGTTTGTCTTTGTCGTACTTCTTGTCTTTGAACTGGAATTTCATGCGGAAGATGCGTTTGGCAGCATCTTGTTCCCGGCTGTCCGCAATGCAGCTATTCTCATTGGAAATCCGCTCGTTATCATCGGAGATAAAGAACAACCGATAAGAAGCAGCCTTGACCACATCGCTGACCGGCTCAGACTGAATGAAATCCAGTATGGTGATCTTATTGGTGATTTTTCGCACCATGCTTACCAGCGCAACTCCCGCGCTCCGCGTCTCCATGTGCCCTCGTTCCATCTTGAGGTCGAGGACAGGCACAAGCATTTCCTGTGGGGATGAGCCGCCATGTACATAGTTCTGCCCGCCGCCAGCCACCTTGAATACATCGTCGCTGATGGGATAGGACACCCATTTGGTGTCATCATTGCGAAGAACTTTACTCATCTCCATGCTGGCGATGCCATCTCTTGAAACGGGTTCCTGTGCGACCACAAAACGCCGGTTGATAAAGGAAGTCTTGCCCTTGATCCCCTCGATCTTATCGCTCTCCGCAATTTTGTCCCGCTTGTAGATGAAGCCATGATCAGCAGTAACAATAAACCGGTATGTATTCGCACTGGTAGAGATGCGGCGGATCAGGTCGGTGATTTCCGCAATCGCCTCCTGACAGGCGACAAAGACTTCATCCTCGGTATTGGGCTTATCGCCACGGGCATCAATCTGGTTGTGGTACACATACACTACCTGTTTGCCGGTGAAGACGCTGCGTAATTCTGCAACCTTGAGGGACTTGATGCTGTCAAACTGGACGCAAACGCTATCAGGGCTGTACTTCTGCAAAATCGCTTCTCGTTCAGCAAGGTTATCGCAAGGCATACCATCGATCAGCACCTTGAAATCGTCCGTCATCGTCAGCTCCGCGTGTGGAAGCAGCGCCGCCATGCCGAGACGGGTATAGGACGGCAAAACACTGAGCTGGACTTCCAGCTTCGCTGTACACTTTGGATCATCCTGCATCCGGCGGAACAGCTCCTTGCCCACCTCATAGCGCATTGCATCCGAGATGATGACCACCGTGCGCTCCTTGGCATTCTTCAAATTGCGGGCATAGAAGTCCCTCTGCAAGGGCAGCGCCATAAATGCGTCCGGCTCCTGAATGGCGGCATTCCACTTGGGAAGCAGCGCTTCCAGATACTCGTTGGTGTAGATGTTTTCTACCAAATCGCGCAGCGGCTCGAAAGCTGCCGTTTCTTCAAGCTGATCATAAGCAGAATAGAAGCGGCGATATTCGTAGTCCAGCCGGAAGTCTTCCTCCTGATACTGGCGCAGAATCTCTTTGAAGTTGTCCGGGCAACGGTAATTCCCAGCCTGAATGATCTGATAGGAGCTGTCAAGCATCTGATAGCAGCCTCCGGTCTTTTCCCCAAAGTGCATTTTGCTCCGCTTATCGCAGATTTGCGGGATGGTCAGGCCGTCCAGTGCTGCCCCCACATCTTCGGCCAAAAGCCGCTCCACAATCCATTTTATGAGGATCTGATCGACGGCAAGGAAGGTATCGCAGTTCACCAAGTCATCAGGTGAATAATCGGAGAAAGCCTTCTGGACATTCAAGCCGGAGGCCACATGCGCGGAAAGCTCATCATAGCGCCCACGGTAAAGGATATTGTTCATCAGGTTATCCATAAAGGCAATGATATTCCCGGCCTTATAGGAGAGGAACACCTTCCACGGCTTCGGAAGTTCGCTTCCTACATATTTGGCCGTGTAGGTGACGAACATGGTCACTATCAGCTTTTCCAGCGTCGGCTTAACATCTGTATAGCCGAAATGCTGTTCGCAGAGCTTCCAGAAATCATCCAGTAGGCCGTATTTCTCCACCTCGGACAGGAACTTGTTATCTGCAAGCTCACCGTCCGTCAGCATGACCCGGATCACTTCTTCAAAGGAACAAGTTCGGGTGCGGCAAATGGCAGAGAGAAGCCCCGTGATGATGTTCTCTTCGTTGAAGTTCTCTATTTCAAGGTCATAGAATCGCTGCGTCCGCTCCTTGTTGGCAAAGAACTTGATGTGCTTTTCGATGATGGGCTTATACTTCTCGTCAATGCCCAAATCCACCGAAAGCAGCGAAGCGCGGTCGGCAAAGAAGCGCTTAGAGTAGAGCAGAGTATCTTCCAGATGGTTGTCCCGCACATCCGGCTTGGGGAAGGGGGCATAGATGAGGTAGTTTGTGGTGGTGTCCTGCCGTTCCAGAAAGAGTTTGGTGGCGAACTGATTGTCCGGCTGCAAGAAGTAGACTTTGGCATTATCAAGCTCTACATTCTGCATATCCTCCACAAACTCGCCGTTATCGTCGTACCAAAAGACGAGTTTACGGGTATCGCCGGTAAATTCAGCATTCAGCCGGTCTATGATTTGTTTGATGTTCATTTCTGCCATGCCGCCTTACTCCTTCTGGTCTATGACTACCCACGACCCACTCCGGTTGGAACCTTTGCGTTTGATTTTGCCAGCTTTTTGAAGGCTATTCATGAGCCGCTTCACAGTGGCAAGGGAAATTCCCAGCATCTCTACAACATCTTTCTGCGTTACTTTTGGATCGGTTCGGAGGATGCGCAGAATCGCTTCTTCATTGGTGTCATTGGGTTCAACTTTGGTGTCATTGGTGTCACGCTCTTTGGGGTCAATGACACCATTCTGATCGGTAGCCGCGTCTTTCCGATACAGGTTGATGCGGAAATCGCTGCCCATATCAATCAGCTCGGGCTCACGGAGGCCATATTCCTTTGCCTCCTGAAACATTTTCGGGATACCGCTCCCCCATGCCTCGACGATATTCATATAGGAAAAAGCCGCTGCTATTCCACGATTTCGAATCTTTGAAAGACCTGTCTTCATTTTCTCAATGGTAATCTCACTGTCCAGCATTCCAGGAGAAGTTACTTCCAGCCGGTCATCAAAAAGCGCCACCTGAATTTTTCCCGGTGTAAGATAACTTCTGTGGCAAACAGCATTGGAAATCATCTCACGGATAGTTTTAACAGGTAATTCATAGTAGTCTTGTCTGGCAATTCCCTCAATACGAGAACCGAGGTCAATATGCTGCAGCACAAAGTTGTAAGCGTCTTCAATCTGTTCGTAAATTGCTCCTGTAAATTCCTTACGAGTGATAAAGATATCACGTACCTTGCCCTTGAATACTGCACATTGTATGGCGGCATCTGGAAAGTCTGTCATATCGCCGTCCAAAAGAAGATAACCATTGGTTGGATGGCAAACTCCCTCCCGTTCTATCAGCAGTTTCCATGAAAGCAGCTGATTTTTGCCTACCTTTTGGATCTGCTCTCTTGCTGTATCTGTCTCAGCCAGCTTAATGGCATGCTGGTACATTTTCTCGCAGAAGGCGGCGATTTCATTTTCCGAAACAATCTGCTCGCTCTCAATTTGATCATAAGAACGGTTTGTTCCTTCTATAATGAGTTCCTGTACACGATACCGCTCTGCATGGCGTGTTGTTCCGGCTACTCGGATATAGGTGCCATCCGTAATACCTTGGCTTTTGATATAGTAAGGACGTTGCATTCCAGAAATAATCTCTACGACAATGATCAGTTTTCCGTCGATTTCCTGCACAGCAATGTTAGGGGTGATCTTAGGTTCGCAGCTATCGAAAATGGCATTAGTAATCGCATCCATCTTTTGAAAGACTTCTTCCTTAGAAAATCCGGTGACAGCCCATGTCCCATTTTCTACGCCAAAAACCAGCTTCCCGCCTTTGCCATTGGCAAAAGCCACCACTGTCTTCATATACTTTTCACTTTTAGATGGAATTTCGTTTTTGAACTCCACATTATCAGATTCGCCAGCAAAAATCTCTGCTGCAGTCATCTAATCACCTCATCTCTATAGAAACTGGCATTCCGTGACAGCACTGCCTCAAGTGGACGTTTTCTTCTCACGTTCTGCCTTCTTTAATCCCTTCATCTATCCTCTATAAAAGCATATCATATTTTTCACAGTTAATAAATTTAATTCTGACCCTCTCTAATAATTCTAGTTCTCTCTGATTCTTCCCGTTCGCATCTACACTTCTTTGCTTTCATCATCAAAACCTTGATCTCTTTTGGG
>ENA-OPBO01002707-OPBO01002707.1-human-gut-metagenome-genome-assembly--contig:-NODE-2707-length-9965-cov-6.411100_pt1 | contig 9965 bp, 10 predicted proteins | sample MGYA00241071_ERZ501458 | MGnify/ENA primary metagenome ERZ501458 (study PRJEB25962, sample SAMEA2042509) | human gut metagenome | biome: human gut; feature: human-associated habitat; material: faeces...
GAAGCAGGTCAAGCAGCACAAACCATAATAACATACACAATAAAGGCAGCAAAAGAATCAATCAACTTAGACAAAGAAATAAGAAAAAAGATGAATGATACTTTAGAAAAAGCAAACGGAAACCTAAAAAGTCTTATGGGTGATGAAATGAAAATAAAAGACCTCTACAAGAAAGGACAACTAGAAAATATAAGCATAGATCAAAGCGACCTCAAAGACTTAAAAAAAGAACTAAACAAACTTGGAGTAAGTTTCTCAGTAATGAAAAACAAAGAAAGCAAAAACTATGAAATATTCTTCCAAGCCAAAGACATAAAAGTAATGGAATATGCCTTTAAACAAGTCATAGCCAAGGAAAATAAAAAAGAAAAAGAAAGTATCCTAAAACAAATAAAGAAATACAAAGACCTATCCAAGAACAAGGATAAGACAAAAGAGAAAGTCAAAAGAAAAGTAAAAGAAAAAGTAAAACCAAGTAAAAAAGATATGACCAGAGAAATCTAAGGGAGTAACGAAAAGTTACCCCCTTAAATAACCACAATAACAAGACTTCCGAAAATCGGAAATCAAGAATTTCGATTATCGAAAATCAAGAAAGGAAAAGATATGGCAACAAACAAAAGATATTATTGGATAAAATTAAAAGAAGAATTTTTCACAGACAAAATAAACAGAGGACATTGTCCTTAATGAGTCCAACCCATGTCCGACAAGAGATAGAGATAGAGATAGATAAAGATATAGAGATAGATAAAGAGAGAGGGAGAGATAGAAAAGATTTAATATTTTTGGTATAATTATAGAAATTAGGCTTTGAAAATATTATGGATAATTGGCTTAAGATCTGTAAGCTAAATGAAATAAAGAGAAAATGGCTACAACTTGTAGCCCCAAAAATATATAGGAGGTGAATTTTGTGGCAGAGAAAAATAAGGAAATTGTAGTTATAGATGAAACTACAATTAAAAGTAAGATTTACTATATACGAAATCAAAAGGTTATGCTTGATTTTGAGCTTGCAGAAATATATGGGTATACAACGACAAGATTTAACGAACAAGTAAAAAATAATTCGGAGAAATTTGATGATGATTTTATGTTTCAGTTGACGAAATCAGAGTTTGAAAACTTGATATCGAAAAAATCGACATCAAGTTGGGGTGGTCGTAGAAAACTACCTTATGCTTTTACAGAGCAAGGTATTTATATGCTTATGACTGTATTAAGGGGAGAACTTGCCGTTAAACAGAGCAAGGCTTTAATACGAATGTTTAAGCAGATGAAAGACTTCATCATTGAAAACCAAGATTTTATCAGCTCAAAAGAATTAGTTCAAATAGCAATTCAAACAAATCAAAACACAAATGATATTGCAAGGATAGATAGTAAGATTAACACATTAGCTACTAAAGAAGATTTGAAAAAGGTAATGGATAATTTTATAGACCCGGAAACATATAAACATTTTCTCTTGATGAATGGAAATAAGATAGAAGCTGATGTTGCCTATACCAAAATATATAAATCAGCAAAGAAAAGTATTTATGTTATAGATAACTATATAGGACTTAAAACATTGGAACTTTTAAGAGCTGCAAGAGATAAGACTCAAATCATAGTCTTTAGTGATAATGTTAAGAACAAGGATATGCTTACAAAAAATATCTTAGATGATTTTAGAAAAGACTATCCTAACATAGACCTGAAACTGAAGATAGCAGGTAAAAAATATCACGATAGATATATAGCAATAGACTGTGGAACAGAAAATGAAGCCTTTTATCTTTGCGGAGCTTCGTCAAAGGATGCGGGAAATAAAATATCAAGTATTACCAAGATAGAAGAATCTTCTAAAGATATGTACCATGATATGTTTAGTAAGATGTTAAATAATAAAGATTTAAAAATTTAATATATAATTAGAAAAAACCATAGCAATACGCAAGGCGGTAGAAGTAAAAACTATCGTCTTTTTTTATTTGAAGAAAGGTAGGAGAGCATGGCAGATAAAAGAATGTTTTCACTAAAGATAGTGGATAGTGACTTATTTTTGGATATGCCACTAAGTAGTCAATGCCTATATTTTCATTTATCAATGAGGGCAGATGATGACGGTTTTGTAAATAATCCTAAGAAAATCATCAAAATTATCGGAGCTAATGAAGATGACCTTAAAATACTTATTGCCAAAGGCTTTGTGATAGTCTTTGATCAGGGAATTATCGTCATTACTCATTGGAAGATAAATAATTTTATTAGAAAAGACAGATATAAGCCAACAATGTATATAGAGCAGAAACAGCAGCTTTATCAAACGGAAAATGGAGCATATATTTCAGAAGAAAAAGTTGGTTGTCATCTGGTTAACCAAAGGTTGTCAAGTGGTCAACCCAGTATAGATAAGGGTAGATTAGATAAGGTTAGTATAGATAAGGGGAGAGGAGAAAAAGAAAACCAAGCAGCCCCAGTTTCTTTTTACGGAAAATATCAAAATGTTCGATTAACTGAAGAAGAATATCATAAGTTAAATGATAAGCTGCAAAGTCATACAGATACAATGATTGAAAAGCTATCAAGATATATTAAAAGCTCTGGGAAATACTATAAAGACCATTATGTAACAATCCTTAATTGGTATGAAGAAGATAAAGAAAAACTAACACAGAAAGGTTTAAATAAAAAAATGAACTATGACGTAGGCGAATCTTTATAGGTAAAAGAGGTGGAAAGGCATTATTAAAGACTTTAAGTATGAAAAGGTATAAAAGTATGCCAGAGATAATAAAAATGTAAATATGACACTTAAAAGGCGATTAGAAAATTAAAAATCTAATCGCCTTTTTTTATTGCATGAAAGGATAAGCTATGACAAAAAGACAAACAAAATACATTGTAAAAAGAAATTATGATAATAGAAGAACAGATACAGAAGCTTTTCTAAGACTAATAAAAAAATCAAGCAAATTAAATAAGACCAATGAAATTGAGTATAACAAATATAATATTGATAGTAATGAAAAAGAATGCTATAATAAAAATAGTTTTAGAGAAAGTTGTGTTATTTCTGAAAACTCAAACAAGGAGGAATAGGAAATGATACAAACAAATTCAAATCACTTTTCATTCAAAGCTGCAATATATTGCAGACTATCTAAAGATGATGAGCAGAAAGGAGAGAGTGCCAGCATACAAAACCAAAAGGAACTTTTAGAAAACTATGTGAAATCAAGAGGTTGGAGTATTTACGATGTATATATAGATGATGGATATACTGGATTAAATACAAATAGACCATCATTTCAAAGACTAATTAAAGATATTGAAAATAAAAAAGTGGATATAGTCATCACTAAGGACTTATCAAGGCTTGGAAGAAACTATTTGCAGACTGGATACTATACAGAAAATTTCTTCCCAAAGAACAATGTCAGATATATAGCTTTAAATGATGGAGTAGATACCTTTCAAGAAAACAACGAAATAGTTCCTTTTAAAAATGTTTTAAACGAGTTTTATTCAAGAGATGTTTCTAAAAAGATGAAATCTGCCTATATGACAAGAGCAAGGCAAGGAAAATTTATTGGTTGTCTTGCTCCAATAGGATATAGGAAAGACAATGATGATCCACATAAATTAGTAATCGATGATGAAACTTCATGGATTGTTGAAAAAATTTTTGATCTTGCTTTTAGTGGTTATGGAGTACAAGCAATTAGGAGAAGACTTTTTGAAGAAAAAATACCTACACCTACCTGGTGGAACAGAAAAAAGGGACTTAGAAATAAAAAAACTAAGTTAGAAATGACCGTAGATGGTGGAGAGTATTGGTGGGACTGCACAACACTAAAAGAAATTATCGAAAACCCAGTTTATATTGGTCATATTGCTAGTCAAAAAGTTAATTATAAATTCAAAGTAGGTTGGTTATCCGATAAACCTAAGGAGGAATGGATAATAGTAGAAAATACACATGAACCAATTATTTCTGAAGATATTTATAATATAGCAAATGAAAAATTAAAGAGCAGAAGAAGACCATTTAAAAATGGAGAAGAAAGTATATTTGCAGGCATTGTGAAATGTCCCGATTGTGGAAAATCTTTAAATCTTGGAAGAAACAAATCGAAAAAAAGAGAAAAGTTACTCACTTGTAACACTTATAGAAGATATGGAAAGTCATTATGTAGTCAACATAGAATTTATTATGATACTCTTTATGAGATAGTGCTTAAAGATATTAGAAAAAATGCAGAAATAGCATTAAAAGACGAAAAAGAAATCATAAAAGCACTTGAAAAATCACGAGAAATTGATAATGAAGAAGAACAAAAATTTATTATGGATAAGATTTATGAAGATCAGATAAGAGTGGAAGACTTAACTAAAAAGATTGAAAGACTATATGATGACTGGCTAGAGAACAAGATAAGTGAAAGTAACTTCCAAAAAATTCTTGAAAAATCACAAAAAGAACAAGATTATCTAAACCAAAGAATAGAAGATAATCAAAAATTGATTGTTAAAGAGGATCTTGAAGATATTAATGTCAAAAAATGGATTGAACTCATAAAAAAACATAAGGATATAAAGAAGCTGGACAAAGAAACCTTAAATGAACTCATATCAAAAATCTATGTTCACGAAAAAGAAGTAGTGAATGGAGAAATCACCCAAACAATTGATATTTACTACAATTTCATAGGAAATACAGACACACTACAAGTATTTTACAATCTCTAATTAGGCATAAAGCAGCTTATGGCTGGAGGGGGAATTGTACTCATAGGTTTAAAACTAATACCGCTATTAGCAAACGTGTTAAAATAAAATGTTTAATATAGTAGATAAGATCAAAGAGTTTTTTTCGGAGATACTTATTGATATGATCAAGGAAAATTTAAGCGGAATGCTCCTTGATATAAATGACAAAGTATCAACGATAGCAAATGAGGTAGGAAAGACTCCGAGTGGATGGAACTCGGAGGTTTTCCACTTCATAAAGTCTATTTCAGAAAATGTTATACTTCCCATAGCAGGTCTTATCATAACGGCTGTACTATGTATTGAATTAATTCAAATGGTAATGAACAAAAATAATATGCATGACACAGATACCTTTGATTTTTTTAAATATATGATAAAAATGTGGATAGCAGTATGGCTTGTATCTCATGCTTTTGACTTTTCTATGGCAGTATTTGATGTGGCACAGAATTTAATAGGAAAGGCAGCAGGTGTGGCAAATGCTAGTGCAAAAGTTTCTCCAGGTGATATAGCTAATATGGTAGATAGCCTAAAAGGAGAGTCAATAGGAAAATTAATGACTATAGTACTAGAGACATCAATTGTAAAGATGATAATTCAAGGGATATCAATACTCATTACAGTTATTCTATACGGCAGGATGATAGAAATATATATTTATACTTCAGTTTGCGCCATACCTTTTGCCACAATGGGCAATAAAGAATGGGGAAGTATTGGAACAAACTATATAAGAGGGCTCTTCGCACTTGGCTTGCAAGGTTTATTCTTACTTATATGCGTAGGAATTTATGCCGTACTTGTTAAGACTTTAAATATATCAGACATACACAAAAGTATTTTTGAATTACTAGGATACACCTTAATACTTGGTATAACTATGATGAAATCAGGAAGTATTGCAAAATCAATTTTAAATGCTCATTAATAAAAAAGGAGAAGATGATGAAAATTAGAAGAAAAAAGGACAAAAAAATTAATTTTAAAACACTTGGAACAATAGGACTCCCAATACTTTTAATAGGGGGATATATTACAAGAGAAATACAAAATAGAATGATTATAAGAAAAACATTGGAAGTTTTAGATAATAGAGAAGAAACGAATGAAAAAGTCTTAGAAATAGCAGTGAATATGGGAGAATCATTAGAAGAGCTGAACAGAGAAGATATATATGGATTTTACTTAGAGGGTTTAGAATAATGGCTTATGTAAATGTCCCAAAGGACTTAACAAAAGTAAAAACAAAGGTAGCTCTAAATCTAACAAAAAGACAATTAATTGGCTTTACAATTGCAGGTCTAATAGGCTTTCCAGTATATTTAATGGTAAAAAAAGTGCTGCCTAATGACCTATCTATGTTAATTATGATAGGTGTGTCTTTTCCTATAATATTTGCAACTCTTTATGAAAAGGACGGGATCTATTTTGAAAAATATTTAAAGTATATTATAGATAAGAAAAGACAGACAAGTATAAGGATATACAAGACAGAATGTATTTATGATATAAAGAAACAAAGAAAGGAAAGGAGTAAATGAATCAAATACAGAAAAAACAACAGAAAAAATTAAATCAAGAAAAAAGAAATTTAAAAAAACAAAAAGAAGATTTAAAAAGCATTAGTATAAGTCAAAAAAAGATGAAAAAAGCAAATATTTCTAAAGAAAAAGGAAAGCCCAAAAAGAAGCTTTCCTTTTTTGGTGGGAAGAAGAAAAAGAGCGTTCAGGAAACAATCCCTTATTTAAGAATGTTGAGAAATGGAATTTGCCAAGTTGAGAAGAACAAATTTAATAAAATGATACGTTTTTTAGATATTAACTACCAGCTTTCAACAGAAGAAGATAAGGAAAGTATATTTAATGAATTTTCAAGTTTTTTAAACTATTTTGATCCAAGTGTTGATATAGAACTTTCATATATTAATCGTATAGGAAAAAATGAAGAAGTAGAAAAAAATATCAATGTTCCGGATAGAAACGATTCATATAATGAAATACGAAAAGAGTACAGGGAAATGCTAAAAAACCAGAGTCAAAAAGGAAATAATGGACTTACTAAATATATGTATATCACCTTTAGCTTACAAGCACAAGATTTAAAAGAGGCAACTACAAGACTTGAAAGAATGGAAATGGATATATTAAATAACTTTAAGCAGATGGGAGTAAAAGCTTATGTACTAAGTGGATATGAAAGGTTGAAGGTTATTCACGATATATTAAATCCAAATAAGAATTTTGTTTTTTCCTTTGAAGACCTAAAATATAGTGGACTATCTACGAAGGATTATATAGTACCAGCATCATTTAACTTTTCATCTCACAATCAATTTAAAATTGGAGAATACTTTGGAGAAGTAAACTTTCTGCAAATTCTAGCACCTGAATTATCAGATAGATTATTATCAGAATTTTTAGGGGTTGAAGAAAATATGATTGTAACATTTCATATAAATTCCATTGATCAAACAGAAGCTATAAAGATGATTAAAAGAAAAATAACGGACTTGGATAAAATGAAAATTGAAGAAAATAAGAAGGCTATAAGATCAGGATATGATATTGATATTCTTCCAAGCGATTTAATTACCTATGGTAATGATGCTAAGAAACTATTGGTAGAACTTCAAAATCATAATGAGAGAATGTTTGTCATAACTATTTTGTTTACAAATATGGAAAAAAGTAGAAAGAAATTGAGTAATATAATCTTTCAACTAAATTCAATAGCAGGTAGGCATAATTGTGTATTGAAAAATCTTAATTATAGACAGGAACAAGGACTAATTTCCTCCCTACCACTTGGAAAAAATGAAATCGAAATAAAAAGAGGACTTACAACTAGCTCTACAGCAGTCTTTATTCCTTTTACAACAGAAGAGTTGTGCTTAGAAGGAGAGAGCTTATACTACGGATTAAATGCTTTAAGTCGTAACATCATTATGACAGATAGAAAGCTTTTAAAGAATCCAAACGGTTTAATACTTGGAACGCCTGGTAGTGGTAAATCTTTTTCGGCTAAAAGAGAAATTACCAATGCTTTTTTAATTACACAAGATGACATCATTATCTGTGACCCGGAAGGTGAGTATGGAAATTTAACTAAGGCACTAGGTGGAGAAGTTATAAAAATATCGCCAACAAGTAAGGATTATATAAACCCGTTGGATATAAATGTAGACTATGCCGATGAAGACAATCCCTTATCTTTAAAGTCTGATTTTATTCTTTCACTGTTTGAACTTGTAGTAGGAAAGGAAGGGTTAAGTGCAGAAGAAACTTCAGTAATTGATAGATGTCTTCCAATATTATATAAGGATTACTTCGACAATCCCATTTCTGAAAATATGCCAATTTTAGAAGATTTATATAATTTACTTTTAAAACAAGAAGAAAATGTAGGGAAAAAATTAGCGGTAGAAATGGAAATTTATGTCAAAGGCAGCCTCAATGTATTTAACCATAGGACTAATGTAGATACAGGAAATAGAATTCTTTGTTATGACATTAAGGAATTAGGAAAGCAACTTAGAAAAATAGGTATGTTAATTGTTCAAGATCAAGTGTGGAATAGAGTAACTATTAATAGAAATAAGAAGGAAACCAGATATTATTGTGACGAATTCCATTTGCTTTTAAGAGAAGAACAAACAGCCTCATATTCCATAGAAATTTGGAAGAGATTTAGAAAATGGGGTGGTATTCCAACAGGTTTAACTCAAAATGTAAAGGACCTTTTAGCCAGTCCTGAAATAGAAAATATATTTGATAACACTGATTTTATCTTAATGCTTAATCAAGCTAGTGGTGATAGGGAAATTTTAGCGAACAAGTTAAATATATCTCTTTATCAGTTATCCTACGTCACAAATTCCAATGAGGGAGAGGGATTACTATTCTACGGAAACACAATAGTACCTTTTGTAGATAGATTTCCTAAAGATACAAAATTGTATAAGTTAATGACAACTAAACCAGAAGAATTAAAGGAAGGGATAGAAATTGATAGACAGAGAGAAGTTAAAAACTAATTATATTATTAATTTAGATGCAATTTCTGCTCTAAAGGAATTTCCAGATAAAACATTTGATTGCTGTATTACATCTCCTCCATATTATGGCCTTAGAGATTATAAAGCAGAAGGACAAATTGGAAGAGAAGAAAGTCCGGAGGAATATTTAAATAAATTAATTGAAGTCTTTAGAGAAGTAAAAAGAGTATTAAAAAAAGAAGGAACACTTTGGATAGTTATTGGAGATTCTTATGCAGGCACAAGAAGCAAAAAAGAATATAAAGATCCTAAAAACATAGAAGGAAGAAGTGGTCAAAAAGAGTCTATTACAGAAAAACTCAGTGGCTACAAGGCAAAAGACTTAATGGGGATACCTTGGCAACTAGCTTTAAAATTAAGAGAGGACGGTTGGTATTTAAGAAGTGATATTATTTGGCATAAGGAAAATGCCATGCCTGAGTCTTGTAGAGATAGACCATCAAGGTCTTATGAACATATCTTCCTACTATCAAAAGCAAGAAAGTATTTCTATAACTTTGACGCTATGAAAGAACCAATAAAAGAAATAAGCAAGAAAAGATATATGAGGGCAAGAGGAAAAAATAATAAGTATTTACAAGAAGGTACAGGAGCTAAAATACAGAGCATAAATGAAGCAAGAGAGTATGGAGAATATATAGGAGATAATGTCCCTAAGTTTAGAAACAATAGAGATATTTGGACTATTAACACCAGTGCATTTAAAGGAAAACACTATGCGGTATTTCCACCAAAACTGGTAGAACTTTGTATAAAAGCAGGATGTCCTAAAAAAGGCTTGATTCTTGATCCCTTTATGGGTTCAGGAACTGTTGGAATGGTAGCTATTAGAATGGACAGAGAATATATTGGAATCGACATAAACAAAGATTACTGTCAAATAGCTAAAGAAAGGATTGAGAAAAATATGAAATAGGAGGTGTATATGAAAAAGAAAGGGAAAGTAAACCCAAGAGATGTACCAAAGACCAAGCTTATATCAGAAAAGAAAGAAGAAAGTAATGAAAAATTCAGTAATACAGAGAGACCATCAGATTTTTCAAAAAAAGAAATAAATAAAGTAAAAAGCAGGAACAACATAGACAATAATGTTGAAAACTCTAAATATTACTCAGATCATTTGCAAGAAAATAGTCAGGATTTATTC
>ENA-OPBO01002713-OPBO01002713.1-human-gut-metagenome-genome-assembly--contig:-NODE-2713-length-9944-cov-4.046820_pt1 | contig 9944 bp, 9 predicted proteins | sample MGYA00241071_ERZ501458 | MGnify/ENA primary metagenome ERZ501458 (study PRJEB25962, sample SAMEA2042509) | human gut metagenome | biome: human gut; feature: human-associated habitat; material: faeces...
CTTCTTGCCGCGGACGCACTTGCCCTCGCACTGATTCTCCTGCGGACAGACACGGCCGCAGACTGCCGGCAAACTGTTTGTGGTACGGATAATATCATAAGCCTGTAAGAAATCACCGGCAGCAACTGCTGCGATGAAATCCGGAATCGGCACGCCTACCGGACAGCCGCTGACACAGGGCTTTGCCTTGCAGTGCAGGCAGCGTGTTGCTTCTTCCCGTGCCTGTTCGGGAGTATAGCCCATAGCCACTTCCTGAAAACATCTTGCACGTTCCTTGGGGTCGCGTTCCGGCATGGGAACCTTATTCGGAGCCATATTGAACTTTCCAGCCATGATCACTGTACCTCCTTCCGAAACAGGTTGCATTCCTGTTCCTGCCGCTTATAGGTACCGTTTCGACGCATCAGTTCATCAAAATCCACCTGATGTCCGTCAAAGTCCGGTCCGTCCACACAGGCGTACTTGATTTTTCCGCCGACAGTCACGCGACAGCCGCCGCACATACCGGTGCCGTCCACCATGATCGGATTAAGGGAAACGATCGTCTTGACACCGAACGGCTCAGTCGTCTTACAGACAAACTTCATCATGGGAACCGGTCCGATGGCAATGACAACGTCATACTTCTTACCCTGTTCCAGCTGCTGCTGCAACACATTGGTAACAAAGCCCTTTGTGCCATAGGAGCCGTCGTCTGTGCAGAGATACAGGTTGTCACTGCATGCACGGAACTCGTCCTCCAGAATGACGATGTCCTTGTTCCGGAAGCCAACAATGGTATCCACTTCCAGTCCCAGACTGTGCAGATGCTTTGCCTGCGGATACGCAATGGCACAGCCAACACCGCCGCCAATCACGCAGACCGACTTGGTGCCCTCCGGCAATTCGGTGGGAACGCCCAGCGGACCTGCCAGATCCAGAATGGAATCTCCTGCTTCCAGCAGAGAGAACTGCCGTGTGGTTTCACCGGCGATCTGGAAAATCAATGTGATCGTGCCGCCCTCGCGGTCATAATCTGCTACAGTCAGCGGTACGCGTTCACCAAACTCATCCAGCCGGAAAATGATAAACTGTCCCGGCAGAACTTTTTTTGCAATCAACGGTGCAGCGATCCGTACCATGACCACTGCGTCGTTCAGCTTTTTCTTTTCTACGATTTGAAACAATTCTTTCACCTCATGCAATCGCATTGGCTATAACAGCAATTCTGTTACAATCCGAATGAAACAAGCCGACAGACCGCCGGCTTGTTGTTTGATCCATATTCAGGGAAACACTGCATAAAGGCAACACCGCACAAGTTTATGCAGCGTTTCCTTCGCTGCCGATGCATTCCGGCAGCAGTTGAATCTTATTCCGCAGAACCGTCCTCTGTGGGGGCATCGATCGGCACTTCAAAAGTGTCGCCGTCCAGATCGCTGTAGTCAAACTCCAGCATCTCGCCGCAGCACGGACACGGCATTTCGCCTTTCTCCAGAATCGATTCGCTCAGTGCGATGACATTGTTGCAGGACGGGCAGACTGTCTCATAGAGTGTCTCATCATCGTCGTCAAAATCGTCATCATCAAAGTCGTCGTCACAGGAATAGTATGCGTCATCGTCATCATCTTCATCATAGACAATGTCTTCCAGATCGCCCAGATCCTGATCAAACAGATCGCAGACCTCTGTCAGTTCATCTACCTGTGTCTGCAGGTCTGTGACATACGCAGTCATTTCCTGCATCACGTCCAGCAGCTGTCCCAGTACTTTTCCTTCTTTGGTAGTGGTCAGATCCAGCTCCATGCCGTCTACCATACCACGCAAATATGCCATCTTATCTGTCAGGTTCATTTGAAATACCTCCTGTTCAGCACACGGTGTGCATTGCATGCAGCACCGAAAATAATCACATCATGCAAGAGCCGCAGACTTTTTGTACTGCCTTATGCTCTTTCCATGTATTCGCCGGTTCTGGTGTCGATACGGATCATGTCGCCCTGATTGATGAACAGCGGCACCTTGATCTCTGCACCGGTTTCCAGTGTTGCCGGCTTGGTTGCGTTTGTTGCAGTATCGCCCTTGAAGCCCGGATCTGTTTCGGTAACTTCCAGTTCTACGAAGTTGGGCGGCTCTACGCCGAATACGTTGCCCTTATAGGACAGGACCTTTACTTCCATGTTTTCCTTCACGAACTGGAAAGCCGGACCCAGCTTGGACTTGTCGATCGGCTGCTGTTCATAAGTTTCCATGTCCATGAAGTAGTACAGATCGCCGTCGCTGTACAGATACTGCATGTCCTTCCGTTCAATGTAAGCGGTCGGATACTTATCGGTCGGGTTGAAAGAACGTTCTACCACCGCACCAGTGATGACATTCTTATACTTGGTGCGGACAAAAGCGGCACCCTTACCCGGCTTAACGTGCTGGAATTCGATAACCTGTACCACGTTGCCGTCCATTTCGAATGTGATACCGTTTCTGAAATCGCCTGCTGAAATCATAAATTGAAACCTCCGTTTTATTTCTAGGGAATGGGGGTCGATCCCTTTGATGCTTCCCTATATTTCATGCAACGACAGGAAACGCCCTGCATAAGTGCAGAGAATCCCCTCAAAAAACATTGCTTAACTTTATTATACAACATAATTGCTTGCTTTGCAAGACTTTCTGCAAAAAAATTTACGTTTCCACTGGACAAATCTTTCGGCAGCACCGCACCGGTCAGCCGATCATCACCAGCACTGCGTTTCCCTGTTCTGCGGCATTGTCATAGAATGCCTGCAGATCTGCGAAGCACTCCTGTAGTTCCGCACGAATGTCATCTTCCTCCTCCGGTCTGTCCCAGATATTTGGATAGATCTCTGCCGCCGCAAAATCGGACATCTGCAAGGCTGCCAGACGTGCGGCAAAATCCACCTCGTGCAGAGCCTGTGCAATTTCTTTCACACGCCTTGCCGGAATGCCGCCCACATGCATCTCCTGTGCCAGAAAGTCGCTGCCGCACACCGCCTCCGACAACGGATCATGGTCTGCGGTATCTGACAGCGTATCTCCGGTCAGCACAAAATGCAGTGCGTCCCACATCTTATCCAGATCACACGCTTCCGCAGTTTCGTCCTCTGTCAGTTCTTCCACCCGTTTCAGCAGTGCCCGTTCCTCCAGCTGCCGCAGCTGCTCCAGCAGGAGAACGGTCTCCTGCAGATGCCGGACGTCCCTGCCGGCGGCTTCGGGGTCAATGGACAGAATGGTCAGCTTGCTTGTCATGGATTTTCTCTCCTTCTTCTTGGCGGCGCGACTCTCCCGCGCCGTGACGGCGCCGCGCTTTTATGCCATTATAACCCAGGATTTCTCCCATTTCATGGAATTTGCATAACTCGCTGCAAAATGCGCAGAACTCGACATTATTTGCCATAAATTTCCAATTCTTGCAATTATATGCGGCATATGCTACAATGTATACCCGTTGAATAAGGGGGATTTGTTTGTGAGCACGACGGTTTCCATGATCTATAACATCTGCCTGCTGGCAGTCTGGGTTTTGTTCCTGTGGAAAAATCTGACGCCCCGATTCAGCTTCCGGGTGACCATGCTGATCTGCGCGGTGGTGGTCCCGGCGGTGGCGCTGGGGGTCAACTATGGGCTGAACCGGCTGTCGGTGCTGCGGCTGATCTCCATTCCGCTGCTGTTTCTGATCCTGGGGCTGACGCTGTACCGCAGCCCGATTCCCCTGACGGCCTTTGTGGCCCTGCTGCCGGAGGCAACGCTCCTGATGATGGAGATGATGCTGTCGATGGTTTTCCCGATGCTGTTTGGCCTGAACGGAGAGGTCGACTATTGGCACTCCGCGGCGGCGGAGCCTATGGCTCTGCTGACGGTTTCGGTGTATGCCGGAGTCCTGGCCCTGGCCACCCGGGCCCTCTCCCGGAACGGCCGGCCGCTGAGCCTGACCCAATGGCTGATTTTCACGGTTTTCCCCCTGCAGCAGACCGTCTGCCTGATCACCATGTTCCGGCTGTATGCCCAGTTTCCGGAGGCCGTCAACTGGCCGAGAATGTCCGTTCTGATCCTGCTGTTTGCCGTGTCCGACGTGGCGCTGTTCTGCCTGATCGGGCAGACCGCCCGGAAGGCGGAGCTGGAAACCGCCAACCGCCTGCTGAATGACCAGCTGGACAACCAACTGAAGCACTACTCCGCCCTGGTGGATCAGTACGAGGACAACCGCCGCATCCGCCATGACATCGCCCACCATATGCACACCATCCAGCTGCTGCTGGAGAGTGACCGCCGCCAGGAGGCCACGGCCTACGCCGGGGAACTGATGCGCCAGCAGGAGCACAGCTCCCAGCTGGGCCAGTGCGAAAATCCCCTGGTGGACGCCTTCCTGTTCAGCCGCATCCGGGAGGCCCGGCAGGCCGGGATCCCGGTGGAGGCATCGGTGGTGCTGCCCCGGAGGCTGCCCATTGCCAACGTGGACCTGGTGATCCTGTTCGGCAACCTGATGGACAACGCCGTGGAGGCCTGCGGCCAGGTGGCCTCGCCGTTCATCCGGCTGGAGGCCGGGCTGCGGAAGGACTATCTGGTGGTGACGGAGACCAACCCCGCCCCAGCGGATGACACCCGGAAGAAGCGCCGCATTCCCCAGCTGGAGCGGGGCATCGGCCTGCACATTCTGACGGACCTGGCCGGGCGGTACCACGGCTCCTGCATCCAGGAGGTCCGGGACGGACAGTTCACCGTGTCCATTGCCCTGCAGCTGCCGGAAAATCAAGGAGAAACGGGGGAAGCCTGATGTTCTGTCTTGCCATCTGCGACGACGACACCCTGCATATGCAGAATACCCTGCGCTGCGCCCGAGAGACGCCGGAGGCCGCCGACTGCGACATCCGCACGTTTTCCGCCCCGGGGGAGCTGATGGACGCCGTTACCGGCGGGGGCTACCGGCCCCACATCGCCCTGCTGGATATCTGTATGCCCGACAGCAGCGGCATCGAGCTGGCCCAGCGCCTGCACGAGAAGCTGCCCCGCTGCCAGGTGATCTTCGTCAGCAGCTTTCTGGACTATGCCACGTCGGTGTATGACGTGGAGCATGTGTATTTTATCCTGAAATCCCAGATGGCCCAGCGGCTGGGTCCCGCCCTGCGGCGGGCCATGGACGCCCTGGGCGCCGTCCGCGCCGACCTGCTGCTGGAGCGGGACGGCGCATCGTACCGGGTGCCGGTGTCAGAGGTGCTGTATGCCGAGCGGGTGCTGCGGAAAACCCGGGTGGTCACCACCCGGGGAGACTTCATGACCCAGCGGACCCCCGCCCAGCTGCTGGAGGAGAGCCGGGGCTTCATCCGCTGCCACCAGAGCTATTGGGTGAACCTGTCCCGGGTCCGGTGCATCAGGGACGGAGCCTTTGTCATGGAAAGCGGCGGCTGCGTCCCCATCAGCCGCACCTATCAGCATCCCGCCCGGGAGGCGTTTTTCCGCTCCCTGGTGGACGGCGAGAAATAAGCATAAAAAATCAGGGCCCTGAAAAGGTCCTGATTTTTTATGCTTATGTTCCGGGTTCTGCCGGGTCCGGGGCGGGATCGGGTTCGGGTTCAGGCTCCGGGTCCGGGGTGGGTTCAGGCTCCGGCGTGGGCGTGGGATCGGGCTTGGGCTCCGGCTGAGGCTTCTGCTTGCCCACCTCCACGATCTTGTCCCGGCTGTCATAATTGCTCTCTGCCTCGAAACTGCTGGAGATCAGATTTCCGTTGCCGTCGTACACATTCCGCCAGGTCTGCACGGTGAACCCAGTGATGGGATACTGAGTCACACGCTCCACGCCGGGGGCCAGGCTGTCCACCTCTTTATAGATGGTCTTCCAAGGGGTGGTGGACACGGTTTTGCTGGTGATCTTCACGAAACTGCTGTCGGTTTTGGTGCCGAAGATCTTCACCGTGACGTTGTTGTTGTACCAATAGGTGACGATCTTGATGGGATAGTCCGTGTTGTTCTGCAGCACAAAGTCCAGATACGGCCAGAACACCGTGGCATCGCACCCGGAGGGGACATAGTCCTGAGCGTACATATGGCAGGCCCGGGACACGATCTTCAGGTTGGCCAGCAGGGCCGAATAGTACAGGGTGGACGACACCTGGCACACGCCGCCGCCATAGGAGGGCACGGCCTTGCCGCCCACATAGGCGGTGCCGATCTTGAATCCGGCCTCCTTGGTGGTGGGGCCCACGGCATTGTTATAGCTGAAATTCTCGCCGCTGTTGACCACGGAGCCGCTGATGTTCCCGGCGGCCTTGCGGACGTTGAAAATCCGGTCGCTGGTGCCGGAGACATAAGAGGTGTACTGTCCCAGCACGTCCCGGAACAGCACCTTCTCCAGCTCCGCCTTGGTGACGGTGGGATAGGTGATCTGGGCGGGGATGACGATCTCCTGGCCGGGCTGGGCGTCCTCCACCAGCTTTTCGGCCCCGGCCACGTCGAAGGTGACGCCTATGCGCCCCTCCACCACCTGGCCGGTGGACCGGTCATAGGAGGCGTTCTTTCCCTGGCCGCCGATCTCCTGCTCCAGGGCCGCCAGATCCAGGGGCTTGCCCTGGGTGGTGGTGCTGACGCAGGGGATGGGGTCCATGCACCGGGTGGTCACTGCCTGGTGCAGGGCCCGGGCCAGCTTGTCCCGGTCAATGGTCCGTCCGTCGGCGGCCTTGATGACGTAGAAGCCGTCGCCCTTGCCCTCCTCCATGCGGTACGCCCCGTCCACCGGGTCAAGGCTCAGCTCCCGGCTGAGGCTCTCTGCCCGCTGGGACAGCTGCCCGGCGTCCAGGTCCCACTGAACCTGCGCCTGGGTGTCCCCGAACCAGCTGCGGATCAGGTGATAGCCGTTGACGAAGAAATTGCCGCCGTGGGCCGCGTTCCAGGCGGCCTGGGCCGCCTCCTGGGGCGTCACGGACACCCCCAGCTCCGTCAGGTTCACCGTGCCGATGACCTGATCCTCCAGGGTCAGGTCGATGGTCTCCTTCCGGCAGGCGGCGTCGCCCTCCCGCTGCCATTTGTCCCGGACCTGCTGCGCCGTAAGGCCGCCCACGTCCACCCCCAGCACCTGGGTGCCCCGCAGGGTGGTCCCTCCGGCGGCGGCCACCGCGCAGACGGCTATGTACGCCGCCGCCAGCACGCCCACGGCGATGCCGGCAATCAGGCCCGCGGTGCGGCCCAGGGACCGGGGCTTCTTTTCCTTCTGTAAGGGCTTCTGGTTGGTCTGTTCCATGGATGCCCCTCCTCATTTCTGTATAGCTGCAACAATTCGCAGTTTATACAGTATACTACATCCCTGCCGGGAAAAGGTTACAATCCGGTAACAATCAGCAACTTTCGGACACGCTGTCGATTTTTCCCGATGCGCGCTTGGGGATGCGGATGGTCAGCAGAATCTCCCGGTCCGTATCCTGGCGATTCCATCCGGCGTCCACCCCGGCCTGCCGCATCAGGTGCAGCCCCCGGTCCACGCTGTTGAGAAACAGCCGCACGTCCTTGATGATGTAGGTGCTCCGGCCCCGGGGCGGGGTGACCTGGTCCGATTGCAGGAGCTTTTCCACATAGGCCTCTGCCTGGGCCACGTTCATCCCCCGGCGCACCATATCCCCGGCGGCCCGGCGCTGGACCTCCGGGTCCTGGAGCCGCAGCAGCGCCCGGGCGTGGCGCTCCGTCAGGCCGTTTTCCCGCAGCAGGGCCCGCACGTCCTCCGGCAGACGCAGCAGGCGCAGCTTGTTGGCCACAGCGGACTGGCTCTTACCCAAACGCCGGGCGGCCTCATCCTGGGACAGGTCATAGGTGTGGATCAGCCGGTCCAGCGCCATGGCCTCCTCCAGAAAATCCAGGTCCCGGCGCTGGAGGTTCTCCACCAGGGCCAGCAGAGAGGAGCACACGCCGTCCACGTCGATGACGCTGTCGTCCGGGTGGAACTTGCGGTTGGCCTTCTTATAAGGCTCGGTCACGCGGCGGCAGGTCTCCACCACCGGGTTTGCCAGCACCCAGCTCTCGGCCACGGCCTTGGTGTCGCCGATCAGGCCCAGAATGTGGCTCTCACTGCCCTTGGAATCGTTGATCTGCAGGCCCATATCCTGCAGTTCGTGGCAGAACTCGCGTACCTGTACCTCAGGTGCGTTCTGTTTGAGTACGATGATCATAGTGCTTTGTCTCCTTTGCCTTATCGTGTGAAACGGCGAGGGAGACCGGCTCCTTTGCCGCAGCTTGCAGTGTCAAACTTCAGGGTTCTGAAGTGTGTGACGCTATGATATCACTTCAGGAAACTGAAGTCAAGAGAATTTTGAATTTTTTTGAAGAAAGTGGTAGAATGGGGGCAGGAAAAGGAAAAGCAGGCTCGCCCTCTCAGCTTCGCTTGCGCTCAGCAGCTCCCCCAAAGGGGGAGCCCTTGGCAAAAACGGAAACTTTGCGTGGATTGCCAAAGCCTCTCACTTTGGGAGAGGTGGCATTGCGTTAGCAATGACGGAGAGGGCGAGGACGCTGACCCAATGCCATCATACTTAAGAATAGAACCAGCTAAATATAAAGGGGAATACTACAATGGGAAAAGAAGCAAAAACCAATGCCATGCGCATTCTGGAGCGCGAGAAGGTGCCCTACACCGCCCACGAGTACGCTCATGAAGAGGGCGTTGCCGTGGCAGGTGTGGATGTGGCAGGCAGCATGGGCGAAGACCCTGCCTGCGTGTATAAGACGCTGGTGACGCAGGGCAATAGCAAAAACTATTTTGTGTTCGTCATTCCGGTGGCAGCAGAGCTGGATCTGAAAGCCGCTGCCCGCAGTGTGGGCGAAAAAAGCGTTGCCATGATCCATGTGGCCGATATCAACAAGGTCACCGGCTATGTGCGCGGTGGCTGCAGCCCGGTAGGCATGAAAAAGCAGTATAAGACTGTGTTCGATGAGAGCGTGCTGACACAGGAGAAGGTCTATGTCTCCGGCGGGCGCATCGGCACGCAGGTGTGCTGTGCCCCGGCGGACCTCATCCGCGCTGCACGGGCAATTACAGCAAAAATTATTTTTTAAAAAAGTCCGTCTATTGTACAAAAAGTTAACGCATCCTATTTACATAAAATATACTTAAACTATAAGTCATACTTAAAAAGAAAAACAATGTCGAAACTGCACAAAACTTTTGAAAGTTTTTTGACGGCATGAAAACACAAGGTAGAATTTGTGGGAACACTCTTTTCAAAGATGTTTTTTTGCCGTAAACTGTATGTAGTACAGGGACGGCGGCCCGCAGAAAGGGCTTTTCCGCCGCCTGAAAACGCAAGCACAAGGAACTGCGGAGGAGAACTTCAATGATGAAGATGCTGCCGGGTCTCATGGGTCGAAACAACATTCGGGCATGTCAGGGGCATCGTGCAACTTTGTGCAAAGCGTCGGGAGAGCATACGCAGAATTAAAGGCCGTGGTACGGGTGTACCGCAGCCTTTTTTGTTTGTCGGTTGAGAAAGAGAGGTTTGGATATGGTTCGTAAAGTGGCTGTGATCATGGGTTCTGACAGCGATTGGCCGGTGGTAAAGGGCGCATGTGCCCAGCTGAAAGCGCTGGACATCCCTTTTGAGGCGCACATCCTTTCGGCACACCGCACCCCTGCCGGGGCAGCGGAGTTTGCCAAAAGCGCCCGTGCCAACGGCTTCGGCGTGATCCTGTGCGCAGCAGGCATGGCAGCACATCTGGCGGGTGCCTTTGCTGCCAACACCACCCTGCCGGTGATCGGCATTCCCATGAAGGGCGGTGCCATGGACGGCATGGATGCCCTGCTTGCCACGGTGCAGATGCCCAGCGGCATCCCGGTGGCAACGGTGGCTCTGAACGGTGCCAAGAACGCCGCATGGCTGGCTGCGGAAATTCTGGCTTTGAGCGACGACGCTCTGGCCGAAAAGCTGGCAGCAGAGCGCACCGCCATGGCCGCACAGATCGCCGCCCTGTGGGT
>ENA-OPBO01002725-OPBO01002725.1-human-gut-metagenome-genome-assembly--contig:-NODE-2725-length-9915-cov-26.317039_pt1 | contig 9915 bp, 10 predicted proteins | sample MGYA00241071_ERZ501458 | MGnify/ENA primary metagenome ERZ501458 (study PRJEB25962, sample SAMEA2042509) | human gut metagenome | biome: human gut; feature: human-associated habitat; material: faeces...
GCGGTGTGAAAGTGCTTTTGCGTTACTTTCTCACCAGAAAGTAACAAAGAGGTTGCCTTATCGGTAGCTGTATGGTAAAATGGAAGCAGGATAAAACACGGGAAAACAGCGCAGAGGAAAGGAAGGGTGAGAGGTATCGGAACAACCATTTCCGGCATGATGGGGCATGGCAGCATCCGGCATAACAACCGGGAGTTCACAGCAGCCAACGTAGACCGTGAACGGTCGGGGCAGAATATCGTTTTTGTCAACGAGGATCTGAAGCAGACCTATAACAACCTGTTCGGTGAGGCGCTGGAGGCATACAACGCCGGGAAGAAAAAGACAAGGGACAAGATCCCGGACTACTACGAGCATATCCGGCAGAGCAAGCAGGAGAAGCTGTTCCATGAGGCCATCTTCCAGATCGGCAATCTGAATGACTGCGGCTGCGGTACGGAGGGCGGCCAGCGGGCAGCGGAGGCACTGACAGAGTTCGCAAAGACTTTTCAGGAGAGGAATCCCCATCTCCATGTGTTCAACATGGTGCTGCACATGGACGAGGCCACGCCGCACCTTCATGTAGACTATATCCCCGTGGCAACGGAGCAGACGAGGGGCCTTTCAACGAGAGTTTCCATGAAGCAGGCGCTCAAGCAGCAGGGGTTTACAGGCGTTGGCCGGAAACAGACCGAGTGGAAGGCTTGGATGGAGCGGGAGAAGGAAGTGCTGACGGAGATCGCCCAGCAGCATGAATTTGAAATTATCTCTCTTAGCAGCAACCGGCGGCACATGGAGCTGCCGGAGTACCGGGCGGCGATCCAGGAGGCCGAGGCCGTGCAGGAGCAGACAGCGGCAGCCTTGCAGGAGCTGGCAGATATGCAGGAGAAGAAAACGGAGTTGAAGGGAGAGATTAAGTCGCTCTCCGGCACTGTGGCGGCGCTGAAGGCCGCAGAACGGGTGCGGGTGGACTTCGATACCATCCAGCCGGAAAAAACGCTCACAGGGGCCGTCAAGGGCGTTACCGTGGATCAGATCCGGCAGCTAAAGGATGAAGCTATGACTGGAGCTGCCGCAAAGCAGACGGTCGTAGATCTGAAGAAGAAAAACGCTGTGCTGGAAGAAGAAAAAGCAGAGCTGAAAAAGAAGATTCCTTCCGTCCATGAAAAGATGGAGGCGGCAGCGCAGCGTAGCCGTCTTGAAAGCCAAAATCGGCAGCTATGGAGTGAAAACGAGGAGCTGAAGGAGGCACTGGAGGAAGAACGCAGCTTTTCGGATCGGCTGCTGGAGGGCATTGATCGGGTACTGGATATGCTGGAGCGTCACCTGCCGAAGCAGCTTCTCCACCTCGTCGATAAGGCGAGAGACCTGTTGCCGGAGCATCAGACTTACCGGAAGGAAAAACAGCACGAGAGAGGCCATTCCTGGGGCGATATGAGCCTGTAAAAATAGCCTGTCCGAAAGGCTTGCAACCGGCACTCGGACGGGCTATAATAACAGGTGAAAACAGGGAAAAAAGTATTGATAATATATGCCCCCCTAAGAGCCGTTGGCTCAAAACAAAAAGAAAAATTTTCTCTCAGAAAGGGAGAAAGTCGGAGAGGAAAAGGGGGTGTGCGGAGGGGTGTGGGAATGTGGTAAACCTGAAAGGTTTTCCATCATTTCCATGCCCCGGAGCGAGGGGGAAAAGGGGAGGTGACTTTCTCTTTAAGCCGCCTTTGGCGGCGCTCTTTGGCTTCCCTTTTCCCCCTTCCCGCCCGCAGGCGTTCCCCGCCGCAGCGGATTTTCTTTTTTGCTTCTTTTTTCTTTTTCTGGACAGGAGGTGTTTTTATGGCTATGGATCAGCAGACGGCTTTGGAGCGGCAGCAGACGCTTTATCGGGAGAAGAATGCCCATCTTCGTCAGTATCTGGAGCCGGTGGAGCCGTATGAGTTTTACCGGGAGATATTCCCGGAGGGATCTTTTGAGCGCAGAGGTCACTTTGAGGATGCTAAGGGAAACGGTATCGCTCTGGTAGTCCCTCCGAAGTCAAAAGTGGTGCAGGAGAACGGCGTTGCACTGGAGATCAAGGGCGATGGTAAAGCCAACCGTCATGTGATCACGGACGAGCTGAGGGAACTGGAGGACATCAAAGGTACGGAATTTACAATCATGTCTCCTATCTCATATTTTGGCCGGCAGCGCCGGGGGCAGAACGCCAGGTATCTCTATGCGATGGTTTTTGATCTGGACGGCGTAGGGATGCCGCAGCTCCGGGACACGCTGCATCAGATGAACAAGGATATTATTCCCAAGGCCACCTTCGTGGTAAACAGCGGGACCGGCCTGCACCTGTATTATGTGCTGACGGAGCCGATCCCTATGTACCCGCAGAATCAGAAGATTTTGAAGGAACTGAAATACGCCCTCACCCGGCAGATCTGGAACAGGTTTACCTCGTCCATCAAGGAGCCGCAGATGCAGGGCATTTTGCAGGGCTTCCGTGTGGTCGGAACCAGCTCCAAGCTGGGGAAGGACTATCCTGTGGTAGCCTATCGGTATGGCGGTGCGGTGGAGCTGGAGAAGCTGCTGGACTATATCCCAGACAGCAATGGGGAACAGCAGCGCATACAGGCGCTCATGCGAAAGAGCCGCTTGTCTCTGGCCGAGGCAAAGGAGAAGTACCCGGACTGGTATGAGCGCCGGGTGGTGAAGAAGGAGCGACGGGGGCGCTGGACGGTGAAGCGGGATCTCTATGACTGGTGGCTGCACCGAATCTCTGATGAGATCCGTGTGGGGCATCGGTTCTACGGAATTATGACGCTGGCCATCTACGCTAAAAAGTGCGGCATAGACGAAGCGGAGCTGCGCAGGGACGCTTTCGCTCTGCTCAAGCCCTACGATGAAATGAGCGAGGAGGACATCAACCGTTTCACGAAGGACGATATTGTGTGCGCTCTGGAGATGTTCAATGAGGACTATGTGACCTTTCCGAGAGATGATATTGCCAAGCTCTCCGGCATGACCATGCCGGTCAACAAGAGAAATTGGCGCAAGCAGGAGGAACACTTGCGCCGTGCGAGGGCGGTACAGAATATCGATTATCCGAATCATGAGTGGGCAGGACGTCCAACAGCAGAGAAAACAGTTTGTTTTTGGCGGCAGCAGCATCCGGACGGACGTAAGGTGGACTGCCATCGGGACACTGGTCTTGATCCCAAGACGATCCGAAAATGGTGGGACAGCGAACCGTCTGCGGTGTGGCAGGAGGACGGCCACATGGTGGCACGGGTACGGCCGTCACAGGCGTTGAGTGATCTGCTGGTGGATGCCTTGAAAAAGGGTGAGGATTAGGGTTGATTTTCGTGTGTTTATTGCCGCAGGACGGCGCTTCCAGCCCTCCGAGGGTAACTATACCACCCCCTCTGAAACGAGGCTAAAAACCGGCATAAAATCATGTTTTTTGACCTCTATATGTCCACGGTACGCCGTGGACAGAGAGAGAAAAATCACGGAACAAGAATAAATTCGTTGACAATCGTGCAACACTATGGGTATAATATAAGCGAAAGGAGTGATCGTATGAACTTCTATACTGTACGAGATTTGAGAACCACGCCCAAGAGCATCTGGGAAAATCTTTCCGCAGATGGAGAGGTTATCATCACCAACAACGGCAGACCGACGGCGATTCTCTTTGATATTGCGGATGGCAGCTTCGAGGAAACGGTGAAGGCAGTCAGGCAGGCAAAGGCCATGATCGCCTTTAATTCCATGAGAGCAAAGGCCGCAGCCAACGGCTACATGAGCGACGAAGATATTGAAGCTGAGATTGCCGCAGCTCGCCGGGGGGAATGATCGCTTATGCTGGTGGTGATAGACACAAACATTCTGGTGTCGGCACTCTGGTCGAGAAACGGAGCGCCCGCCAGAGTAGTCAGCATGGTGCTGACAGGAGATATTGTTCCCTGTTATGATTACCGTATCCTGTGCGAGTATCGGGAAGTGCTGCAACGTCCAAAGTTTGGGTTTTCAAAGAGCGAGATCAATTCCCTGCTGGACTGGTTTGAGGCCTATGGCCGGTCTGTACTGGCGGAGCCGCTTGAAGATGTGTTTGTCGATGAGGCAGACAAGAAGTTTTACGAGGTGGCGAAGTTCTGCGGAGCGGTGCTGGTGACTGGCAATCTGAAACACTTTCCGGAAGATCCTTTGGTCATGAGCGTTGCGGATTTTTTGGAAAAAAGAAGAAGCTGAGTAGGGGCAAAACCGCATGAAAACGATCCGAGAGATAGCCAACGAGCTTGGCGTTGACAAGCAAAAGGTCTATCGTTTCATCAAACAAAACCACATCAATGAAGCACATCATGAAGCACTTCAACGAAGCGGTGTGAAGTACTATGATGAAGCGGCTGAAACCCTTATAAAACAAGGCTTTTTGGACGAAACCGCATCAAGTGAAGCACATCATGAAGCACATCAAAACCGCATCAATGAAGCGGTTTTTGATGCGGTTATTGAGATGCTACAAAAGGAGCTTGAGATAAAAAATGAGCAGATCAGAGAGCTGAACGAGCGCCTGTCAGAGTGCAGCGCAGCTTTGCTGGCGGCACAGCAGACGGCGCAGGCAGCGCAGGCACTTCACGCCGGGACAATTCAGCAGCAGCTAACAGAAGGAGCCGCCGATCTGGAGCAGGAGCAGCCACAGGCCGATGTGGCGTCCGGCGAAAAGAAAGGTTGGTTTATCCGCTTGTTCGGTAGGTAGGAGCAGTCAGACAAATCGGAACTTGAGGAAGGAGATGATTGTATGAAAAAGTTTATAGCATTGCTTTTAGTATTGGTCTGTGTGCTTGGCTTGGTCGGTTGTAGCAGCAAGTTGGTAGAAGGATCAGAAAAGACCTATTCTGGAACTGTTACCGATAGGGCTATGAGTGTTGTAAATGAGGGAGATAGGCAAGGGCGTTCATACATCATAATTTCTACTGGTGATGAAGATATTTGCTTTTGGCTTACAAAGGATTGTGAAACCAATGCAAAGATTGGGGATGAAGTAATTATCGAAAGTGCAATAGAAGAACAGACAGACTTGCTTATTGCAACAAGTATTACAGTTGAGTAAATCCCAGTTTGTCGGTGCGGTTTGGCTTTCGGGTTGCCGTCCGGCTGCCCTTTGCAAAGGGTAAAGAGGACCGGGGAGCCGCCCGCAGGCGGCAGGGGCAGTGCCCCTCTGGAGCGAGGCAGCGCATGACCGGCAGCACAAGCAGCCGGTGGACGCAGCCAGCTCCAGCAACCCCCGCGGGAGCGCGCAAAAGCACTTTCATACTGCCAGCCCGTAAAGGGCGGCGGTGTGAAAGTGCTTTTGCGTTACTTTCTCACCAGAAAGTAACAAAGAGGTTGTTTTTAGCGGAAATTTATGATAAAATAGAGGACGGAAGAATAAGCGGAAAGGGGGCGATTTTATGGGAGTTACGATTTCGGGTATGACAGGTGCAGGGAGCATCCGGCACAACAACCGCAGCTTCTCAGCGGCGAATGTAGACCGGAGCCGGACGGAGCAGAACATTGTTTTCTGCAACGAGGATCTGAAGCAGGTCTATCATATGGTCTTTGATGAAGCTCTCGCAGCCTACAACGCAAAGAAAACCAAAACGAGAGATAAGATACCGGACTACTATGAGCATATCCGGCAGAGTAAACAGGAAAAGCTGTTCCATGAAGCGATCTTCCAGATCGGCAACATGAGCGACTGTGGGTGCGGTACGCCGGACGGAGAACGGGCGGCGGCAGCTCTGAAAGATTTTGCGGAGTCTTTTGCAGAACGCAACCCCCATCTGCGGGTGTTCAATATGGTGCTGCACATGGACGAGGCAACGCCCCATCTCCATGTCGATTTTATCCCTGTGGCAACGGAGCAGTCAAGAGGACTTTCTACAAGGGTATCTATGAAACAGGCATTGAAGCAGCAGGGGTTTGTCGGTGTCGGCAGAAAGCAGACCGAATGGGCGGCGTGGATGGAACGGGAGAAAGAAGCTCTGACGGAGATCGCCCAGCGGCACGATTTTGAAATTATCTCTCTCGGCACGAACAGACCGCACATGGACTTGCCGCAGTTCAAGGAAGCGGCTGCGAGGCTGGAAGCGGTGCAGCAGCAGACAGCGGCAGTAGAGCGGGAGGTTGCTGAGCTGGAACGGCAGCGGGACGCTCTGAAAGGCACTGTGCGGCTCTTAAAGGAGGCTGACAGGGTAAATGCACCCCTGCATGATATTCAGCCGGAAAAGACGCTCACAGGGGCAGTAAAGGGCGTGACGGTGGATCAGGTCGAGCAGCTAAAGAAAATGGCACTGCGCAGCGTGACGGATCGGCACAAGGTACAGGAGCTGACGGAGGAAAACACCCGTCTGCGGTCACAGGTGCCGTCCATGAAGAAGCGGCTGGAAGAAGCGCAGCGGCAGCAGAGGCTTGAACAGGAAAACCGGAGGCTGCGCGATGAAAACTATTATCTGCAATCCGAGCTGCAGGAGGAACGCAGCTTCACCGAGCGTCTGACGGACGGCATCGGTCGGATGCTGGACTTCTTGGAAGAACACTTGCCGGAGCGTCTGCGTCCTCTGCTTGAAAAGGCGAGGGAGCTGCTGCCCGATCCGGAGATTGGACAGCAGCAGGAGCAACAGCAGCACCAGCGAGGAATGGGCGGCATGGAGCTGTAAAAGAAGCCTGTCCGGAGGGCTTGAAAATCTCTTTCGGACAGGCTATAATAACAACTGAAAATAGGGAATTGCTGTATTGATAATCTAAGCCCCCTGTAAGGGTACTCCCAACCTATATTTTTTCTCTCTGAAAGGGAGAAAGTCGGAGGGGAAAAGGGGGGTGAGCGGAGGGGTGTTGGAAGTGTGGTAAACCTCGTTAGAGGTTTTCCAAGCCACTGTGGTAAACCCATCGGGTTTTCCATAGTGGCGGCACTTTCAATGCCCCGCAGCGAGGGGGAAAAGGGGGAGGTGACTTTCTCTTTAAGGCGGCGTAGCCGCCGCTCTTTTGCTCCCCCTTTTCCCCCTTCCCGCCCGCAGGCGATCCCCGCCGCAGCGGATTTTCTTTTGGTACTTTTTCTTTTGTGAGGTGGTAATATGACCGAGAATTATCGAGGCTGCTACGAGTATTTGAGCGCACAATATCCGGAGGTCGGAGGCTATGAGTTTTATAAAGAGCTGTTTCCGGACAATGAGAACTCCGGAGAACGGCACACGGATTTTTCCCATCCGAACGCTGTGTATCTGTATCGGGACGAACAGAGCGAGGATAAGAAGCTCCGGCGCAGGAAGATGTATAACGACACATGGGAACAGGATTACATGGAGTTTGTCGAGGGGAACAGCCTTACTTTGTGCAGCGGTCTTGCATATCGCAGAAAGGAGAACAGGCTGGAGAACGCCCAGCGGATGTATGCTCTGATCTTCGATCTGGATGGCGTAGGTCTTGCCGAGCTGCGCAACCTCTTTCTGCGCTTTGGCGGCGATCCGGAGCGAGTGCGCCGGTTGCCGATGCCGACTTTCCTTGTTCTGTCGGGGACAGGGCTGCATATCTACTATGTTTTCCAGCAGCCGATTGACCTATACCCGAATATAAAAATTCAGCTTAAAAGTCTGAAATATGACCTCACTTTCCGGCTATGGGAGTATGGCAGCACTTCGCAGGTCAAGGCGATCCAGTATCAATCCATCAATCAGAGCTTCCGCATGGTGGGCAGCATCAATGACAAGCATGGGACGGAGCTGGTCGCTTTCCGTACCGGAGAACGGGTAACGCTGGATTATCTGAACGCCTACGCAAAGCCAGAAAACAGGGTGGATGTCAATAAGCCTTTCAGCCCATCCAAAATGACACGAGCTGAGGCGAGGGAGGCATATCCGGAGTGGTATGAGCGTGTTGTTGTGAGAGGCGAGAAAGGACGCAAGAAGTGGGATATTGCCGGAAAGGTGCATGGTGATGATCCGTATGCGCTCTACCATTGGTGGCTGCGGCAGATCGGAGAGATAAAGGGCGGGCATCGGTATTTCTTTTTGATGTGCCTTGCTATCTATGCTTACAAATGCGGTGTGTCGAAGCAGCAGCTCCGGCAGGATATGAAAGAGGCTTTTGATGATCTGCAGATGGTGAAGCATGAGAACGCATTGACCGAGGAAGATATACGGAGTGCGCTGGAAGCCTACGACAAGGAGTATTACAATTTCACGATTTCCGATATTGAAGCTCTGACCGATGTTCGCATCGAGCGCAACAAGAGGAATGGTAGATCACAGAAAGAGCATTTGAAAAGAGCAAGGGCGGTGCAGGAAGTGGATTATCCTGGCGGCACATGGAGAAGAAAAGGGGCAGAAGAAAAGAAAGCGCAAGTCTATGCGTGGCGGCAGGAGCATCCAGAGGGACGCAAGGCCGATTGTCATAGGGACACCGGACTTGATCCGAAAACGATCCGCAAATGGTGGGACACCGTACCGGAGGGGCATATAACGGTCAAAATACGCCCATCACAGGCTTTGAGCGATCTGTTGGTGGAGGAATTTAAGAAAGGGCTGTAAACGCCCCAGAAACGCCCTACAAGGCGTTTTCGGGGCGGGTAAGGGTTTTTATATTACCCCACCGAAAACGAGGCTTGAAAACCGCGCGAAATAAGGCTTTTTCACCCCCTAAATGTACACGCTGCGGTGTTAGCATATAGAAAGCACTGTTCATAGAAAAGTTGCAAAAAAACATTTGCAATGCACTTGCAAATGTCACGAATATTGAATATAATATTAGTGCAAGCTAAAAATGACGAGGAAAGGAGTGCTATTATGGCTAAAGGAAATATGACGATAAGAATGGAGCCGGAGCTGAAAGCACAGGCGGCAGCTCTCTTTAAGTCCCTCGGAATGGATTTGAGTACGGCAACGGGTATTTTTTATCGACAGGCACTTAGGTGTCATGGACTTCCCTTTGAAGTCAAGGTTGACGAGCCGAATGCTGTTACCTATGCGGCGATGGAGGCGGCAGAAAAGGGAGAGGATATGTATGGTCCGTTTGATAGCGTTGTAGATCTGATGGAGGCGCTGAATGCTTAAGCCGGAGTTTTCGGGGCAGTTCAAACGAGATTACAAGCTTGCGATCAAGAGAGGCTGCGATCCGAAGAAGTTGGAGGAAGTGATCACGCTGTTGTGTAACGAGCAGCCGTTGCCGGAGGCGTATCGAGATCATGCTCTCACTAATTCCAGAAATTATAAGGACATGAGAGAATGTCACATCGAGCCGGACTGGCTGTTGGTCTATAAAGTTGTTCGGCAGACTTTGATTTTGAAATTGATAAGGACGGGATCTCATAGCGATTTGTTTTGAGATTAACTCCGGATGAAAGAGTGGTGATGATATTTGGCGGGTGTAATAACGGAAATTGCAATAGAATGTGGCGTGTCGGAACAGGCAGTTCGTGCATGGTGTAGGCGAAACCATGTTGCGAAAGATGCGAAAGGAAGTTTCGCAATCAGCGAAAGTCAAAAAACCGCCATATATCAGCATTATTTAGGTGTTGAACGAAAGCAAGTTTCGCAACAGGCGAAAGCAAGTTGCGAAACTTGCGAAACCACTTTGATCGCTATGCTGCAGGGAGAATTAGACCGGAAAAGCGAGCAACTTGCTGTAAAGGACAAGCAGATCGAGGAACTGAACGCAAGGTTGGCGGAGGTCAGCTCGGCGTTGGTGACGGCACAGCAGACTGCGGCAGCGGCCCAGGCTCTCCATGCTGGGACAATGCATCAGCAGCTTCTTTCCGGCAAGTCCGGAGCCGATCAGCCGGAGCGTGAGACAGAACCGGTTCAAAAGCGTAGCTGGTTTAGTAGGTTCTTTGGGGACTAAACAGAACGACAAATCGGGAATTGATACTGTATTAAAAGATTTTCCTCTTTTCTGCCCTAAATGCAAATTGACGCATAT
>ENA-OPBO01002727-OPBO01002727.1-human-gut-metagenome-genome-assembly--contig:-NODE-2727-length-9914-cov-3.033472_pt1 | contig 9914 bp, 7 predicted proteins | sample MGYA00241071_ERZ501458 | MGnify/ENA primary metagenome ERZ501458 (study PRJEB25962, sample SAMEA2042509) | human gut metagenome | biome: human gut; feature: human-associated habitat; material: faeces...
TTAAAAACGTAAAACGTAAACGTATGAAAAAGTTAGCAGTTTTAATTGTATGCGCGGCTGTAATGGCTTCGTGTGACAGCTTCTCTGGTGGCAGTAAGAACCAGCTGAAAGCTGAAAATGATTCTTTATTGATGGAACTGACTCAGCGTAATGCTGAATTGGACGAGATGATGGGCACTTTCAATGATATTTCAGAGGGATTCCGCCAGATTAATGCAGCAGAGAGCCGTGTGGATTTGCAGCGTGGTGCTGTGGCAGAAGGCTCTTTGAATGCCAAGCAGCAGATTGCGTCGGATATTGAGTTTATCCGTAAGCAGATGGAAGAGAACAAGGAACAGATTGCCAAATTACAGTCCATGCTGAAGAACAGTAAGAATAACTCTGCCCAGTTGAAGAGGGCTGTGGAGTCCCTGACTCAGGAGTTGGTGGCAAAGACCCAGCGTATTGAGGAATTGCAGGCTGAGCTGGCTTCCAAGAATATCCGTATCCAGGAACTGGATGCTGCCGTGACCGGCTTGTCTAGTGAGAAGGAGGAATTGACTGCCGAAAATGAGGCGAAGGCCAAAACCGTTGCCGAGCAAGATAAGGCACTTAACACAGCTTGGTTTGTGTTTGGCACAAAGAAGGAGCTGAAAGACCAGAAGATATTGACAAATACCGGGCTTTTCAAAAAAGGCCAGGTGCTGAAAGATTCTGATATCAACAAGGACTACTTTACACAAGTGGATATCCGTACGACAAAAGAGATTAAACTATACTCCAAAGATGCTGATATCTTGACCACTCATCCTGCTGGCTCTTATGCGTTGGAGAAAGATGATAAAGGACAGCTGACTTTGAAGATTACAAATCCGAAAGACTTCTGGAGTGTGTCCAAGTATTTGGTAATCCAAGTAAAATAACACTGTTATAAGATTGATACAGAACGGACGCAGGTTATTGGAATTGATAATCTGCGTCTATTTTTATATATACCTTTCCTTTAAGTTATGGCATCTCAATATAAAAACCTCTTTTTTGATCTGGACGATACGCTTTGGGCATTTTCCCTTAATGCACGTGATACATTCGAAGAAATGTATCACAAGTATGACTATGGTCGTTTCTTTCGCTCTTTCCTGCATTTCTATACTCTTTATCAGCATCGTAATACAGAACTGTGGGAAGAATACGGTAGAGGGCAGGTCAGTAAGGAAGAGTTGAACCGCCAGCGTTTCCTATATCCTCTGGAGGCAGTAGGGGCGAGGGATGTTGCTTTGGCTGAGGCTTTTTCTGATGATTTCTTTTCGGTCATTCCCACAAAAAATCGGCTGATGCCGCATGCTTATGAGGTGCTGGAATATTTGGCGGGGAAATATAACCTCTATATCCTTTCCAATGGTTTCCAAGAACTGCAATGTCATAAGATGCGTTCGGCAGGTATCGACCGCTTTTTTAAGAAGATTGTTCTCTCTGATGACATCGGTATCTTGAAGCCCTGGCCCGAAATTTTTCATTTTGCCCTTTCTGCCACACAATCCGAGGTGCGTGATTCTTTGATGATAGGCGATAGTTGGGAGAATGATGTGGCAGGAGCCAAAGGAGTGGGTATGCACCAAGTGTTTTATAATGTAACGGGGAAGGAAGAACTGCCTTTCCAACCGACTTATCATATCAGTAATCTGAAAGAATTGATGCAGATTCTGTGACATTGAAATTTTTAGTTGTACTTTTGTCTACAGAAACGTATATTATACAGCTATGGACACAATCTTACCTTTCGCTTTACTTTGTTTTACCTCCTTCTTTACGTTGACAAACCCTCTCGGCACCATGCCGGTGTTTTTGACCATGACGCATGGAATGACAGACCGTGAACGGCAGTCGGTAGTATCGCGCGCCACTTTGGTTGCCTTTATTACGATTATGGTTTTTACGTTTGCGGGACAGTTCCTCTTTAAATTCTTCGGTATCTCTACCAATGGTTTCCGTATTGCCGGTGGAGTTATTATCTTTAAGATTGGCTTCGATATGCTGCAAGCCCGTTATACCCCAATGAAGCTGAAAGACGAGGAAATCAAGACTTATGCCGATGATATTTCCATTACTCCTCTTGGAATTCCGATGCTTTGTGGTCCTGGTGCCATAGCCAATGCCATTGTGCTGATGCAGGATGCCCATACCATTCAGATGAAAGGAGTTCTTATAGGAATGATTGCCTTTATTTATCTGATTACCTTTTTCATATTGCGTGCTTCCACGCGGTTGGTCAAAATCCTGGGTGAGACGGGAAACAATGTGATGATGCGCCTGATGGGACTTATCCTGATGGTTATTGCCGTTGAGTGTTTTGTCAGCGGAGTGAAACCGATATTGGTGGATATATTGAAAGAAGGAGGCATACCATCACTGGCACACCTCCTCTAAACACTTTATTTATAAAAACACATTGGGAGAATTCCCAAGTTTCTTTAGGCTACTATTGATTAATAGCCTGGATTTTGTTCTATGTTCGGATTGGCATTGATTTCACCGACGGGAATCAACGGGAGCGCTTTCTTGGAGTCGCGGTTGAATGTACGCGCTTCTTCGCTCAGTACGTCGTGCCATCCTCTGTCATTAACGTCCGTGTAGCGTGTAACGGTTTCACCTCGGCGCATAACATCGAAGTAGCGCTGTCCTTCACCTACAAGTTCCTTGCGGCGTTCGATGTAGATGCGGTCTAATGTGATGTTTCCGCTGGTTACTTGTTTGCTTTCATCCGTTGTGCGGTTGGAGATGATATCGTTCAGCAAGTTGGCAGCCTTGTTCTTGTCTCCGGCTTGGAACGCTGCTTCTGCTGCTGACAAGTAAACTTCTGACAAGCGCAGCAATGGGACATTGGAGTAACGCACATCTCCGTTTACAGCAGGCATTTTGTTGATGTAAACTTTACGTTTGTCAAATCCTCCTGCTGCCGCTGCCAATAATATGTCGTTACGGATGTCTGCCGGGTCGGATGTAAGCATGTCAGAGAAGTCTTTTGTGACAATTACATCTCCATATCCGAGAGAAGCGCCAGCCTTGTCGGCATATAAATAGGCAATACCTTCACGGTCTGTCCAGTCAGTATTGTTGTTGATGGAAATCTCGAACATGATTTCTTTTGAATGATTGGCATCACTTTTGCTCCATGCAGCAACATATTCTGACGGTTCCCAAAGTTTGTAAGACGAGTTTGATATGATGTCTTCAGCTACGGATAAAGCCTTGCTCCATTCGCCTTTTGTCATATATACACGTACCTGCAAGGCTTTGGCAGCCCAAAGGTTGACATAACCCACTTCATTAGTTTTGGGCAGTGCATTTGAGTTGATTGCATCTGTCAAATCCTTTTCAATTGCCTCATAACATTGGGCTACCGTGCTGCGGCTTGGCTTTTCTGTCGATTCCAGCGGGGAGGTAGCGATGGGCACACCGAGTGAGCTGCCTTGATCTACCGTATAAGGTTTACCGTAGATACGTGTAAGGTCAAACAGTGCCATGGCACGCAAAACTTTTGCTTCTGCATCATATTGGTCAATAGTGGCTTTTGCCTCTGCCGCGTCGGTCAGGTTGCCACTTTCTGCTGCCTGAATCAGACGGTTGGCGCGTGCTATGACTACATAAGGCATCTGCCATACGGCTGTTGAGGTGGTGAAATTGTCAGCAGTTGTATATTCCATATAATAGTAGAAATTTGCTCTTCCACTTCCACCGTTATATTCATATTGGATATCTTCCCCTCTCATGTCACCGTATACGAACATGAGGCGTCCATAATAATTAATCAGGCTACTGTTACCTTTAACGGCAGCATAAAGTCCCGTCCGCACATTGGCCAAATCATCGCTGTTCTTGATTGCGGTTTCAGCATCTATTCCGTCTGCGGGTGACTGATCCAGCCAACTGTTGAGGCATGATGAAGTGCTGACTGCCATAGCTGCGCAAAGCGTTGCTGTGTATAATGTCTTTAATATTTTCATTTTCGTATCTTTATTAGTTAGAAATTCAATTCTATTCCGAATGTATATGTTCTCAATGCCGGAGTCTCAAATGTGCATAGTCCGTCTACACGCATTTCCGGATCTACAAATAAGTCTTTAGACTTCCATGTAAGCAGGTTGGAACCAGAGAAGTAGATTCTGGCTTTGCTGAGCCCAAGCTTGCTGATATAGTTTTGCGGAATGCTTACACCTAATGTGAGGTTCTTCAGACGTAGATAATCAGTAGGCATCAGCCAGCGTGAAGACAGTGAAGCTGCGCTTCCATATTCAAATTTAGGCAATGTGGCATTCGTGTCGCCCGGGCCTGTCCACATCTTTGAGATGTCATAGTATGTCGGTACGGCACCACCGTATAGATATGAACCGCCATTGGAGTGCTGCCAAGTGGAGTAGTCAAAAGCATCACCACCCAATGAATAAGTGAAAGTGAAGCCCAAGTCGATAAACTTCCATTTGAGGTTGTTGGTAAGACCGCCTTCTATACTAGCCTGATGCTTGCCTACAATAGTTTTGTTGGCTTCAGAGATATTTGTAGTAGTCTTGCGGGCGTTCTCTGTTCCGTCATTCAGATAGAACATTTCTTTACCGGTCTCTGCGTCGACTCCGGCGTATTCATAAACATAGTATGAATAGTAAGGTTCGCCTACACGGTGAATCAGCGGTCCTGATACGATTTCATTCTGCTGGCCATCCAATTTGGTCAGTTTGTTGCTGTTGTGTGCCATGTTCAGAGAAGTGGTCCACGTGAAATCCTTGTTTCTGAAATTGGTTGATGTAATGGTCAACTCAAAACCGGAGTTCTTCAGTGAACCGATGTTTTGCGGGGTGGTATACCCATAATTGCCATCATAATATCCGCCGACTTGTGATACGGGGAGGTCATATATAAGGTCGCTGGTTTTACGCTGATAGTAGTCGAATGTTACAGAGATACGGTCGATGAATGAAAGGTCGAGACCGATATTCCATGTTTTGTTCTTTTCCCATTTCAGGTCCGGGTTTGCAATTCCGACGATTGACATTCCTGACTGTCCATTGTATATGATTCCGTATTTATAAAGATTCATATAAGCATAATAGTCTGATGGTTGCGTTCCGTTTACACCGTATGACACACGGAGCTTTCCATCTGTCAATACACTCTTGACAGGATTCAGGAAACTTTCGTCTATGAATCTCCATGCTCCGGAAACCGACCAGAAACTTCCCCAACGGTTTTCTCTTGCCAGACGTGAACTTCCGTCGGTACGATAGCTGAGACCGAGATAATATCTGTCTGCGTAGTTATAATTGGCACGTCCGAGGAACGAAGTCATGCGATAGCTCTGTCTGTTGGTTTCGGCACTTGTTGAACCGGCATTTGTCAATTCGTACAAATCACCCGGATAGTCTTGGCCTGCCATGTAGTTGAAAGCATATTCCGTATCTTGTGTTTCAAAACCAAGCAGGGCGTCAATATTGTGCAGACCGAAAGAGTTGATGTAAGAGAGCTGGGTTTGTGTATTCAGCTGGTCATTACGATTGACGATACGCTGCATGACACCACCGGGGGCACCATTGTTTGAGTGTCTGTCCCAAAGAACGTCATTGGTTCCTTGTGCGTAATCATAAGCAATCTTTTCACTTAAATTCAACTTGTCCCAAATATTGTAGGTCAACTTGATTGTATTGAATGCCTTCATCAGGGTATAAACGTCAGAGCTGTGTTCTCTTTCATACAAAGGATTGACTCCAAATACGCCGCAACCATTGTTTAATGTGCCGTCTTCATTATAAGGGGTTGATGAGGGGCTTTGGAAGAATGCGTAATTGGCCACAGGTCCATCATAGGAGGTAGCTTCATTAGTTTTGTTTTGTCTTACTTTTGAGAATTGGCTTGTAACTTGAACCTCAAAGTCTCCAAACTTATGAGTGAGGTTTGCATTACCAGTGAAACGTTCCAGACCTTGTTTGTAAATGATACCTTCCTGATTGGTATAAGCTACTGAGGTGTAGAACTTGGTACGGTCATTGCCACCAGATACGCTCAGCTGGTAGTTCTGATGAGAACCGTTACGGAAAAGCAGGTCTTTCCAATCCGTCCATCCGGTCGAGGGTTTTGAAGCAAAGTCCTCGATGTTCTGGTCTGCAAAAGTTGCGGCATCTGCATCGGACATGTTTCCGGTGTATAACCCGTAATTCTTGAGACCGGTCCATAAGAGTTCGCGGCGCGAGTCACCGTCAAGCATAGGACGATAATCTATTGCCATGTTTGAGAAACCCCAGTCGGAACGGAAACTTACATTTGTTTTGCCTTGTTTTCCGCTTTTCGTCGTAATGACCACAACACCGTTAGCAGCACGCGAGCCGTAAAGAGAGGCAGGAGCCGCATCTTTGATAACTGTGATAGACTCGATGTCATTGGTATTGAGTGAAGACAAAATATCAGTTCCTGCATCACTATAAGTGAACTCGGATAAGTCTCCACTTGTGACCGGTGTTCCGTCAATAACATAAAGCGGATTGTTTCCGGCATTGATGGAACCCATACCACGTACACGGATACTGCTTACAGAACCCGGATTACTTGAACTTGAGCCAAAAGTAACACCAGCGACATTACCAGAAAGTTTGTCGGCAACAGAAAGAACAGGTACATCTTCCAAGGTGGAAGTGTTTACAGTAGAAGCAGCTCCAGTAAATGATGCTTTTTTAAATGTACCGTAACCGGTAACCACAACCTCTTCAAGCAGCTCAGAATCGGATTTCAAAATTACCTTTACATGAGGTTTAATCGTTACTTCTTGGGTTTGCATACCAACAAACGAAATCACCAGAGTTTTCGCGGAACTTGGTACGTTTGGTAATGTAAAATCACCATCTACAGCAAAAGATAGTACAATAGACCTTTTCCGGACACCCTCTTGCAGATCCTTTGTGGTCATTGGGGTAAACAGTTCTTTTTAATTGTTTCTTAAAGCTGTTTTAACATCAGACAATATGGCATCAAGATCCTGACAAGCTTTAATTGCTTCACCTGCACTTGGATCTTTAATATTGTTTACAAATGGAGCTGCCATGGCATTGATTTTGGTCAGAGCATTGTTTATGGCATTTACAACTTTTGTATCCAGTTCTTTATCTACTCCAGCAATATAGTTGTGTAGTGAGTTGGTTTCGTCACGTTCATTTTCTATACCGCCCATGTAAGCATTCTGAATACTGATGATGTTGTCATAAAAGTCTAGAATGGACTTGTGACTGTATGGTGATTCTATATAAGCAGGGTCTTCTCCGCTATAAGGTTTTCCTATTTTAGAAGTTCCTACTTCATCTGCGATAGTCTTGCAGCCGTCAATGATAGCTTGCATGGCCAATGTCCAGCTGGCGTATGTACTACCTGCTTTTCCTGCATTCAGCATATTCTCACCATAAGAATATTCACCACTGTTTACAGTGTAAGGCAGTTCTAACTCATTTGCGACTTTAGCGACACGGTCGGCATTGACAGCACTTTCGCCTCTCCATGAAAGTTCCAGCTGCCAGCAACGGTTACGCAAATCACCAGCTACAGCTACGGCGTAAGTCAGATGTAAGTCACTGATTTTAGAAACTGATTTGGGGCTACCATCTTCGAAAAGGATGTATTCAATACCATGAAATCCTAATAAAGAATTACCCAATTTCTCGCCGGCATAAATATCTCCGTCTTCACCACCCATTGCTTCTACCTGTTCCGTATTTTTCAGTGCGGTCTGTAATCCGTCCAAGTCCAAAGGCCATGAGTCAATATGCGGGTCGATACCGAAATCGGTAGCTGCCCCATACAGGAAAGCTTCACTCTTTTCCCACCATGCACGTGCTTCAAGGAAGGTTTCGCAGGTAGCTTTTACATTTGCATCAGTCTTGCTGCTTTTTAATGCTTGTAAATCTTTTACTAGCTGTTCGGTTTCATCAGCCAGGTTCTTGTAAGTAACATATACCGTGTGATCAAGATACTGTTTTGCGATTGCTTCGAATTTTGCATCTGTTTCAGACGTACCGGTATCCGGAGTCGGATCATCGTTATCACTGCATGCGCTGAAACTGCAAGTCATCATTGTTGCTACAGCAACAAGTAAGGGGATTTTTAACAAACTTTTCATACCTATTTAATTTTAAAAAATGAATAATCGGGTTTATTTAATGAAAAATCCTGCATAAGCTATGCCCAATGAAAAAGAGGGTTCGTTATTATACTGGCTTTTCAAGAAGCGTTTTGAGTATTCGGCTTTTACTACGATGTCTTTCATAGGATAGTAGTTCAAACCGACGGCCATGCGTTGTTTTTTAGTCCATTCATATTTGCTGAAACCTTTAGCAGCCTTATGATATGAGTCATAGTATTCATATCGTCCAAATACATATAGTTTTTTACCATTGTCTCTCATTTTCTTTACTTGAGAAAAAATATCATATCCTGCCTCGATTCCGGCGGCAATGGCTGTCTTGCCCACGGCTGTGTGAGGATAAGGGGACTGTGTGCTATTGTCTTGGCTTTTGTTGTGAGTGGAGATCAGATCAGCGTCTCCCAGATGGCCATAATCAAAATTGCCGCGTACTACCCAGTTATGATCATTATAATCAAAGTCGAATGCACCTATGACCACTGTTCCTTTCACATCTTTATATTTGGTGGATTTTTCATCTTTAATAATGTCGTTTTGGAAACTGTTACCTATATAGCCGCTTATTCCCATACGCAATCCTTTGACAGAGTAATTGTCGATACGTGCCGCTCCTGCCAGATTGTTGGCTACTTTAAATTCATAGGCTGATGCAGAACCATCATGAATCCATCCGCTATGATTGAACATATTAGCATTCAATGCGGGAATAACCATTGCCTCATAACGCCAGTCACCTATACGCCCCCATACACTAAGACCGGTTTCATGCCATGTGCAAGGCATTATTGTGTTTTCACCTTCAGGACGATATACTGTAAAGAACTGAGTGGGAAGATGGGCGTTGTTTATTTGTCCTATCGGCACGATGATGTGCCCTGCGCGGATATTGAAGCCCGAGCAAAAAGATTTCTGAATCCAGAACTGCTCCAAAGCCACTTCACCCCCACGTTCTATTTCTTTTTCAAATTCTCCGGCTTCTTCGTCTTCTACTTCTATAGCCGATTCTGTTCCTCCGTGTTCAAACTCTATTTCACTACCCATGCTCCATCCTTTTCCGAAATCGTAGCCAATCATGATTACTACATGAGGTAAGTCTACGCGTCCGTGTCCGTCAGAGTCTTTGTAACTGTCTGCTTTAGAATAGCGGTACATATTGTCACTATAAAAGTTACGTGTGTACACTGCTTCTCCGTAACCTCCCAATGTTAGCCGGGATTTTTTTTTAGGTTCTTCCTCCGTAGTTTTCTCTGTGTTATCCTTATCTATACTTGTTGCTTTTTCTGCATAACTGTTTGCAAGACAGGCCAACAAGCATAATGAGAACAATAAAACCTTTCTTTTCATTTTTGCTTTAATTTTTATAATTTTAAATCGGTGCAAAGTTATGGGAGGTTAAAAGGGTGGGCAATACCTAAAAATGGGTATTATTTTATGAAAATTGGTAATGAGTAGGTATTAAAGCTTGAATGATGCTGTCCGGAAAGGTTTATTACCCTGTTTTTCAGTTGTAAAATGATGCATTAAAATTTAAGATGGCAAAATAATAGTCTGTTTTAGTCTTTCCACATATGGCCAGATGCATATCTTCTTGCCACATGCTTTTTTACCTTTTTAAAAGAAGGGTGTTAGGGGATTTTTCTCTGTAAAGAGTGCAAGCCTTGTAATCAGATTCATCCTTAAAAGATCTTGTTTGTATCCCTAACCCTTTCCTGCCGTGTGGTTAAGGGTTTTCTTCCTGCCTGTTTTATCTCCGCAAGCCTTT
>ENA-OPBO01002732-OPBO01002732.1-human-gut-metagenome-genome-assembly--contig:-NODE-2732-length-9881-cov-3.442092_pt1 | contig 9881 bp, 13 predicted proteins | sample MGYA00241071_ERZ501458 | MGnify/ENA primary metagenome ERZ501458 (study PRJEB25962, sample SAMEA2042509) | human gut metagenome | biome: human gut; feature: human-associated habitat; material: faeces...
CCACAAGCAGAACGTGGATCGTATGCTGGGCAAGGATGAGCGCAGCGAGGAAAAGAAACAGGAGCATGACCGCCAGTAACGGCCATGCTCCCAAGCGTTTCGCAGAAACGCGCAGCCACACATTTATGTGTGTTCAAAGGGTTTCAGGGGCGCTGCCCCTGACAAGCAGAGGGCAGTTTTCGCGGCGGCGGAAATTGCCCGAAAAGCAAAGTGGGTACCTCTTTGCCCTGCTTGCCACGTTTGTCCCGAGTTCGCTACAACCAATGTGCAGGCAATTGGTTTGCACCTTTGCGACTTCGCCTGCGAATGATTATAGTGTTATATATTAAGGTATTTTGAAAGGAAGATTGCCATGTTATCTTTTGAAAACGTACTTGATTGTTTTGCGCTGGTTATTCAGACAGGAATCTGCGAAGTGCTGCTAACTCGCCACGGATATGTGGTAATGGAGTGGGACGAGGAAGAACGCGAATGGTTCAACGTAACTCATTGCGATACTCCCGCGGCATTGCGCGAAGCAATTCTTTCGGCGTATGAAGGATATCTTCAACTCGCGCTCATCACGGATTGCCACAACCCCACGGAAGAAGAAATACGCACGATACAAAAAAGGAGCGCTGATTTGCGGCTCCTTTGCAATGCACATGGCAAGATGACGGTTATCTGACGCCGGCCTGCTCCTTTTCGCGCAGCGCTTCCAGTACGCTCAATATGAAATGCAGGGACGCTTCATCAGATACGTCCAGCAGGCGGTCTATCTCTTTGCGAGTATCTGTGCGCGCGCTTTCGTTTTTGCTGAAAACAACGCCGTCCAAGGATATATTCAAGATTTTGGTAATCTCGAACAGTATTTCAATCGATGGCTTACGATGGCCGCTTTCGATATGCTTCACGTGCGTTGGAGATACCTCCAGTTTTTCCGCCAGCTCTTCTTGCGTAATTTTCTTGTTTTTGCGCCCTTTACGGATATCTTCCCGCAGCAGCGCCAGTTCCTTTTCACACTTCATATTCCTGCTCCTATATTTATTAGCTTAGCGTACCCATATCTGATTGAAAATAAGCTCAGAGTATTTTAAAATATCTCTTATAGCTAACCATTCATGGTGCATTAAGCTATTCATAGGAGAATATGCTACATAATGAAAAGGAGGTTTATTCCATGAGAACACCAACTGATTTCAGTAAATCTACAGACGTGCCCCAGAACAATAAAGCCTTACTAATACCAGTACATGAGGCTGAGAAAGACTATCCGCATTCGCCCATCTCAGTCCGAGAGATTCTAGACGGAGCACAGCAAAAATACGCTTTTACCGAAGCGCAACTCAAGGAACTGGAGGAGATTATAAAAGAGCAGGAAAAATTTTGAATCTGCCCGTCATATTTGCTCATGCAAAATTGTCTATCTTTATAGTTGGGAGGATGAGTATATATGACCTGTATGGCAACACCAGAACAGACATGCATTGTACAAGTTATACTTGAACATGAGGAAGCCTTCAATTTACGGCAGCATAGGCGCAATGAAACTATGCTAAAGAAGCGCATACTTGATTTCATCCATCAGCTACGTCAAAGAGGGTTCAGGCATTTCATCATATTTATAAACACTACCGTAGACTTCTGGCTTGCGGAACTTTTATACTTCATGAATAGGGGCGATAGAAAAGCTGCTTTCTCCTATTCGCTCTATCTTACGCCGGCAGATGCGGAGAACATGAGCGAATGGGCCGTGGAAGAATACTATTTTGATGAGATTATTCGTAATGCCGCAAAGATTCATTGGTGTCGCGGCCATTGGTATATGCCGGATTCTCCGCTGATGTTGTTGGACCTGACATGCCATTCGACCTCAAACAGGTATTGCCGCTGAGCATAACATATTCTTTTGTAGGTTACATGGCGGCATGGTATTATAATCATAAAATGTAGGGCGGAGATAGTTACTTGGGGATTCGTTATGGATGTGCATGAACTGATCAGAGTTTTTTTGAAAGAAGAAAATCGGAAGGAACTTTCGCTGTATGCCTATATGTTGATGGGAAACAAAAACGACGCTTTGGATTTACTAAGTGATCTGTTGATCGAAATCTATGAAAATCCAAAGATGCAGGATGCGATAGATCCTATCCCTTACTTCAAAACCGTGTTGCACAATAGGGCATGCAACATTAAGAAAAGGAACAGCCGGATGATTCCGCATGCCCCGGACATGCTGTCGGGAACAGAGCCAAAGCTATATGACGATACGGAGCGGGAGCACGAGGACATGCGCGCGGCAGGAGTGGCTAAACAGACTTCTGATATCATATTCACCTGAAATCGCCGATGCGTTTCTCAGATGCTATATGGATGGCTACTCGGTAAAGGAGCTTGCTGCGGAACTCAACATGAGCGAAAATGCGTTGTCTCAACAATTTCGCCGTATGCGGAAGAAAATGAAGCACGACTTTGCTTGGATATTAGAGATGATGTTGTGTGTATTAATGAAACTTTAGTGCGTAAAAGAGGTGCGGTTAAAAATGACTGGTAAAAAAACGAAAGTTGCTTCCGTGGGGGAAGAGTTTACACTCTCCCGTGCTGAAGCGGAGCGAAGGTTAAAAATAGAAGGGTATCCAAGCTTGGAGCAAATCATCCAGCGTACTAAAGCAAAGGCGGATTGGCCTGACGAGCGCTGGGATGAAATACGGCGTATTGCAGCCGCAGCCGAAAAGCCGGATGCGTTGGTTGTCGATTGCAAAACAGTCTTTGCGCATTACGGCATTGTAAAAGATGGGTTGCAGCGGCGAGTTCGTTGATATTTGTACTTGCTGTACTGCTTATCTTCATACCCGAAAGCAGAGCTTTTGCTATTCAGGTATATCATTCTGTAGTGCGACTATTTGATAATAGGATGGAAATTCAGCAGCCTATACAAACTCATATGTCACGTGAGTATGACAGCCAGATTGCGGACAATTTTGCCTCCGAGTTGGAGGAAGAGCACCCCCAGAAGCAGGAAATGCAAATGTTTGCCAGCTTGCAGGAGTTTGAAAAAGCAACCGGACATATACCGTATCGTCTAAATGCCTCCGACGTTGCTTATGAGACATCGAAATACCAGAAAAACCGGCGAAACGAGGAGTGGCTGTTTTCATACTATCTGTATAAAGGAAGTGAAGTCGTTACTACTCAGCTATGGAATCCGGCAAACAGTATAGAAAGCTATACCGATGTGAGTTTTTCCAAATATGACATCGGTAACGATAGCACTGTGTATTATACAATAGATAAGTACGACCATAGTAAGTACGGAATACTTCAATTAGATGACTCAATACTTACCATTCATGCCACTGTAGCTATTTCGGTAGATGAGTTCCTTGAATTGTTTAGTAAGTAGTAAAACCAAAGGCCCTCGAATTGTTCGAAGGCCTTTGTAATTAGCGGATTACTCTTTATCCAATGTTATAAGTCGTTACGCTTCCGTCGGACTTTGTTTCCCCTCTATAATAAGCGTACAATTTATAAGTTCCTTTTGACAGGGTAACGACCGCTTCAGCTTCAAAATAATTGCCATATCCACCATCCGAATCTGAGGTAATGTAAATCTCATTTCCGTTAACGACCTTGTACAATGTGAAACCAACGGACAACTGTTCTGGCAGCCCTACGCTGGCAATCGCGTATGGGTTATATTTATTCGTGGTTCCCGCTACCTTTGGCATACCGCTGGAAAACGTGACTATCGCGCAAGGCGTTATTCTGTTGTCCTGTAATGCCAGCGCCGGTGCGAAACAAGCAAAGCAGACTACCGCAATAAGGCAGAGCGAAATAATTGTTTTCTTTTTCATTTGTTTTGTCCTTTCTCATTCTGAAATAATTGGGTCTTTTCTTACCCTTTACCTATAAGACAATTAGCCACTCCAAAATCTGACGCAAAAAAGAAAAATTTTTATTTTTCGCCAAAATCGTCAGAATCCGTTGCCACAAACTGTCTTATATGTAGAGAATAAAATAATTTGGTCGTATTATCCGAGAAGGAGGGATGCTTATGATTGTCCATATATGAAAATACCCCTGCATATTGTGAGCGGGCGGCTCACATCGCCGAAAAGGCGATGCCAATTTGCAAGGGTATGGCTAAATTGTATCTTATGTTCCACGAAAAAAACAACTACGGTATTTGAAAGGAGAAAACATATGAAGAAGATTCTTTCCTTCGTCCTCGCCTTTGCCATGATAATGGCAGTCACCTCTACGGCTTTTGCGGTAAGTTACTCTGGAACTTTCTCGCATAGGTATGATTTTGGCCCTGTAACAGGCAAAAAATACGCTTATGATAACAACTCCTCTGCAAGCCGGAATTACCTTGGTTCTGCAGTTACTTCGACCGGTGTACTGCTTGATGGACCGTATACAAGATCAAACAATACTGCAAAATGGTTTGATACATCGGCCGCGATAGGAAGCAGTGTTTACTTGCGTGCTGCAGTGACCCAGTCTGGAGTATCTACAACTATATCTGGCACCTGGACTGCGCATAGTTCTAAGTAATTAATCACAATCTCACTTGGCGGGCAGCAAATGCTGCCCGCCAAACACTTTTTATGATGAAAGGACGTGCCCTATGAAATTATCTAAGATATACCCCTTTCTGTTAGTTTTCATTTTGTTTGCTACTTCATGTCAACCAACCCCGCTTTCACAGGCGGTCATTAATAAAAATGATGGTAATCTTGAAATCATTATCGCACAAGAAGCAATAGATGTTAATCAAGTCAATTTCCCAGGTCAAAATAGAGTTACAATAACACCTGAAAAAATTTCAGATGCTTGCTTTTATGAAGTGAATGCGGATGTACAGTTCCCGTTCTCGGCTTTGCCAGTTGCAAAAGTCAGGCAAAGAGTTTTTGATATAGGGTTTTACAATTCTATAATTAACTACTTTTTTCCTGAGTCATCAGTTTACCATCAGAGAGAAATACGCACAAAAAATGATTACGAGTGCGAAATCATTCAAATGAAAAAATATCTAACCGATTATTCCAGTGACATGATTGCAGATGAAATCCATGCGCGTGAAGAGTATATACACAAGCTTGAATTTGAAATGCAGAATGCGCCCGAAGTAGTAGAGGATATTAAGTTTGATTTCGACAACGTACTACCTAACACTGATTTTGAAGCATTAGTAATCAAAGATCCATACGAAATAACACTACGCGGTAAATTGGGCGGCAGTTACTTTCATATGCTAACTGGAACGATTCAGACGGAAAAAATGGTACTCATGGGAGGCGCAATACCGGGAGAAGAAGGTGGCCGCGGCCTAATGAATGTTCAAATTAATGAAACTACAGCAATTAATACAGTCAACAAATTGCTGGCTGAGCTTGGCATATATGACCTAAATTTAGTCACGATAGTAAAAGCGCGCGAACTGAATACTTCAATGCCTTCACAACCCGAGGACATGGTCGAAACAGAAGGTTATTATTTAACGTATATGCGGTCGCTCGGTGCGTTAGATACTGTAGATTTAGGTACTGGAGGCTTAGTGCGCAACTATGAGGAACCAGCAACTATTGCCCCGTGGGGTCAAGAACGAATACGCGTGTTCGTTGACCATAATGGGATCAGAGCTTTTTTGTGGGATTACGCAAGTGAAGTTGTTGAAGTGGAAAACAATAGTGTACAAATCTTGCCATTCGATCAAATTATCACTCGCCTTAAGCAGCAACTGAAATATCGATACTCATATGTTCAGGATTTAGTTAAGACAGACCCTTATGCAGAGATGCAAATAAAAATTAATTCTATAAAGCTTGGGTTAAGTATGATAGGAATCGCAGATAAACAAAACTATTGCCGATTGATTCCGTCATGGTATGTTTTATATGATGAAATATATACCAAGACCGGAATAATCGAACATGAAGCACTTGTATTTAACGCCATAGATGGAAGTCAAATTGAACCCAGAAATGTTTTGGCAATGTATGAGTAACCTATAGCACATTCGCGAGGATTCGAACTTAAAGTTCATCTTCATAGAATTATAATATATCTATTATTTGACATAATTGAATCAGGTATGTTGGTCTGCTTTCGTAAGGAATTACAAAAAGATTACAGCTTCGGATTCTGTGTACCCTTTCTGATTTTTCCAGCTATGGTACAATAATGTCATACATTTTATGTAAGGGGGCAGATAGGTGAAAAACAGGATACTCATTGTCGAGGACGACCACGCCATATCCGACGCCGTAGCGCTCAATATGCAGTTTATCGGCTATGAATACGCCGTGTTTGACAATGGAAAAAAAGTCGCGGACAGCCTTGTAGGCGATCACGCATACGACCTTGCACTTTTGGACATCATGCTGCCGGGCATAGACGGCTTTGAGCTGTTTTCCTATATGGAGAAATATAATATCCCCGTGATATACATGACCGCAAAGACGGACTCCGCATCGGAAATCAAAGGCCTTATGGACGGCGCGGAGGACTATATCGTAAAGCCCTTTGATATGCTCACGCTGATGGTTCGTATTGAAAAGGTATTAAAGCGCACCGGCAGGCTGAACACGGTCTACCGAGTTCGGGACATTGAGCTAAACAGCGAAACGCGGGTGGTAACAAAGGCAGGGAAAACTGTTGAACTTCAGCCGCTGGAGTTTGACGTATTGCTAATGCTACTAAAAAACAAAAATCTGACCGTATCAAGGGAGCAGCTCCTTAGCGAGGTTTGGGGCTACGAGTATGCGGGCGAGACCCGTGCGGTGGATGTAAAGATATCCAGTCTGCGCAAAAAGCTGAATCTTGGGGATGCGATACGGGCCATACCTAAACTGGGCTACCGATTGGAGGAACGCTGAATATGAAGCTGTGGCAAAAGACCTCCCTCATCTGCATCGCCGTGCTGCTTTTCATCGTTTCTGCCTGCTCCGCCGTGCTCCTTATCCATTCCAAAAACAGCATACTGGAGCTTACTTACAGCTATGCAAGGGACAAGCAGAAAAGCCTTGCTTCCTCTTTTTCCGAGATGGCGAGCTATTATCTTGCGGAGGGCGATTCAAAAACGGTGGAGACCTCTCTCGTTAACTACTGCTTTTCCCGCTTTGCGGACGCCTCCTCCGTTTTGATGCGCGGGGAAGAAACCCTCTGTTCCGGCGTTTCGATTGACCCGCGCGCGCTTATGCCGCTGTCCGATGGGGAATACGGCGCCCGGCTTACGGAGAGGGAGATAGAGGGGCGCAATGTGCTCATTGTGGGAAGCCTTGTTATGGTGAAGAGCACGCCCTACGCCGTATATGTGGTGGAGGACATCTCCACGACCTACAACAGCATTGTAAGCTTAGCGTGGACATTTGCCGCCGTAAGCCTCGCGGGCATCCTTTTGGGCGCGGGCTGCATCGCGCTCATCATGCACAGGAGCACAAGGCCGCTCACCTCCCTTGCAAAAACGGCGCGGCAGATCGCGGGCGGCGATTATTCCATGCGGGCCGATGTGTATACGCAAGACGAGATAGGCGCGCTTGCGGGGGATTTCAACCTGATGGCGGAGGCTGTGGAAGCGCGCATAGCGGAGCTTATGGAAACCGCCGAGCGGCAGCGGCTTTTCATCGGCGGCGTGACCCATGAATTCAAGACGCCGCTTACGGCGCTGCTGCTCCACTCCCGTATGCTGCGGCGGGCAAACATGACGGACGAGGAAAAGGACGCATCCTTAGAGCATATCGAGAGTCAATGCGAATGGCTGGAGCGGCTGGTGCAGACGCTTTTGAAGCTTATCACGCTGGAGCGCGAGATAGAGCGCAGGCCCTGCGAGGTTGACGCGCTGTTTGACACTGTGCGGCAGAACACGCAGAAAAGCCTTGCCGACCGTGGCGTGACTCTCATCACCCATTCCGGCGGCGGGACGCTGAACTGCAACGCGGACCTTATCCAGTCCCTGCTCATCAACCTTGTGGACAATGCGGCAAAGGCATATGACACGGACGCGCCGGACAAGCGGGTTTTTCTCACCTTCTCCGCCGATACGATAGAGGTACGGGACTTTGGCCGCGGCATACCCGAGAAAGCGATGGGGTGCATATTCGAGCCCTTTTACATGGCGGATAAATCCCGCAGCAAAAAGGCCGGCGGCAGCGGCCTTGGCCTTGCGCTTGTAAAAAGGATCGCGGATGCCCATGATGCGGAGCTTACGGTAAAGAGCGGCGTTGGGAAGGGCACAACCGTGCGGGTACACTTTCAATAATTACATTTTAATTACAACTTGATGATGACTTTGCATCGGCGCTTACCGTATCATGGTGACAACGATAACAAAGCGAGGTGTTACGGATATGAAAAAGAGAATCGCAATATTGCTTATCACGATTATGGCAATTGGCGCTGCCGCCTGCCAAAAAACTCCGGAAAGCCCGATTGTGGTCGGCAAAGACTACGAAGCTATGATTGAGCAAGCAATGACTTCTGATGACAGTACCGCCGAAAAAGTCCTGAAGGATACAGTGCAGGCTCCTGACACATTTGTATTTAACTATTCAAGCGATAGTTTCTCCATATCCTCTAATGTGCAGCTCAACCTGCCTGAAGTGCTGAATGTCCCTATTTTTCAAGCAGAACCAAGGGACTTCACACTTGAACAGGCATTAACGCTGGTTGATAAGCTAATGATAGATGCACAAGAACTTATTCAAAACAGGAACGCACTCACAAAAGCAGAGTTGGAATCGCTTATTATTCAGCTTAAACAGCGAAAAACTCTGCCTGAATATAGCTCCGAGGAGGATCAGGATACTATCGAATCGGCAATTAAATATTATACCGAGCTTATGCCCGATGCACCGGATAAAGTTGAAAAAACACCGTTTGACAGAACCTTTCAAACGTATGATATAACCGATGGGAAAGGACGTATTGCCGGACAATATGATTACATAGAGGTGTGGGATGCCGGAAGCGATATCCAGCATCGGCTATATCTTAGCAATAGCGATACCTTAACCGCTGACATCTCCATCCCGGACGAGGGCGACGGTTCATGGTATTTACATCGTCCCATAGCAACTGTGTCGTTTTCCGCTGAAGGCACAGATAACATCTTTGGGTTATATGGTGCTGCTGTTATCAGCGATTTTTCTGTAATCCCCGAAGGTTGTAAACTCGCAAAAAGTCCTGCTGATGCAAAAAAAGATGCAGAGAATCTGCTGCATAGCATTGGCTGTGATGAATATCAACTGGGCGGCATGATGTTGATAAACAACTCCAACAAAGATAAAAAAGAAGCTTCCCAATGGGCGTATGAACTGTTCTATTTCCCTTCATATGATGGGATCAGCCTTGCACCGACTATTGACAGTGTAGACGAGGATGCCTTTCAGACTCCCATAAATTATGAAAAGATAAAAATAAGGATCAACGATTCCGGCATTCAAAGCTTTACATGGGATGCGCCATATAAAACAGCAGGCATTAAAGTAGATAACTCACACCTGCTTGCATTTGAAGATATTCAAGACATCTTTTCGAAAATGATGTTGGTTAAGTATGAACCAATGGCAAAACTCGTAAATTCTCAGGAACCGCTGAATATAGAAATTACTAAAGCGGGCCTCTATTATGTACTGATTCAGCAGCAAAATGACGCAAGCAACACGCTGCTCGTGCCGGTTTGGGCATTTTACGGATACAGGAGTTGGGACTGGATTGAGGAACAAGGAATAAAGTACGGGCTATATGAACAACCAATATTGATGATAAACGCCATCGACGGCAGCATAATCGATTTGGCAAGGGGCTACTGACAAAACTTCTAACATAAAAAGCAACGCATGACGCGCAAATCCCCGCCATGCCTGCTTCCCTATTACCCAAAATCACGGAAAGGAGAG
>ENA-OPBO01002736-OPBO01002736.1-human-gut-metagenome-genome-assembly--contig:-NODE-2736-length-9849-cov-4.393813_pt1 | contig 9849 bp, 8 predicted proteins | sample MGYA00241071_ERZ501458 | MGnify/ENA primary metagenome ERZ501458 (study PRJEB25962, sample SAMEA2042509) | human gut metagenome | biome: human gut; feature: human-associated habitat; material: faeces...
TAGTTCACGCTGTGGATTACTTAGTTCACGCCGTGAACTAAAGAATTTGTAGTAGGCAAGAAAAGAATTATGGGTGAAGAATAAAAAAAACCGTCCGGCGACCGGGCGGTTTTTAACTGCATATATTATAATAGGTATATCAGAACAAACTCCAGGTGACGGTCAGGCCTGCCATGACGATAGCAACCATGCTCATGAGTTTGATGAGAATATTCAGACTCGGACCGGATGTGTCTTTAAACGGATCGCCTACGGTATCACCTACTACGGTTGCCTTATGTACTTCTCCTCCTTTACCGCCGAAGTTTCCTTCTTCAACATATTTCTTGGCATTGTCCCAGGCGCCTCCGGCGTTGGCCATGAAGATAGCTAATACGAATCCGGATGACAAGCCACCGATCAGCAGGCCAATGACTCCGGGAACACCGAAGAAGATTCCGGTCAGGATAGGAGCTGCGATAGCCAATAGAGATGGAAATACCATCTCTCTTTGTGCGCCTTGGGTCGAGATTTGCACGCACCGGGCATAATCGGGTTCGGCTTTACCTTCGAGAATACCTTTAATCTCGCGGAACTGGCGGCGGACTTCTTCTACCATGTGGGCAGCTGCACGGCCAACGGCATTCATCGTCAGTCCACAGAACAGGAAAGCCATCATGCTGCCGATGAAGATACCGGACAGAACTTTCGGATTCATCAGTGTGACATCGTAGAAGATCATGAAGTCGGTAAAGCTTGCATGGCTCACTTCTACTTGCAGTCCGTTGGGTAAATCGAGCGACATCGTTCCGATGCGGGAGAGACCGATGCGTATTTCTTCAATATAGGATGCCAGCAATGCTAATCCGGTTAAGGCAGCCGAACCGATGGCAAAGCCTTTACCTGTAGCGGCAGTTGTGTTGCCTAACGAGTCAAGTGCGTCGGTTCGTTTGCGGACATCTTTTCCGAGTCCGCTCATTTCAGCATTACCTCCGGCATTATCGGCGATTGGTCCATAGGCATCTGTTGCTAAAGTAATACCTAAGGTAGAAAGCATACCAACGGCAGCGATACCGATTCCATATAATCCCATTCCGATATTGGCAAAATCGAATCCTGAAGCCAGCCAATAAGAAAGAATGATACCGGCAACAACAGCTAATACAGGAATTGTGGTTGAAATCATACCTAATCCGATACCGGAAATGATCACAGTGGCTGGCCCTGTTTTCCCGCTTTCCGACAAATGTTGAGTCGGTTTATAGGACTGCGAGGTATAGTATTCGGTAGATCGGCCGATAATGATACCGACAATCAATCCAACGACAACAGCACACGAGATTTCAATCCAGTTTTCCAAGCCTAATGCCCAAAGGATTGCAAAAGTGGCAACTACGATCAGGGCAGAACTGAGATTTGTCCCGACAGCCAAGGCATTGAGTAATTCTTTCATTCCGGCATTTTCTTTCGTCTTCACCGAGAAAATACCGATAATCGACAAGATAATACCAACGGCAGCGATCAACATCGGAGCAATTACCGCCTTGAATTGCATCTCGGTATTTCCGGAACCGATAAATGCAGCTGCTCCTAAAGCCGATGTTGCCAAAATCGAACCACAATACGATTCATACAAGTCGGCACCCATTCCGGCTACATCACCTACGTTATCACCTACATTATCGGCAATAGTTGCCGGATTTCGCGGGTCATCTTCCGGAATTCCTGCTTCTACTTTACCTACCAGATCAGCTCCGACATCGGCAGCTTTGGTATAAATACCACCGCCCACACGTGCAAACAAGGCTTGTGTTGAGGCTCCCATACCGAAAGTCAGCATGGTTGTTGTAATGATACACAGTTTAGCTGTAGGATTCATGGCGTCTGCAGGAATCAGATTTTCCAGTAACAGATACCAGAAAGAAATGTCGAATAAACCTAATCCGACAACGACCAATCCCATAACGGCTCCGCTACGGAAGGCAACCCGTAATCCTTTGTTCAATGAATCTTTGGCCGCATTGGCCGTTCGGGCCGAAGCATAGGTGGCTGTTTTCATTCCTAAGAACCCGGAAAGTCCGGAGAAGAAACCACCCGTCAGGAACGCTATCGGCACCCAATGATTCTGCAGATTAAATCCATAGGCCATTATCGAGAAGAGAATGACCAGACCCAAGAAGACCATGCCGACAATCTTGTATTGTTGCTTCAGATAAGACATGGCGCCCTGCCGGACATGCGATGCAATCTTCTGCATGGCAGGGGTTCCTTCACTTTCACGCATCATTTGCTTGTAGAAGTACCAAGCCAGTACGAGTGCCAGAATGGATGATACAGGCACAATCCAGAATAGTGATGATTCCATAACGGGTAGATTTTAATTGTTATGAGCCTAAAGATAACGATTTTATTTGTAATAGAAAAGGGATGAAGGTGAAAAACAGTGCTCTATTTTCCGGAATAATCAGGAGAAAAATCCCTACCTTTGTCCGGTTTTTAGCTGAAGAGTACAAAGAAGTTATGCTTTATTCCAGTCGTCTGAATATTTTAACGACCCCGTTTACCGTTTTCTATCTGCTGATAGGTTGTATTGTCTGCTGGATAGCGTGTTATATCACTTCTACGGGTTATCCGGTGTATGGTGAAGTGACAGCACCCCCGTTGTGGAATCTGATCTGTCAATATTTACCAGGTAAATGGGGAACATACGCCATCGGTTTTCTCTTGATGTTAGGTGGAGCTTTTATGATTCATCGAGCTAATTATGTATTGATGCTGATCCGGGAGAAGACCTTGTTGCCTGTTCTCTTCTATATTTTACTGATTAGTACCAATAAGGATTTTCTGCCTTTGAAATCAACTTCGTTTGGTGTATTTTTCCTGATTTTGGCTATTTATTATCTGTTTACTTCCTATCATGATCCTAATAACAAGCGGAATGTGTTTAATGCAACGTTCGTGATAGCAATTGGAAGTTTGTTGTGGATTCATATCTGCTGGTTCCTGCCACTCTTTTGGTATGGAATGTATAAATTCCGGACACTGACATTGCAAACCTTCTTGGCAAGCCTGATGGGTTTGGCAGTAGTGTATTGGTTCGTCGGGTTTTACTGTTTGTGGCAACAGAACTTTGATATGTTTACCATTCCGTTTGATTCCCTTTATAAAGTTCGTCCGTTGAGCATCAAAGGAAATGGTTGGCAGGATTGGCTGACGATTGGCTATATGATTGCTCTTGTGGTAATAGCATCATTCAATATTCTGGCTCATGAGTATGAGGATAATCTGCGGACTCGTCAGTTCTTGTCTTTCCTGATTTTGTTGGCTATTTCATCTTTTGCTCTTTATTTCCTATACGAGCAATCATCGGAAGAGTATCTTCAGATTGCCTGTTTCCCGTCTTCTATCCTGATTGCCCACTTCTTTACGGTGGTACGGAATAAATATGTCTATTGGATGTTTCATGCATCTGTGGTTGTTCTTATCTTATTATTGTTATTGCGAATATGGAGTTTTTAATAGATTACGGTTATATCGGTGTATTCATTGCCGCTTTTCTGGCAGCCACGGTGTTGCCTTTCAGCAGTGAGGTTGTATTGACAGGGGTTCTGTTGGCGGGTTCATCTTATTGGCCTTGTATGATAGCTGCGACCTTGGGAAATTTCTTGGGCGGAATGAGTTGTTATTGGCTGGGAATGTTGGGAAAGATAGAATGGATAGAAAAATATCTGAAGCTTGATGCTCAAAAAGTTTATAAAGTGCAGAATTGGATCAAAGACAAGGGTTCATGGATGGGATTTTTTGTCTTTCTTCCAGGTATTGGTGATTTTATTGCTGTCGCTTTAGGCTTTTTGAGAGCAAATATCTGGATTGTGGCGATCTCGATGTTTTTAGGAAAAGCCATACGTTACTGGATCTGGATGGAGTTTGTATTTAAAGTCCAATCTCTTATCTGAAATACTAAAGAAAATAGTAATTTTGTGCCCATAATTTATCTTTGGAGATGAACGCTAATATTTCTAATTTAACTAACAAGCAAGTATTGTTCCGTGAGGCTAAGGACTATGTGATGATTGCCTTGGGAATGATTTTGTACGGCATTGGATGGACCATTTTCCTTTTGCCGAATGATATTACGACCGGCGGTGTTCCGGGTATTGCTTCTATTGTGTTCTTTGCAACCAAATTACCGGTTCAGTACACTTATTTTGCAATCAATGCGTTTTTGTTATTGTTGGCCTTAAAGATTCTCGGATTTAAGTTCTGTGTCAAGACTATTTATGCTGTTTTTGTGCTGACATTCTTTTTGTCGGCTTTGCAAAGTTTGGTCGGAGAAGTTCACATCTTGAAAGATCAGCCTTTTATGGCGTGTGTCTTGGGAGCTTCTTTTTGTGGTAGTGGCATTGGTATTGCTTTTTCGGCAAATGGTAGTTCGGGTGGAACCGATATCATTGCTGCTATTATCAACAAGTATCGGGATGTTTCGCTGGGCCGAGTTGTCATGGCTTGTGATATGATTATCATTACTTCCAGTTATTTCGTATTACAGGATTGGGAAAAGGTCGTTTATGGTTATGTGACGTTGTATGTCTGTAGCTTTGTGCTTGATCAGATAGTAAATAGTGCACATCAGTCCGTACAGTTCTTTATTATTTCCAAACATTATAAAGAAATCGGAGAACATATCAATAAGGATATGCATCGCGGTGTGACAGTATTGGATGGAACAGGACTTTATACCGGTAATGGTGTGAAGATGATGTTTGTTCTGGCAAAGAAACGTGAATCGACTGCTATTTTCCGTTTGATTAAAGATATTGATCCAGATGCTTTTGTTTCGCAGAGCACAGTTATCGGTGTCTATGGAAAAGGTTTTGATCATATTAAGGTAAAATAAAAACGGCAGGTCGCCGTCTTTTTTCTTTTGTGGGCCTTCGAAATGATTTCGATGGCCTTTTTTTATTGTATAAGGCTTTCGAAATCATTTCAAAGGTTGAAAGGTGTTTGTCCGGGGATTTGAATACCAATATTATCTGACCTTATCAGATGCCCAGATTGTTTTTATGGTTTCTTCCTGGTTATATCCGTAAGGAGACTGTGCACTTCGGGTATTGGCCCGATAGGTATTTCCTGTTTTGTTTGGACAACAGATACCACGAATGCCTGGCATTTCAATATGACCATCCGGATCCGTCTTCTTCATCCATTGCCAGACATACTGTAACCATTCATTCCGATACTTTTCCGGTTGTTTGGCAAACCAGGATATTTCGTCCCAACCCCACGGGAAATACGACGTAGTGTCTGCTACATTTACCGGTTCTTCTTTCCCGTAATTATCAATCTCAACTAAATAGGGCAGATGTTCGCACGACCAACCTGAAGGCGTCTGACAACCCATGCTTTTCTTATAGAGAGCATCTAAGTGATTGACTCGTAGTTCTGCGGGTTGTATATCTCCTTCTTTCCAAGGAGTAGCTGTTGGAAGAGCGCAGATACGCATCGGGAATGAATTGAAATCAATCAGGCTTTTCCCATTAGTTACCATACCTCCTTTGGGCGTGTGTGCATCCAGAATCACCCATTGCCGGCGGGCATGCTGGGCAGCGAAGGAACGGATTTTGTCGATTAATGTGATCCAGTGTGTCCGGTCAGGATCATTCATGCCCATCAGTTCGATTTGTCCTAAATGAAAGGCTTCACAGCCGATACGGATATAAGAACAAGCCAGGAAATAGAACCATAATTGTGTTTCCTGCCGGCTGATATCCGGTACACTTCCTCCTGTATGCCAGTGATCCACATATTTCCCTTGCTGGTTTAGCATATCTTCATACCTGAAATTCCTTTTCTCAGGTTTCAGTCCGTAACTATCAAATACCCATTTCGGAATTTCAATCTGGCTGACTTCAGTAGAAATAGCTTCGAACAGACAGGCTTGAAATACCAGATCCGGATCATCTGCGTGCATTCTTTGGATGATCTGTTCTGCTTTCGTCCAGAAAGTAGGATCTTTTAATATCTGTTCGTTTTCCCACAGGAGAATGGAACGTCCCAAGAATTTGGCTCCGATATTCTGGATCATGCGGATATCGTCGTTGAGTTGTTCTTCTCCTTGATTGGGTACCAGTAAGTTCGTGACTGTTATGGAACGATCCAGGTAATTTTCCAGTACTTCTTTTTGAATACCGTTTTTATCGAATGAATAAGGTGAAGTTGATTCTCCTTGTGCCTGTCCGGCAAAAGATACGAGAATCCAAATCAAAAGTAGTGAGAATCGTTTTTGAATCATATATCAATCGTTTTTATAAGTAATAGGACTTCCTTTCGTCTGATAAATAATTTGTTGGAACTGCTGAGGAGATATCTGTACCTGATCTCGAGTTAGTTCCGGCACATTGTAACTTTTGAGTCGCTTCATATTATGTTCCGGATCTTCCTGAGGCAGGATAAAGGCTTTGCTGGCCTTTCCTTCCGGATTGAAATAAGTTATGTAAAGTCGGGTATAAGAACCGTCATCACGTCTGGAACTGAAGACGATCCATCGCCCGTTACTACTCCAGCAATGATAACTGTCTGCATCTGTGCTGTTGGCTTCTTGCAGCGGATAGACAGAGTCTGCTTCCAAATCTTTTACGTAGAGGTCTGCGCTTTTATGCCAGATATGGAATTGTCCGTAGGATCCGGCTGTAAATAACAGATAACGTCCGTCTGGACTAATCCGGGGAACGGAGGCACTGATTCCAATAGAATCGCAGTTGATTTCGGTAACTTCTTCTCCGAAACTTTGATCGGAGGACTGGAATGTTCGACTGACAATATTATAACGTAAGGTATTGAAGTCTTTTGGACGAACAGTGCCCATAGATTGATGGTCATAAAGACTGCCTACGCAATAATAGATTTTATCACCGGCTGGCGACCAACAAGGGAATGTTTCGAGTAGACTGTCTGTGTGACAGACATATTTCACTTCCTTCTGATTGGCATCATAGAAGAGCAGGTCGGAAGCCATATCAATTACTTCTACTTTTTCTTCATTCAGGATGTGGAATGCTTGCCCTGTCTTGTTGGATGAAAACAGGATCCAGTTTTGTGTCGGATGCCAAGCAGGATAGACTGCTCCGAATGGGATGGAATCATGATGGAAGTTGATTTTCTCAACATCCTTACCTTGAGCAAGGATGGTTCCACTGTGATTCGTACGAACGTGAAATAGCATCTTCTGGGTACTATAATTCTGGTAATTGTGGCAGTTGATGCAATGATTATCTTCGTAATCGAATGTCCGGTTATTCTCATAGATCACTTCTTCCTGGAAGTTCGTGAGGTTACGCTGATATAAGCCCAGTTGGCGATAGTAGGAATAACCGGGTTCGATCAACCGATAGGAGACGAACGGATCAATCTCTTCTTTGGCCACATGCCAGGTGAATGGTTGGAAGCGTAGCCATTTCTTTTCCGTATAAGTATAGACCTGTACTTGTATCTCTTTTCCTCGGGAAACACTTAAAAGAGATTTCCATTGTTCCGCATTGAATTGTAATGTTGATCCGTGCGAAGCATAGGCCGACAGTTTCTTTCCTTCACTGGAAGTCAATACAGCTACAAACTTCTCACCTGGTGTACGGACCAGAAAGTTCAGCGGAGCGATATTGGGTGGAATGATGATATCTTTATAATCCGGATAAATAGATGCGGCTTGTCCCACTTCTGTAAAGTTAGCAGGCTCGTCTGTCTTAGAGGAACATGCTGTCAACATTCCGATGATGACGTACATGAGTACGGAAAGTATATAAGGTATTGTTTTCATCAGTTTACTCCTCCTTTCATCAGTATTTGGTATCGTTTCATCTGTTCTTCATCTATTTTATTCTGGCAGAAATAATAGAACGGATAGAAATGACCGTATTCTTCCTGTAGTTGAGGAATCAGTTCATCGGCCACTTTCCCGTCTTTGACATATTGAGAGAGGAAGTTTTCGACTTGTTGGATTGTGCTCGGGCGAATCTGGAACTGTGACAACAGATTCGTTGCCCGTTCTTTTTGCAGATAAGTATATAGAACAACAGCTTGCTCTACTATGAGCGGAAGCTCCTTCCCTTTGTAAGGACGCGTTCGATTCACCACTTCATCTAATAATTTGGTATATAAGCATGCCGCCATGGATACATCAAATGTTTGCTGATTCCGGATATGATTTCCAGTAATGGGGTATCCGATGAATAGAGGAGAGCGATATGATTGTTCAAAGCTGTCGTTCGTTGGTTTGAGTGCCAGTATGCGATTGAAGAAAGGTTGTTCCAAGATAACTTTGGGATTGGCTACCAAAGGCATATATTTCTGTACAAAGCTGGATTCAAAAGGAACTTGCTGTAACAGGTAAAGATATTTGTTGGCTAGAGCATATTCTTCGTTCAGTAAGGAACAGAAAAAGAGTTGCTTGAGTGTGTAACAACTGGTACCGTCGATAACCATGCGTTCCATTGCCTGATGATAAGCTGTATTCACTAAGCCGGAAGAAAGGCAACAGTCGCTAAGGTACAGATCTGTTCCGTCGTCGGGTAATCCACCTCGATTGATTAAGCCTAAGTCAGGATATTGATAAGGTATATCGAGCAGGTTATTTAATAAACGTCCGGTTTGTAACAAGGCGATGGCATGATAGGCAGCAACACTTCTGGTGGGTTGTTTTGCCTGTCTGGCTTGTTGAATCATTTTATCCCAATTTTGTTCCTGATATGCACGTTGCATGGAGGCGGTTATCCTTTCGTTCTCTTTTCCTGTCCAGGTATAGAGATAAAGTCCTAGAAACAAAACGCCACAAATTCCTTGTCCCCATCGGGAAGGAGAAACAGGATGTGAAGGTTTTCCGGCAACAAAGTGAAAAGCTATCGATATCAGGGCTGCCAGTATAAAAACAGCGAGTGGCCATAAAAAGACTACTGATGGCTCTTGTTGATAATACAGGTTTTGTCCTTTCTGGATGAGATACCACAACACCAGGATGGAAGGAAGAAGAGAAATCCATTCCCATTTACCTTGAAGTGCGAAACTCTTTCTGACGAGGCAGACTGTTCCGGTGAGCAAGACCGACATCAGAAATCCTCCAATCCAAGGTTCATGATAGGAGAGTAACAAAAGGCGGCCGAACCAATAGAGTTTTCCTCCTGGCTGGTCGAGTATGAACTCCATGATTTGTTGGTCGAAAGCAAACAAACTGTATTGTTCGGCGTAAGCATTAACAGAAGTACATATTTAAAAGGTTATAGTTGTGCTGTAATTTTGCCATTGTAATCTTGCAACAACTATAACTTTTTTACTTATGACAAAACAAGAGTATTTAGAGAAACAATCAGAAGTATTATCTGGCGGGAAACGGTTAAAGTTAATTTTAGCAGAACATGGCGTTCCTTATTCCACTTATAACTATTGGCGTAATAAATTTACATCCAGCGAAGAGAATTTACCTATAGCACCGATATCTATAAATGATGCGGAAGTTGCTGGAAGGCATTCAACTATAGAGAAAGTTGATGCAACCGGTGTTGTCTTGGCATTTCCTAATGGACTCCGAGCCCATTTCGGTCGTGGCAGTGAACAAGTTTTAATGGAAGTACTAAATAAAAGTTTAAGCCATGTTCTGTCTGAATGATACAATGCGTTATCACCTGTGTCCGGGATACACGGACATGCGTAAAGGAATAAACTCCTTGACCGGCGTAGTCAAAGAGAAGATGTGTGCCAACATACTGAATGGTGATGTGTTTATTTTTATCAGTCACAGCCGAAAACTCATGAAACTGCTCCATGCAGAGGATGGCGGCATGGTCATGTACGTAAAACGGCTTGAAGCCGGAAGGTTCAAGT